>Ga0210410_10000748_pt1 | contig 33394 bp, 35 predicted proteins | sample IncBWC4MmetaG_FD_161058 | JGI IMG/M metagenome (GOLD analysis project Ga0210410, IMG submission 161058) | Forest soil microbial communities from Barre Woods Harvard Forest LTER site, Petersham, Massachusetts, United States - Inc-BW-C-4-M | ecosystem: Environmental > Terrestrial > Soil >...
CAAAGGCGCTGAAGCTTCGCGGGTTTCGTCCGTCTTATCCGGTTCAGAATCGCTCATCGCCTATCTCGCTTTGCAATTCGCTGACCCAGCCCAAGCAGAACCGTTCGCTTGCGCCAATCCATGCTGGAAAGCGTCTTCGCAAGTTTGCGAAGTTCTGGCCGTTCCTTGGCGCTGTTTCCCCATAGCGGCTCCGCGCTCTCTGTCTGCGACAGTTTCGGTTTCTTCGGCGGCTCTGTACCTTCGTAGAAGAGTCTGTACAACGGGACTTCAAGCGCACGGGCGAACTTTTCAAGCGCCTCGACGGCGGGTACTGTGTGGCTGTTTTCGACTCTAGAAATATAACAACGCAACAGTCTTGTGCGGTGTTCTATATCACCTTGACTGAAATTCTTGGTTTCTCGGAGTTCTCTTAGTCTTTCGCCAATTTGCATGGGCGAGAGCGTACACCAAGACGAAGTTAATTCTCAACGAGCTGGATGCTAAGTTGTTTCTGAGGCGAGTCGGAAAGCGCCGACTGAGACTCGGGGTCAATTCATCGAACTCTAAATGACCACAAATGTCACAGGCGACTGGCCGAGCCTTCACCAGTGCATCTGCCATCGAGAGTACGACCACCGGTTCTCCTACGACTCCGCGCCCTAATTGTTCGGGTCACAAAACTAGTAAGTCGCAATCGCCACTGAGAGCACCTAGCTCAAGCAGAATTGGCTTAATTGATTCTTGTTTCGACGGGGGCTCCCATACGAGCCGAAATTCTTGTTCGTACGCGAACCTAAAATGTTTCGAGAAAAGGACATCCTGGCTAGGGGATGGGTAAAATGGGTCTCTGTAGAACACTCGACCTGCTGAGAATTGCCACTCGGGCAAGACCGTCGCACTACGAGCTTTAATCATGTCGAGGAAACGTAGTGGCGTGCGGATGACCAAACATGCGTCGTAGCCGAATTCGTCAAACAAGCGATATTCGTAACGCATAGAAAAGCAGGCCATGTAGCACTCGCTTTCGTAAGCTGTGATTTGCTTGAGTGTGCCGACGACCGGAACCGAGAGCCACTGCTCCCTCGGAATGCTATAGCCACGACCAGGTGGAAACTGAACCGTTGCCCCAAGAGATTCTTGAACGAACTTGCGTTCGTCGTCCCGTATCGCACGGTTAAACTTGTCGTCCAAATAGGTCGAGGCGGGAGAAACCTGCAGTAGACCTTTTTCGTATAATGGAGTCATGAATTCAGACTTGCCGAACTTCAGCAAATACGTCCCTCGCTGCAAATCCAATGCGTCCCACAACTCCGCCGCTCTTAGAGCACTCCGGTATGGGGCGATTTTTTCGCGAACGAGTTCTATCTTGCGCAACGCAGCCTCTTCTAGAATGTGAGCCAATAACTGCATCCACCTCGTGTAATTTCCCTTGCTATAAAGCCTGCCGTCGCGAGCGACAAAATAGGCATTTCTTATGATGTCGTCGTGACGCTCTTGGATTTCATCAGCGGTCGCAAATTTGAGGTAGCGAAGCTCGCGATATTGAAATCGCCACAGAGCATCCTGCTCAGCGGTTTTGGTACTGTCTGTCATAAAATCAAAAAGTGTCGATGTTCCCGGGAGTTTCGTCTGTTCCAAATGTCCAGTCGAAAGCGACGACCTCCCGTCGGACTCAATCTTAGCTCTGCGTCGCAGTTTTTTGGAACCTGCCGCCCGATTAAGACTACAATTTCTTGCCGAGAGACTGAGCGTATGCCACACGTAGAAGAGACTCTAAAACGTCTCGCAATAGCATTCACGGTGAAAGACATAATGACTCAACGCGCCGATTTGGTCTGCGCGGCGGGTCACGTGCAGGCGAGTACGGTTTCGGACAACCATCCCGATTATGAGGTTATCCCCATTCAACAGGGAGGAACACTTACCGGCTACTTCGAGCGAAAGTCCGGAAGAACAAAGAGCATTACTCCAGCCGACCTCATCACAGACGGGACGAGCCTCATTGACCTAGTCGATATTCTTGAAGAGCGCCAATTCTCTTTTGTACTGAGCCGCCAGAAAATTGAAGGGTACGTCCATTTTTCAGATTTGAATCATCAGTTGGTGAAACTCACGTATTACGTGCTCCTGCAGGCCCTCGAGAGAATGGCTCTTAATTCGATACAAAGCAGAAGTGACAGTGAATCCTTGAAAAAGGACCTTGGTCTAGACAGGTTCAACCAGATTGAAAAAGCATACTTGCGCGCCGGACGCGCTGCGCGTGCCCTTGTCAGTTATTTGAATCTCTCAGATATACTTCAACTCGCTGCTTTGACGGGCCCGATATCTGTTGAAAGCCGCCTCATCAAACCGATGAAAAAGTTTCGTGATGGTGCTGCCCACGGCTCGGGAAACTTGGTATCCAGCTACAATGATGTGACAACGTTGGCCGATGTTAAGCGAGAATGCCTGCGAGTGCTCGGCGCGTCGTAAATTCCGTTTTTCCCATCGTGGCGGTCTGTCATTTACTCAGCAAGCCTGAATTTGTTTCTTCCCATAGGGGTCAATCGCAGCTCTGGAGGTCTGCCCTTCGGCCAAGGCGCAAGACCCTGCTTCTTCATCCAAGCTCCGATGGCTGGACTCCTTAATTCCGGGCAAGTCGTCCAAAACGTTTTCGTGAGTCGAACGGAAACGATTTTGTCGTCGAGTTCGACGAGAACTGCGTCCCATCTTTTATCAAAGAACTGGTTGGCAAACTCGCGGCCGACGCGAACGCCGAGTGCGACCGCCCGACGGCCATCGAATTTTCCGCTTTTCCACCCGGAGACTAACACCTTTGACCCCCACAGAACGTGTTCATCTGCTCGTGCACGCACCTTTTCTTCTTGCATCACACAGGCGTCACAGCCTCGTCGCTGGAGTTCGCGGACTCAGAACGAAGCCGACCGAGCAGAGCGCCGTCAGAGCCAATAGCTCCATGCCGATTCGCCGATAGTCAACTTTCGCGTACTGGACGCGTTCGTTCCATTCCTTCGCGGGAGGTACGGTTTTCTTCCAATCATCAAGCAGTTTTTGGCGGCTAGCACTGTCCAAGTTCGCCTTCTCAGGAAAGGTGTTATTGAAATTATTCTTTTGGCTGAGCCAATCGAACACTTCTTGGTCTGACATGCTTCGCCTGTCACTTAGCTCAGCTTGGCGCAGACTCGCCGTGGCGAGCGCATTCTTCGCCTGCTCCCGCACCTTGTTTTTGTCCTCTGGTCTCGCCTCCTGTATGGTTCGTATCCATCTGTTGCCGACTGCGAACTTATCGTTTGCACGGAAATCGGACTCCCAATTTCTACGGGCTTCTGAAAGGATGTCGTTGTTGCTCAATACAACGGCGTTCGGTCGTGACCACAGCCACCAGTACCCCGTATTTTCAGTCCAAGGCACGAACAGGAAAACGAATGCTACGGCTAGGCCGTAGACCGCCAAGACAATTCTTCGCGCTTGATACATTAGGTTAACCGTCGCCCACAACAAGTATCTGATACTCTCGACTGAACCACGCTGAATTCGGGAATTATACGCCTTCCCCCCGATTCGTCCATGAACTGGTTTTTCTAAGTGCTTTTGGTGGTATAACGGACGTGGAGTTACGATGAAATTGAGACCCCTGCTTTTCGTCCTGTGTCTTGCGTTGTTCTTGATTTCAACCACTTTTGGCCAATCTAAACCATTCCCCGCTCTGGCAGGAACGTGGTACCAATCTTCGTCTGGATATACGCGCATGGAACTTGCCACAAGCTCAGGGTTCAAGACCAGCGGCATGGCCAAGTCCGCGTTCACTTACGGCATTGCCAAGGTAAAAGGCAAGTGGCTCTATCGCAATTCCAATGCCGCCATTCAACTGACTGACCATCGCCCAATTTTCGTGTTGGTTTCTCAAATGGAGGTTTCGACACAGGCAATCGCATTGATTCGGATGGATGTGAAGAAAAACGAGCGTGAAGCGCAGTATTGCGAAGCCGGTGTGTGGACGGGTGTGAAGGAAGAGGACAAAAACATAGTTCTCTTGACTGTGACTCGCATCCCAGACAGCAACAATTTGACGATTGTTCCCACAGCCGACCTTCCGAGTGGCGAATATCTTCTGATAACCAACGCCGGTAAAGGGTATGATGGCTACGATTTTGGGGTGAAATAACCGGGGTAGCCCGAAGTATCTCTGTGAAGTCGAACGTAAAATCCCTCCTGAATTCCACTAGAGAAAGTGTAATACAGTGTGGTACACTGTTTGACGTGCGGAAGAAACTCACCGCTATTCGGCTCAAGCCTGAACAGGTCGAGAAGCTGGAGAAGCTCTCGGTTCGTGAAGACCTTCCTGTCTCGTGGCTGATTCGAAAAGCGATTGATGAGTTTCTGAAGCGCCAAAAGTAAGCGGGACGCCACGGTGTTAGAGCACCGCAACGCCCCTAACCGAAGCAACCTTGATTGGAGGCTGCATGGCTCAGCGAATTCTATCAGTCGTTCGTCCCCTCGCATCGAGGCTTCTGTTCGTTCTCTCAATCTCGGCGGCAGTCGTCGGCATTATCCAGTTCTCGCGCTCGACACGGAGCCACCGATGACTCGCTTCTGCATCCATTGCAACCGAAACATTGGCGAGAAGTGTGCCCACTGCGGGTCAGAAGCAACTCCACTTAAGACTAGCTCAAGCTGCGGCGCGATGCATGGCACAGAATTCGATTGTCCAGCCTGCGGACACCGTTTCAGCCAAGGCGAGGGTGGCGAGTTTGGAGGTATCTGTGGGTCATGCTTCATTTCTGAATTGCGGTCGGTCCACGAGCAGGTAGCGATGACGTATGTTTCGAAAAATTTGCTGAGAAACAAGGAGACAAGATGAAACGAGCCGCACTCTACGCAAGAATTTCGACGCCCGACCAGCATTTGGAAACGCAGCTCTATGACCTTCGAAAACTGGCAGCTCAGCGGGGTTATGAGATTGTCCATGAATTTTGTGACCGAGGCATTTCCGGCTCAAAGGCGAAGCGTCCCGGTTTGGACGCCATGATGGCCGATGCACGGCGTGGCGAGTTCTCCGTTGTCTTGGTCGCCGCGTTCGACCGCGTCGCCCGCAGCACGAAGAACTTCCTCGAAATCGTGGACGAGTTACACGAGCTTGGAATCGAATTCATTTCTGCGAGGGAGGCGATAGATACCAGCGGCCCGATGGGGAGGATGTTCATCACGATGGTCGGCTCGATTGCCGAACTCGAACGGTCGTTGATTGTCGAGCGCATCAAAGCAGGAATGAGGAGAGCACGAATGGAAGGCCAAAGACTCGGGCGTGCGCCGCTCAAAATTGACCGCGATGCTCTATCCCGTGACCGCCTCGCCGGAATGTCGCTGACCGACGTTGCGAAGAAATACCGAATCAGTCGCGCCAGTGTTGTGCGTGTCGCAAGAGAGGCGAAGCAGCGTCAGATGGTTGCTGCGGCGTGAGCGACGGCAGTCCAAAGATGAAGACAGCGGCTCAAAGGAGAAATTGATGCCCCGCATCCGCCTGCCTAAAGATTGGGAATACAAAGCCACCCGTGCGCTTAACAACTTGAAAAAGCCGGGCGTCGCAGCCGCATGCCTGTGGTGCGGCCATCGATACCGTCGTGACAAATATAATCCCGAGACCGAGACAGCCCACCTGCTTCAATGCCCAGAGTATCCACAGGAGGCCAAGCGGAAAATGCTGGAGCGCAAGCGCACGAAGCCAAGGCCCGCGCCTCAGGTGGGCATCTTCTACTTCGTCCAGAAAAAGCTCTCGATTGATACCACCCCACTTGCCGAAGCAGGGCGTTTCGGTGACTTCGCGATTCATGAACGCGACCACTACCAATATTGGGCGCAACTCCTCAGCAGCGACGCTGTTCCTGATGCCGAATATGAGAAATACCCTCGCGGGCGCGTGGCCTACAATACGAAGACCGACAAGTTCACTCTCCTCGCCGACCAATGCATCTTGCGGAAGAAGCGCCTCGTCAAGACGATTCTGTCTCGGATGAATCTTCCGGCGCGGGACACCGAAGTTGACAAGGATTCTCACTACCGCTGTTTTCATTGCTTGGGGCGCGGTCGCTAAGTCATTGAAAACCCGTGCCGGCTCAAAAAGGTGCTGCAGGACTGGTCTTAAGTCGTTGAATTTACGAGTGTGATTTTCTCAATTCTTGCGAGTCTATGACTAATGTAATTGCACCAGTAGGTGGTATGGCGACGTATTTGAATCTTGCACTGACCTTTGAGGAGGACATTTGAAGAAAATCGTGCGAGGAAAACAGTACCCAAGTGTTCGCGGAAAGCTCGTGGATTGGGTCGAGCACAAATTCGAAGAAGGAACGCTCTACATCTATATTAGGTTTCAGGACAAAACCGAACTCACCTTCGCCCTTGGCTGCCGCCTTGTCATCGAAGAAGCTGTCCTGGGTAATCTCTCAACGGGAAACTACAAGACCATCAAGAACTTCGTCTCCAACGAGCAGGGAGACTGAGTTGCCCAAATTGAAAATCAGCGTCCAGAAGCAGCGCTGCGTATTCACTTCCCGTAAATTCCCGTGTCCAATCCGCGAACTAAACGGTCGGCATGAATCTTGAACACGTCGCAAATTCGAAGCAGCGTCGTCATGGTGATGGGGCGGCCAGCCTCGACTTGCTGCCAGTGCCTCGCGGAAAAACCGAGCGAAATCATATCTTCCTGCGTGTAACCGGCAGCCATTCTGAGTTTCTTCACTCGCTGTCCAAGGGCACGGAAGAACTTTGGGCGGTTGACCACGCCCTCTTATGTAATGGCACGAGCAAAAGTACCACGAGCAGATTGACTGTGTGTTTGGGCGCGTCTATATTTGCGGTCTATTTACGATTGGTATAAGTGGCTCAACCGATTCGATAGAGAATCGTCGCCGAGCAACGTATTCGGATACTTTGGGAGGAATTAGAGATGTCAATTCAGACAAGGCTGGCGCGGAAATTAGTGCGGCAGATACTTTGTGTTCTTACTGTGTCGGTCCTTTGTTGTTTTCAATTGAGGGCCCAGAGTGGCACCCTGAAGAGCAATCTCGAAAAAGAATTAGTAAGCAGGGTTCTGGTGTCCAAAATTGTAATCGGAGGAAAAGGTATTCCGCCGGGCTACAGCGGTGCATATCCAATTAACACGCTGATTTATCCCGACAAGAACAACGTGGTCTATCGCGTCGAATGGGGGCTAATTCGAGGGGAAGCGGGACCGAACATGGAACGCTTCAATCGAGGCACGTCCTTCCGGGTAACTGCTGTGGAGCTAAAGGATGACCTACTAGAATTGAAACTACAATGTTTGAGCGGCGGCTCGGCAAATTTGAAGTTGATGCTTGGTGCCGGGTGGCAGACCAAATTCGACGTTTCGTTTGTTCAGGTTCAGCTTGCACGCGTTTTCGTGCTCGACGAACCGCTGCAACCGACTCACTCGACCGAAGTCGTCGACGGTTCCAAGACGCCACCAACTTCCGTAAATGGAGTTGCGCCGAATGAGTATCAACGAGCACCGAACGCGTCCGGGCAGCAAGCGCAGGTTTCGACCCCTGAACGCCGCCGCGATTGGGCTGCAAAGGCAACTGCGGACCCAAGGATGGCAAACAAGTGCCTGTACAAGACCGCCGGAGAACAGGATGAAGTGCTTCTCATAATGTGTCCCGGTACTACCGACCAAGCGGTCGAACGACTTCTTGCCGATGCACAATACGGACAGTCGATGTTTCGCGTCGGATTCAGAACGGTCATTTACAGCGACGGGACCAAGAACTTCTGGGGGGCCGATTACACGGAGGCAGGGTACGTGCGCCTGCCTGACGGAAAAACCAAAGATACGTCTAAACTCTTCCTTCCGAATACCGGCAATGCCGCTCAACAACCTCAAGAAACGACATCCTCTGGGAATCCGGAGCCATCGCTGGGCCTGGCCCTATACGAGCAAGGGTTAGAGTCGTTGAAGCCATGGCCAAGAGAGGGGCAGCAGATTTACAACAACTACGTCATCTCAAAGGATAGTGATTTTAGGGTCGCGGTGGCGCTTTTTACTGACCCGAAAATCGCCGGCAGTTTTTGGGTCGAGCTTAATATTCTGAATCAGACACACACCGCGACGCCATTTGAAATCCAGTATGTCATATTGACGGACGCCAATAATTCACAGGGCTACGTGTGGGACAAGCATATTATGGCCGAACTTGGATGGAATGGATGGCCTTCTGCTTTTTACTGGGCGGATTCGTCCATCGCTCCTGATTCTTCAAACGGGGGTATCTTTTCGTCCTCTCTCTCCCCGGGAACAATTGGTTGGCGCGGAAGCACTTCACAGCTTGTTCTGCCAATGAAACTTAGAGTTCCAATCGGTCGGAAGGCGTACGAGTTTGTTTTCGACACTTCAACGCACGTCGGAACATACGTGACGCCACAACTTCCGGCTCCCGCTCCTATTGCGCCACATAAGGTATCAGGAGTCGAGTGGAATGGGGTTCACATCGGTTCGCCTCTCAACGACCCCGCCATCAAAGCCTCGGGTTGCACATACATGGGCGAAGGCGGAGCCGAGTTTTCCAAGGCGCTCTTAGCGCTTTCAAGCGGTGCCATCACGCGCGTATGCCGACTCATAGCCGATTGTCCGCAGCCGTCTGATTCTCCGGTCAAGGTCTGCTCTGAAGACGTCAGTCACTCTTGGATAAGTCAAATCTGGGTCTTTGATAGACAGTCCTACTCGGTGGAACGGGCCGCTTTAGAAATCAAATACGGAAAACCGCTTCCTGGGTTGTACCGTGCCGTGTCGAGTGAAACCGGTCCCCCCAGCTATAACGTATGGCAAATACCAGATGGCACAAAAATTCTGGCCAAACAAGATTCCCTAGGAAGCGTGACGCAAAACGTGCCGAATGGAGGCAACACGCAAGTATCAGTGGTTTTCATAATTTCTCAGTAGCACCAGACAGAGATTAGCGAGGCACATCGAAGCCGAGCACTGGTTGACGAGCAACGAATTGACCTACGTTAGCTTCTCGCAGTTGCGCTGATTCGTGGTAAGAACAAATCACTTAACAATCAAAACCTCGATACTCGGAGGTCACAGTGCGATTAACCGCTTCGGATTTCATGACGTACTGGCGACCATCTCCGTGCAACCTTCGTGTCTTCTTGAGCGAAAAGGGCAAACCTGAGACGGACCCGAGTGCTTTCGACGAGGTTATGCGACGACTGGGGATTCGACACGAACGGGAGCACTTAGCGACGCTCGGCGATTTTCTAGATTTGAGCGCCGTGCCAATTGACGAGCGATTTGGAAAAACTCTCGAAGCCATTGCAAGTGAAGCCCCGGTCATCTATCAGCCCGCTTTCCTCGTAAAGCACAGAATTGCAGGCACCGATGTTGAGACTGTCGGAGCACCTGACTTCCTAATTCTCGACGGTGATGGCTACTTCGTTCGTGACTGCAAGATGTCGCGCCGCATTAAGGCGGACAAACATCCAGAAATTATTGTGCAGGTGCAACTATATGGCTGGCTCTTCCAAAAAAGCACCGGCAGCCGTGCAAAAGCTCTTCAGGTTTTCAACGGGATGCAGACAGTTGTGAATGTTGATGACGACGGCGGAACGTGGGCACTCGCTGTCTTGGAGAATTTGCTCACGATAAAACAGCTCAAGGATGCGCCGTACGAACCAGTCGGTTGGAGCAAGTGCGGTGGATGCGGATTCAACGAGACATGCATGTCGAAGGCTGAAGCAATTGGAGACGTAGCTCTCGTCCAAGACGTAAACCAGAGCATTGCTCGAAAGCTTCACGAACTTGGCGTGGTGTCTCGAAAGAATTTGTTATCCAAATTTGATTTCGCCAGTTTGAGCGAACTGAAACGTCCGTTCGGGAGCAGCGAACGTCGAATCGGTAAAACTGCGGAGCGTATACTCCAATTTGCCGAGGCGATGGAATCACACAAAGAGAAAATTCTGGCTGCGCCCGCCATTCCACCGTTCCCTAGTTACGTAATGTTTGACCTTGAAGGAATGCCGCCGCACCTCGACGAAATCGAAAAGATTTATTTGTGGGGCCTGCAGGTGTTTGGAGATGCACCAAGCGTGTTCATACCCGCTGTCGCTGGATTCGGACCTGACGGTGACCGAGAGTGTTGGCTGGCATTTTTAGAGAACGCTCGCCAACTCTTCAAGACATATGGTGACATTCCATTCGTGCATTGGGCGAGTTACGAAAAAACAAAACTTTCGGTGTACGTTGACCGCTATGGAGACGTGGACGGCATCGCGGCAAGGGTCAAGCTCAATTTGTTAGATTTGTTGGTGGTCGCACGAGATTCAATTGTCTTGCCGCTTCCCAGCTTTAGTCTAAAAGTGGTTGAGAAATATGTTGGGTTCAAAAGAACACTTGAGGACGCGGGCGGTCAGTGGGCGATGGCTGTTTTTGTTGAAGCTACGGAAACAAGCGACGAGGCGAAGCGAACAGAACTAATGGCAGATATCTTGAAATATAACGAAGAGGACCTCGCCGCGACTTGGGCCGTGTTCAGTTGGCTGAAAGCCAAAGCCTAGTAAGTTCAAACTGGAGCGACATTGTCTGGAACAATCACCCCTTCGACAACCTCAACTCCGAGAAGATTCTTAGTTTGCTTTAGATGCAATGGAAGTTTTCCGCTAAGCACCAACACTACTCGCGTACTTCCTTTCTTAGAGTCGGACTTCAGTTCGGCCTCGCGCAAAGCCGAATACTTCACGCATTGGAACAACCCTCTCAGGATGTCAGCGTCGCCCGAAGATGGCCCTTTGACTTCGACGCCTACCCAGTGGCTGTTATTGTCGTCGTGGAATACCACGTCCATTCGGTCGGCGGACGGAAAACAATATTCGGTATCGCCTTTAGCGAATACGGAGATACCTAGAATGTGCGGATTGTTTGCGATGTAGTGTTTCAGGTTCCTGTGGTCTTCTTGCTCACCGATTCCGCCCATTCGACAGGCTTTTGCCTTCAGGGCGGTAATGACCGGGTCCGTCGAAAGCGGGACCAAGCGAAGCTCATCAAGCACCTTTTCCCAACTGGAATAATTAAACACTTTAACGAGTTCGACGCCAAGAATCTGTTTCTTTTCCTCCGGAGTGCGCTCGCTAAAATCTTTCAAGTTTGTGACGAACCATGCGACGCCTTCTCCGGGAAGGCCAGTTTTCTTGTTCACGACGAGGCACTGAAGAGGTGGAATTTCTTTTTTCCATTTCGTGGACAATTCTTGAATCGCTTTTCCAACTGCGCCCAAAACGTCATTCAAATTGCGTGGATTACGCATCTCTAGCTCGTCAGCCAAATCGGAATAGAAGATTTTCTGTCGTGCTTGCGCTAGTCGAGCCAGTATCGGAAAGGCCTTGCGAGCACGCTCCAAGTAGAGTTTTTCTTCGGCCAGAAAGGAAGCCGCACCGGCAGTTGTATCGGTACGGTCTCCGGTCGCCGCTCGCACTTGTGTAGGAGAGTTCTCGTTTTGGTATTCAATCCAATTGTTGCGGTCAGTAATAATCTTCATGAACCGAGCGTATCGTTCAGGGTGAACACGTTCGATTGGATTCCTAACTTGTCCGTACGTCGTTCGAATTCTCTCTGGCATGAAGGCCACTTTGTTGAGTGGAGGGACATCCTTGGTGAGCCACTCGACTTTAATTCGTCGCCCTAATTCGGGTTCGCTTGGGTTGCGCGAGTATCCACTCTTCGGTACCGTGGGGTTCCACTCGTCATCTCTCGCGGCAACTCGCTTGACGATTCCTGGGGTTCCAAATGTGAAGTGTTTCAAGAACGGAACAATGATGTCGCCTGGCTGTACCCTTTGGATTTGCTTTCTCGTCCGGCCCCAGTTTTTGTGTTTTGTTTTTCCGTAGAAGTGGTGCCTGCTCGGGGGCCAGCCAATCGCAACGCAGTGTTCTTTTGCCCACGTTCCCCAAACGCCGGGTGCGTCTGGCTCTGGACAAATTACCGCCCAGCAATTCTGTCCCGCTTTTAATTTGCTCGGCATAAGAGCTACTTTGAATTGCCGCTCAGGTCGTGAGTGAACTCACCGTCTTGGATATTGCAGCGACCACATCTGTGGTCTTCTTAACCATCGTGTAGCGCCACACGCCGTAAGTTCCATCTGCGTTTACAGCGTCCACCCAACGCTCAGCCGCAGCCTTCTTTACTTCTTCGAGCGGGTCGTAACCCTTGGTTTCCAGAATCAAATGGACGGGTGGGTGCGTGTTGAGCCGAATGATGAAGTCCGGAATGTAATCGTGCATCTGTCCGTTATGTAGATACGGTATTGCGAAACCAAGTCCAGAGTTTTTTACGAACGCATCCACGGCAGCGTGTGAGTCAATATAGTAAGCCGCAGCCTGCTCCCACTTCTGTGTATCTGGCACAACGTAATTCAAATGGCTCTTCACGGCTTCACGTGGTTCTCGACTCGTCCAGAAATCGACCTCAGCGGTTGAGCCGGGGCCACGGCTGGATTCATATCTAGGAATCTCCGGTGCTTCGCCTTCCGAAGTGTCAGGACGAATGTTCTCCGTCAAGATTTCAACAAGCCACGGGTAATACGGCGCAAGGCCTAAATCCTTCATATCGGCCGGTGGCCGGACTTCCACTTTCTCAGCCATATACCGCTGGATGATTCTGACGAGTTGCGGAAATAAAACGTGTGCGGGTACATGACATTGCGGCTGCGAAACATATTCTTTGGCCAGCCCTTTCGCCAAGTCAAAGACAAGTTCCTGTAATCTCATCCGTTTCCGATATTCTTGCAGAGTGACTTCGTCCATACGATGAGGTCCAGCCAAACTCAATCGTCCCGTGTCCGAAATGCTCAGCCCTTTCATGTCCACCTTTGGTGGAATCAAGTCGGGCTGCAAAACCATCCTTGGAATATTTTCCCAATCCACTGTTATATGGTTCCGAATTCCCTGAGTGTAGCCGTCAACTCTCGGGAACTGAATTTCGTAATGGGCTTTCTCTGGGATTGAGTGCACGTGATATTTTTTTACTCTCGGAGGCGCCGGTCCCTGCGGACTCGCTTTGAATGGGATTACCTCGAACGGTACACCGAAAACTTTGGCAACTTCCTCTGTGAATCGCCCATTCTCACTGAGTTCGTAACTGACTCGTCGAAGTCCGCGACCCACCACCTGTTCGCATAGAAGTTGCGACATGAACGGACGGAGTCCAATAATATGCGTGACCGTGTTGCAATCCCAACCTTCGGTCAGCATCCCGACGCTTACAATGCATCGCACGTCTCGCCCCGGCGGATGAAGCGGTCGCTCTAATTTCTTCGCTAACTCTGCAAAGCCCTCGGGATAGAGCGGTCGCCCCTGTTTGTCGGCGGGCCAGTTTATTTTGCCAACAGTGTCCAGCGTTAACCTCATCCAACGAACTTCGTCTCCCTTAGCACCTTCCACATCCGTCTCGTGTATCACCTTGGTGTCTACGCGGATTGTATTCACCCGCCCGTTTTTATTAAGAAAGCCTTCGACACGAGCAGGCGGAATTCCCGTTGGCGCTTTATCTTCGGCGAGCCACTCAAAAATCGCCTTGGCAATCTTTGTATTCTTGCAGACGAGAATAAATACGGGCGGGCGTGGGTCGGATTGGTTTTTTGCCCACTCGATTGTTTCTTTTTCCCAAAGTCCGCCGAGCATCGCAATGGGGTGGTGAGCGTATTTCAAAATCGCTTCGGGCTTTGGGCTACCCCTCTTCGCACCGCGTTCAGCGGGTGTAAGTTTCTTTTCAAGAATCCACTGCCAAATGTTCAGATATCCGGGAATCTCTTCACCAGTCGTGTCCCGAACGGCCAACTGCGGAATTTTCACCAGTCCCGATTCAATGGCATCAATCAATCCAAAATCGCTTACTACCCACGGGAACGGTTTATTTGTTTCCTGTCCAACCCTGCCGAGAAAATATGGCGTCGCCGATAGGTCCACACAAAAGTTGATTCCTCGTTGTTTGTGTACTTTGTCCAGCCCATCAATCCAAACGGTCGCCTCTTGGAAAAATTCGTCAGCCTCTTCCTCATCGGCGAATTCATCTTCCTCTTCTGGGTCGGGCTCATCTCTCCGGATGCGATAGGCGTGGTGCGCCTCATCGTTCAGTACAAGAATGTTTTGTTTGCCGCCAATCTCCCTGCCTACTACTCGATTGATGAGCGCGGTGTCGCTCTCGACGTAGCGTGAAGACTCCACCTTGACTCGTTTCAAGCTGCCATCTTTTTCTCGCTCCTCCTCAAGAACCGTCAGCATTCCATTGGCGACCTGTAGCTCATAGTCCTTCAAGCTGAGGTACCGTTTTCCATGGGCTGTGGTCGTCTTCGCTCCGATGTTTATGTTTTCTTTGACTCGAATTTCTTTTCCAGCTTTCACTACCTTCGAGCTAACCCCACCCGTTTGCATTCCTTGCGGCTCGAACACATGCCAATTCGTAACGATGACTTTGCCCTGACTCAACAACGGCATCAGGTGAGGTGGAACCAAGTCACGAGTTCGATAAACGCTTGCTTCGTCAATCGTTGGGTCGAGTTCAGCCAGCCGTTGACGAATAGTCACGTTCGGGCAGACGACTAACACTGCATCCGAGAATCGAGCATCGCTTCGATTATTCAGCTTGTTCAGGATGCTCCACGCCGCAATCATCCCCATCACAGTTGTCTTGCCAGAACCAGTTGCCATCTTGCACGCGTACCGCTCGAAACCCGTGTACCCTTCCTTTTCTTTTCGGTCGTCGCTCGGTTCGTCTCGCGGAATAAAAATGCCTTGTAGAAAATCAGCCCGCGCTTCATTTAAGAAAATGATGGACGTTGCAGCTTCAATTTGTGCGAAGAAGAGTCGCTTCTCTCGCCCTTCACGTGTCCACCACTGAATTAGTTCAAGCGTTGTGCGAGTTGCGCCCGGACATCCCTTATGTTGCCAATCCGCCACACGCTCTCGAATCAAATTGACCAATGCGAGTTCGAATCCCAACGGATACTGCTGCGATGGGCGCAGGAGTCGCTCGTCTACTATCCATGGCTTCTTCTGTTCTCGGGGAGTGAAAACGATTGAAGGTCGGCGTTGGCCTTCGATTAACTGCGGTTGCTCACCTTCGCGGATGTACCAGTAGCGAGTCGGTTCCTCGAACGGCGAATTCTGAATCGGCTCTCCGACTTCGGGATAACTTGCCATTTCCTATTTCGCCTCACCAAATGATTCCGAGATGGCTCGGTCAATTTCGTCTTCGCTTGCATTTGCTTTCATTAGGTTCCCGACCAGCGTGACATTGTCTTCGGTAATTCCAAGTCCGTTGCGGATTTGTTCGGTGACTTCATGAAGCGTGTGGTCTGCCTCTTGGAACAATGTCTGCATAGCTTTCAACTCGTCGGCCATTACTCGGCGTCCGTCAGCTTCAAGCCAATCCATCGCACGTTCACGGAAATATTCGTGAACAAATCTATTTCTGACTTGAAGGCTCTGGCGCAAAAGTGAATCGAGTTTTGGCGGAATTGTGATACCGGACTCTCGGAGGCGATTCAACAATTGACCCAAAGTATGTTCGTGATTCTTGTCCCATATCTTGTCAACTTGGGCCTCGTATTCAGCCAACTCAGCGGCTGATTGCGGTCTCTTGATTCGCCGTATTCGCTCGATTTCGACCAAACCCAGTGAGTTCACAATTTCATGTTCGAGACACTGCGCGAAGTAGAGAGCAGCCCCGGCGTGTGCATAGACTTCACGAGTCTCGATGCTCCGTGCGTCGGCTGGTGCACTCACCCAATTGTCGTCGAATTTAGTAACTTCGTTTTGAGCCAAATCGCCCCCAAGACTACTTGGCTTCCTTCAGGCTCTTCACAACCAGCAATTCGTTTCCGCGGTCATCAATTACCTTAACCGCGATTTGTCCTTGTTCGCCCGATTGGAACGGGGCACTTACTGTCCCTGCCAGATGGTCCCAAACACTCTCTTCATACTCTCCGCGCAAAGCTTTCTTTAGACTTTCCCATGCGCCCGTTCGGGGGAAAAATGCTTGGCTCACTCGGAAGCATAAATCGTTGTAATCCGTGTCTAGAAACCACGCAGGCACATCGTCACCCTTGCTCTTGTGGTTTACCATCTCGATGGGGTCGAACACGTCGAGTCCGAGCAATTCAACCTCGTATTGCTTCGGCGCACCATTCTTAGCTTTTGCCTTTCGCACTTCGATTTCTGGCAGCCCGCATACGCTGAAGATTTGGCTGGAGCGCATGTTCTTTAGCAAATCGCCCATCATTAAGTCTGGCGTCGCCTGTACATAGGTCGCTGGCGTGCCGACTATCTCAACGGCTTTGTCAATTAGCATTCGTGCATTTGGTTGGATAGCGAACCCGATGACATAGAGATGCGAGTAACTCTTAGCATGTGCCTCCCGTGCGGCCTCGTACACCAATTTTTCGCTGACGGCTCCGTTCTCCGGACCGAAAACAAATGCTACGGGTTTCTCTGTTCCATTCGGCACCATCGCTTCGGCAGAAAGCGAGAGGGTCTTCGCCGGAAGGCGGACATTCTTGAGCACCACGGTCTTGTTCCGTTCAAGCCTCAACAACGGTGATTTCCGAAGCACTTCCAGCATCCTCTCGACGAAGGAACCCGCTAATTCGTTGTCAATTCCGGAGGCAGACTTTTGCTCCTCGAAATCCAGTGCTGTTGGAATCGTAGCTTCAAAACAGAACGGCCCGGTTACCCTCGTGATAGACGCGGCCTCCTCTGGTTTGCCAACAAGTACCTCCTCATCCGGAGGTTCATGGTTGGCGATGGATTCGAGGGTGATGTGCGGGACGATACCGCCAATTTCTTCTCCGCTCTTGTTCTGTCGTCGTTCGTATACGAACCCGCTCACGGGACCACGCGATTCGTCTTGTAGCTCGTACCACGGAAAAGTTGCCGTCAGGAGCCGCTGACGCGCAAGCGCGAGCGGCACTCTGCTCGTGTCAATCGTTATCCATCGTCTGCCCAATTTCTCCGCGCAGTATGCAGTCGTCCCGCTTCCGCAAGTAGGGTCAAACACTAAATCGCCGGGCCGAGATGTCATGAGGATGCATCTTTCGACGACCGTGGATGTGGTCTGCACTACGTAGAGTCGGCCTCGAAATTCAATCGTGTCATGCCATGAATTGGTGAGGGAGGCGTATCCGAAATCACGGAGATACATTTTGTAATACAACTTTTTGCCGAGAACGAACAGTCTTCCTTGAGTCTTTAAAACCTCGACACCTTGTGGAGTGGTGCGCCAACTTTTCCCTCGTTTAGTTTCAAAAGTCTGCCCTTCAAATTCAATCGGAAAGGTGCATGACTCGGTGTAGCCCGAAGATGTTAAATCTGAGCGTTTAAATATGGCGAAGCGTCGAGCGCTTTCGTCAAAATTGGCAATCTCATCCGCTGTGAGCCGACGGTAATCTTTGTTTTCCGTGTCCGCGAAGATGAATTCAGATTCTCCTCCGACCTTCTTTGGAACATAGAGATTCCGGTACCACATTTGCTCTCGGTCGCGTGAATACCAGCATAGATAGTCGTACACAGACTCGATGTCACCCGATTCAAGCGGCATCATCGTCTTGAAGTTAATCAATGCCACGAAGTTTTCTTTTCCGAAAATTTCGTCCATCAATTCTCTAACGTGATGTACATTGTCATCGCTTATCTGAACAAAGACGCTCCCGCTGCTGTGAAGCAACTCTCGCGCAAGCAAAAGCCGTTCTCGAAGGTAAGTCAAATAAGAATGTAGACCCAGTTCCCAAGTATCACGATATGCCTGAACCATTTCCGGCTCGCGCGTCATGTCTTCGTCTTCGTTGTGACTAACGTCTCGTTTACGCACGAACGGCTGAAAATTCGAGCCAAACTTCACACCGTATGGAGGGTCAACGTAAATTGTCTGAACCTGACCTCCGAGTCCCTCGTAACGTAGCAACGAATTCATGACAACGAGCGAGTCGCCTAAAATCATTCGGTTGACCCACTTGTCCTGATACTCGTATGCGCGCAACACTTGGTCAGTCACTGAGTGCTGTGGGTCGCCCCACAAGTCGAACATTGTTTCCTGATTGCGGTCGAAGCGGTGTCCCTTGAGCGTTTCGAGAATGGCTTTGGTCGAGAGACGTTCGTGAATGAAGAGCGGCAGTGTCGGCACGTCAAACGACAGCCGCTCGGCCTTGCCGGCCCAATTAAGAAATGGTTTGCTAATCGCCTTTAGCTCCGACGCAGCGGCTTTTGCTTCGTCAAGTGTCTTGGCATCTAAGGTTTTTTGAATTAGCGCCTCGCCTTTCTCACGTGCCGAATTCTTGCCGTCCCAATCGAGCGCAGGCGACAGCGAAGAATCATAACGATAAGTTCTTGGCGGAAGTTTCTTCTTGAACTGAGCCTGCGTGCCGACCTCGGGCCGCATGGGACTTTCAGATTCGGGATGTTGATAATTCTTAGCAGGCTTAGTCTTTGGCGGTTTCGTCTTCGACGCCATTCGTTCGGCTCCCAGAGTAAGACAAGAGTTACGGTCGCGATTCTATCATTCTCATCGCGTAGCGCCACGCATTCTAAACGCTATTCCAGTTGATATCCGGATGAGCTATTACACTCTCAGATTGCGAACAGCCATTCTATTGCGCTGAGCACGGCGAGCGCATGGTCCGTTGCGACCATTTCTTGAAGTTTGAATTCTCCCTGGTGGAGTAGTTTGTTCCTGACTCGCCCTAGGTCGTTCATTCGCTTTCGATAGCTCTCAAGAGAAAGGCGCTCCAATCCAACTGCTTTATCAATCAAGTCGAAAAATAGAGGGCCGCCTCTCGCCGCTTGGGCGAACTCGACCAGCTTTGGGATATTCCCGCCCTTCGAGGCAATCAGGTATGCAGGGTCTTGTTTCGACGCTTCGTTCGCCAAGTAATAACGCAATGCCGTCTCCCAAGCAGCGCACGCCATAATTATTCCTCGTGGAGGGTCGTGTTGAGCGAAGTAGAAAGCATCCAGCGCAAATCGAGAATAGACAGGGACAGGACTTCCATCGCCCAGTAGCTTGACCGCATCGGCCCACCAATCATCGGTGGTTTGGATTACGGGTCGTCCGCTCTCATACTTAACCTTTTCAAGGCTTGCGCCCTGATAAATCCACTCTGATTCGTAGCCTTCCACCAATGGATTGTTCCTCAAATCTTCCGATGGAACGACCGGGTAAATGAAGACAATGTTGTCTCGACGTAATGCGGACTCTCGTATTGCCTCGAATAATTGCCAAAATGCTTTTGCGGCATCCTGACCGATTTGTAATTTGTCGGAGTTCTGGACCGAGAAGTCACTCCCGACTTTGTCGGAACACTCCCGTTCCACATGCAGCGTCATCTGGTCGAACCCCTGCTGAGGCAGTTCGCTGATGTCAGGAATAAACCGCGGTGCTTCAATGCGAATTGTATTCCCGGTGTTTTCGAAATAGACGACAGCGGGAGGTTCAGCGGTGCTCATCCGCATAAGTGGATACGCGAACCGAATTTTGAAAATGACTTCCAGTTTTCCCATAACATTTGTAAGGTGACTAGGTTTTGAACGAACTTTCAAATGCTTCAATGAGAATCAATGGATGTTCTCAAGCATTGCCATCCTGATTTGTCGCGCCGTGAACATATCGGACGGGACCGCCGTCTGCGTCCATTTCTAATACTTTCACATCTCCCAGCAGATACGAATTAAGACGAACAAAATATTCCGCGAGACTTTCACCTCTCACGGGATGAACATCTCGCTTCACCACGAGCAAGCGTGCGGGCGACCCAGATAAGGACCGAAGATACTGGACGGCTTCCCGCAGGGTAGTAATTTTCGCAGAAGGGTTTCCTCCCGTAACCGTGAAGGTAAACGCCTTGCACTCGACTACGATGTCTCTCACCTCTGTTGCGAGGTCAAACGAGTGAAGCTTATTCTCTCCAATCTGCATTCTCACCTCGGAGAGAAATGGTCTTCCGAAGTGTAATTGCAAGGCCTCGCGGCATTTTGCTTGGAATAGTCGCCCTCGTTCAGAATTCGACGCCATCGTACTAATCCTCTGGGTTCCTCTGACTCAGAAATGCTTTAAGTTTCGCGGGCAATCCGAATGAACCACTGATTTGACTGTTCTGTTCTCCCGCAAGATTAACTTTCGCTGAAAGTCGTGAATCCCAATAAACGGCCTGCTGGAGCAGGGCGAAGTTCTTCTTTGCCTCGGCAAACGTGTTGGACGATACGAAACCATTGACGATTGACTCCGCCATTCTTTTTTTGGTCTGCTTGTGTTTGACAAAAACTTCAAACGTGGATTGTGCCAATTCCGCATCTACTGCTTCCGTGCCCAAGACGGCCTGTTCGCGCCCGAGAAATCCGTAAGGGTCTAGTCCCATTTTTAAGGAGACTATCGGCAACCCTCTCCCCAAAGCGAATCCGATTTCTTGGTCGGTCCACTTGCTGTCATGAAATCCGGGCGTCAGTATTGCAACGAGCGCATCGGCGGTGCTCAGTGCAAGCTCAATTTCGTCTTGCCATTTTTTCGTTGGTTCGATGTCTATGTGAGCGATAAACGCCGAAATGTGAAATGAGCGCAAACAAGATTGGAGAACCTCAGCTTCGGTCTTGTGAGTTGAAACGTGACTGACAAAAACCCGAAAGTGCCCCTCTAACCAGAATGATGGCTCAATTGAAGAGGGTCTGGGTGTGCTTTCAATTCCAAGATGAGCAGCAAGCTCCAAAAGGACTTCGTCGGTCGCACCAGAAATCATGTCCAACACGTAGCCCTTCTTGGACCCGCTATCATTTTGATTACTTGTAGGGAGTTGGAACTGTCGCAGGGTTAAGTCGAGCACAGACCATTCTTCAGCCTCCAGAAGAGGCGCAATGGCTTTGATAATTTTGACTCGCTCCGAGGCTGTCATAGACGCGAAGCGGGATTCTAACACGCAGCAGTTTGATATGCGGTCAATGGGCTTCGCGCCTACGGAAAACTTTGAGTGCCGTTATTCGTCGGACCGTCATAAAATCTGCATCATGAAATATGAGGTACGAACTCACACTCCCGGCGAACTATCAAAGACCGACATCGCGAATTGCCTCTCGATAATTAAGGACGGCGATGCGGTTGACTATTCTTCCGCTGCAAAGCAATTGCCGTTAGCAAAGCTAATTGCTGTGGTTCGCGCAGAGAAAGAAATCGTTGGAGTCGCAGCGGTTAAGAATCCGCGAAGCGCGTACGCCTCTGGAATCGGCAAGAAGAGCCAATTCCCTTTTGAGAAGAACATGCTTGAGGTAGGTTATGTCGCCCGTCGAGATTCTCACCGTGGACACAATCTGTCTCAACTGCTCGTTACAGCGCTGACCACTGCAATACCCGGTGTTCCATTATTCGCGACAACCTCCAATGAAACGATGAAGAAAACATTGAAGGCGGCGGGATTTGTGCGACGCGGAAAAGAATGGACAAGCAAAGGTAAGTACGACCTCTCCCTCTGGCTCAAACAGACGGCGAAATAGTCCATGTCAATTCTTGTTTGGCTATGTAGAGCTTGGTCATGAAGAGACGCTTGGCCTATTGTTGTACGCTCGCCCTAGTTTTCAAATCATCCACAAGACGCTGCGCCGAGTTTCCCATTTCCTTATCTCGGTTCTTTTGTCGCGTCGCCAACTTTCGATGGTCGGTTTCTGACCATAGCGAGTTTTTGGTTTTGGAATCGTAAATTGTGAGTATCAATTGAGGGTCAGTAGTATGTGTGCTGTGTACCTGAGTGGTGTTATCGTATGTGTTGGTCGAACTCCAGACTCGCGTGCCCTTGTCTTCAACGCGGTAGGATAGTTCAACGATTAGGTCTGCTTCCTCAGGCGAACCAACGATTTGATATTTGCCCCATTCTTTCATCTTTGAATAAAAGGCATCGTAGGCGAGATTACTGCCCCCGCCATTTGAAAGGAAAATCTTCTTAGCATTAACTATCACCGCAGGCAGAGGCGCGACCGGCACAACTTTATTTTTACCTTGTGCGCCTGCCAAACTCGGTGAGAATAGGATTGCACTCAAAACTATCGAGACGGCTATGCATCGCATCGGTCGCTCCATTAAATCTGATGGCCCTTCAGTTTAGATGTAAAGTACGTCGCTGGCTGAGTATATCGCACGAAGGAGCGAAATATTGTGTCCAGCAATGGTAGATTAACCCTTTTCAGAGGCATAGCCGTTCCGGTCGAAAAGGCAAGTCATATCAAAGACCACATTCTGCGAGAAGGCATCCGAGGAGATGAGGGCAAACAGTGGAGATTTGAATTAAGCGACCTCCGGCAGAGCATCGACAGCCTCTTACAGAAACCAAACTTAGTCCCTACTGATACTGGCGCTGAAGCCGGCACGTCACAATTTTCAGTATTGTGCGCATGCGGTGATGAAGTCGGCGCATCCTTCTATGCAACGCGACACAACGCACGCCCAAATACTAGAGAAACTTCATACGTAATCCAATTTTCTGCTCAGTCTTCTGGCGTCTACATAGACGGTCGAGACTTTTTGTACACGTGTTTTCAGTTGTGGGACCAAGAGAACAAAAGTTCTCTCGAGATTCAACGGCGCACATTGATGAAAATCTATGGTAGTCGGATAGCTCGATACTTCGACAAGGCGGCGGCCTCGAATGACCAGCAATACAGAATTGCTGTTTGTGACCTCGCTTGCCAAGATGCGCAAATCGTCGAAAGCCACGTCCAGAATGGAATCACTGTCCGTGGCAGACATGGAGTGGTGTTTTCTTCAGCTTTTTTGGTAACGGCTCCAGTCCTACCCACAGAGATAATTAAAGTGGATGAGGCGATAGAAATGGATTTTCGACCTGACCTAACGCTTGATGATTTTTTGAAAGGCCGCATTAACCTGAACGCTCAATAGTGTTCTATCCGGAGTAGAGCGAATGCTTGGTGCAGCGGAGTGCCAGTCGGCGTTTGAGTCGTGGGGAAGTTTCGTCACGCCCTCGTCGTCTCCTCCAATCGTATAACTTTGTTCGGTCTATCCAACGCTAGTTCCTGACGCGGAAGGAACGACGGTGGAGGGTTTCGACGGAGAGACTCCCTTACTTCGACGTCTTATGTATTCACGATTCTTGATTAGAACTATCGAGGCTTCCTCCATCGCCTTCCATGTTGATTGAAGCGCAGAACAGAGCGCCTCAAAATCGCTCCGAAGCTGAGTTTCGACAGCGACGAAATCTACTGGCTCTTGGTGGTACATTGCTGTCGTCCAGCGTCGATATTTTTCCGTTTTGTCTCGACGAGGAATCAGTCGTACTCCGTCTTTCTTTACTGTGGCTAAGATTGGGTCGTGCAAAATATTTCTGTATGTCTTGAAGCTCAGTTCGATTTTCGATAAAGGCGATGTACTCACATCCGACTTGCGATTCAGGCAGGCTTGATAAATCTTTCGAAATGAGTCCACCGTCTTAATCGCCACTTCCGCTGCCCTCTGCAAATTTGAATAGATTTCTTCTGAGAACTTGAGACCCTCACTCTTGCTTTGAATCTTCTGAAAGGCACGGGCAACGTTCACGAAGGTCGTGTAATTACACATGGCGAGAGTCTCAAATTCTTCGTCGATGCCATCTCTCAAAGTAATAACCCCTGGACACCGTAACGGAAAGATGTGGGTATGCCAGAAACCTTCATAGCGATGGAAATACGGTCGAAGCGATTCCCACGCATTCCTTTCCGTTTCATCGCCATCAACAAGCAACGAGACTTCTGCCATGAGCATCTCGCAAACGTGTCATTCGTATTTGGGCGACCAATAACGCTGGTCAGTCACGAGTGACGGGTCGTAACTGAGCAGCTCGGCCTGCGCGAACGCAACCATGTTACCAAGGGGAGTTAGGACGAGATTAATTTCTTGACCGTTTTTGTACATACTCCACATTTCTGGGTCGGAGTGCGCCCAACCGTTTACTTTGCGATACGCATCGTTGCCGAATCTGTCTTTGCGTCCCATTTGCAGCGAAAAAATGTTAAGGAAATTGGGAAATGCTTCCTCAACATGGGTCACAAGCCGCTCCAAGCTCTGTGGAAGCGTTTTCTTCTTGACGTTTCCCATTACCCACAGGCACTTCAGGGCACCCTCCATCGCTGGTCGAATTCCGACATACGCCACGCGGAAGAGTTTCTCGTCAACCCGTTTTCGTACACCGGCAAAGAGATACGTAGCGTGAGTGCACATACTGCAAGCCCACTCGAAGGCATCTTCACTAATCCCCTGCGGGTGCACGCTTTCGGGTGGACGTGAGCGAAATGCGGTTCGTCGTCTCACCAACAGAATCTTAACCATCCGCAGAAGTTACCGCCCTATATTCCGAACGTCAATACAACGGTTAAATGAAGAACCCTCCCTTAGGTCCAGTACGTTGGGCCGTTTCAATCATGCTGTTGGCTACGCCCGCTCACCGGATAGTGTCCCGGTGTAGTCCAAAAGCCTGCCGGAGGCTTCAAACCAGCAGAGTTGGTTCGGGTAGCATGCACGTCCCAGAGTGCCCCGGATGGCTCCGGATGAGCCACATCAACAATGTCTCTAACTATTTCGGTTATGACTAAATGGTTGACCCTCCCGGGGTTTTAACCTAAACTTCGCCCCTCAAGCACCGCCTCACACTAATCATAAGAGACTTCAATGGACGCAAAGACAAAGGGCGCTGTAGTCGTGGGCGGGACTGGCGGCATCGGCTCAGAAATAGTTCGACGGTTCCTGCAAGAATCCTATGCAGTATCAGTCATAAGCAGGGGTGTGCATCCGCAAACTCCCCTTATCGAGGAAACGCACTCCTTTGGCTCTCGGCTCCGATTTTATGACACCGACGCGACCGATGAAACGTCGTTGGCTAAGTCGATAGATGAAATAACAGCCTGGATGAAGATGGAAGTCGTGGTGTACAGCGCCGGAGGTGAACCGGAAATCAAGATACCTCTGCTCAAATATCCATCAACCAACTGGCAGCAGACTTTCGCTCTAAATGTCTCGGGCTGTTTTTACTGTTTCAAGCACGCCATACCCAAAATGGAAACGGGCAGCCATTTCGCAGTCCTGAGTTCGGCAATTACTAGATTCAGCTCTGCGAATCTTCCTCCGTTCTATGCAGGCTCTTATGCTGCTGCGAAGGCTGCGGTCGATGAGTTCTGTAAGTGGGCTCGTCGTGAAGCACATGAGAAAGGAATCCTGTTATCGAGAATAGCTCCATCCGCCGTTGACACTCCCATTTTCCACAGGAATTTTGCCGGTCTGGGCGTTCGGCCCATACCTGTAAGCGAAGTCGCGGACAAATTGTGGACGGCAGTTAAGAACGGGAACGAGATTGACGGGTATTAAGACATTGGCCATCGACTAAATCCAGAGGCGGTTAGGTTCGGTGTTATGTGACCCGGAGATGACTAAGGCGTGACGAACAAAGAAGCTAATCAGGACGAGTTTCCAGAAGTCAGTTCTGGATTCGAGAAGTTTGCTTACCACTTCGCGCCGATTCTTCTGGGACTTACGTTTCTTATAGCGCGTGTACTAGATGTCCTTCGAGAAGTCCTCTATCACTCGGGCGACACACCTCTATCACATTTGGCACAGGCCATCCATATCATGGCTGATATCGCATTTCCGCTTATCGCGTTCGAACTGCTGCTGTACGTAGTAATTGAGCGCGGAAGGATTCTTGTAAAGATAAAAGCAGCCCTCTCCGGCGAGAGAGGATTGCCGAACAAACTGGATGAAATGAAGACTCACTTGTTGACCGTGCCTTCAGCGGACGCGCTGAGGACTATTTTCGACGCACGACTCGCAGGAGCAGTCGAACAATTAAGAACTTTGGCTGAGGCTGAACTGTGTGCGACCCCGGAAGAGGTTTACACACGAATAATTTCGACCATCAAGGCAGTTGAAAGAGCGACCGCAACAAAAAAGAGGCTACTACACGGGATATTGCACCACGATGTGGCCTACCCTCAACAACGCGACAAGGCCGAACCTCAGTACTTTATCGACTTCAAGAGACTCATAACGGCCTGCATCGCCTCCCAAGGGTCGTCCCGATGGGACGTGAAGACGTTTTACAATATTACTAGTTTGGAGCGTCTGAAGGTGGTTGAGGAGCGTTTGGCACACGGAGATGAAGGTTACGAGGTGCGCGCCATTTCATATCCCAATACAGTGCCGTATTTTTCTCCCATGGTTATCGGTGAAGAGGATGCGTTCTTGGCCATCATAGAAGGAAGTAGCTCCCAGGTTGGTTCCGCTATCCACTTGCATGGAAGAGCGGCGGCCAGCTTTATTGCCGAATATTTTTTCATGATATGGAACTTCGAGAGCCCGGACAAGAATTTGTTTCACCTTCGCGAAGAGCGCGGAATTAACGGCGCGGGCGTTACAGCACTTCGCGCACTTATCCGCGCACGTATGAAGCAGCAGATAAGAACTTCTTAATTGCATCGGCCGCCATGACGTTCGCACGAAAATTGGCGAAGCGGTTGCGAGGTGCCTTGGCCTTACTCATGATGCCTTCAAGAAAACTGCCGCGCTATACGGCACTTCGCGAACAAGCCCAAGCTCTCGATTCACACATCTGATTTCGACGTCCCAATCTTCTCTCGTAGTCGGCGTTCTTGGGTCGTCAACGAAATACACATTGACGAGAAATGTTTTAGCCTTTGCAATTTCTCTCAGGAAGTGCAGGTACGCATACCGATTTGCGGATTGATAGAGTCGTCCCGTCCAATCAACATCAGGAGAAACACTGAGCCATTCCTTGGTCGTATCGAGTGCTGCTTGAATTTTCTGCCTGCTTCTAGAAAAGGCTCCGCAGCCACCGCTATAAATCTCTGATGAGTGGCTTTTGGCCTCAACGAGAACGCATCCACCGTCAATCCTCGCAAGCGCGTCCCAGCATGGGCCGCGTTTCGGCCAGAATTCCTGAAGCCGCTTAGTGTGAAGGTCAAGTCCGACGCGCTCCAGAAATTCTGAGTCTTGGTACTCCGAGTATGTATCTGTCGCCAGCGGCGATACCCACTGAATACTCTTCTCATCGAGGCCATATGCCGACAGGGATTGCGCGACGGCAGAATTGAGCGCTCCCGTTTTCTCGTTCACATAAATCTGGATTTGTTTCTGGCTTCCGGCCTTCGCTCGACCGGCTGAATCTATTCGAGAGAAATCCTTGGGGCATGGCATCAGTTATTCCTTCTTGCCAACCTAATCGGTCGCACTAGATGCGAGAGAGTTTACATCCAATGGTCGGAATCTTGGTTTTGATTGGCGTACAAAACTTTACTTAGATGGAGGACAAAGATGCTGAATGTAGAAATCAGATTGGTCATATCCGGGCGAGAGGTCCCTCTCGATTCGTTTACGGAAGCATTCATGGCTGACGTTCGCCGTGCAGTTCGTGAAGAGATTGACCGCGCTCAACATCTGACACCAGTCAAGAATCTGGCAGTGACTGAGCAGCACGAGCACAAGGCCCAACCGTTGGTCGTGCCGAAACGCGAAGCGGCACGATTGCTGGGCGTCTCACTCCGCACTGTGGACAATTACATCGGGTTAAAAGTGATTCGGTCCGTGAGACTTGGGAGGCGCGTCCTTGTCCCGATGAGCAGCGTCAGGAACGTCGCTTCGAAAGGAGTTTCACGATGGAGGCGAGTGATAGAGTGACTCCATCCACCCCGCAAACTTAACTGCAACAAGCGACTCTCGGTGAGCGCCGGTGTAAACTCGAACCATGCCTTTTGTTTCCATCCACTCGATGATTCCGAGCGCCGACGATTTGCTGGTTCTCGAACCGGAGGAACTCGCTGGAGTACTTCTTGAACACTTGAACTCCCTCGGCGAGAATTCATCCTCGCTCCAACTATATAACTTTCTGCTTCCGGGACAATCTCCTGCTGTTGCTTATCCGAAGGAATGCCAAGGCCGCATAAACGAAGCTTTGGCTGAAGCATGGGTTTGGCTTGAACGTGAAGGACTTATCGCGCCGCGACCCGGTAGCGACAATCGCTTTATGTTTGTCACGCGTCGGGGCAAGGCGCTCGCAAACCGTCAGGGGTTTGATTCCTATCGCCATGCCTCGCTATTGCCGAAAAATCTCCTTCACCCCGTCATTCTCCAGAAAGTTTATCCCGCGTTCCTCAGAGGCGAATACGACACGGCTATCTTTCAAGCATTTCGGGAAGTTGAGATTGCGGTTCGGGAGGCCGGTGGGTATTTGCCAAGTGATGTTGGCGTCCCACTTATGCGGGCTGCGTTCAACGATTCACAGGGGCCATTGACCGATAAGACTGTCGTTACCGCTGAACGACAAGCGATGGCTGCGCTCTTCGCGGGGGCTATCGGCTTATTCAAGAACCCGGCTAGCCACCGTTCGCAAACTGGCATCCAACCGCCTGAAGCAGTTGAATGCGTGATGTTGGCAAGTCAGTTGCTTCGCATCGTCGACGAGCGGAGGGCGGCAATCTGATGTCGCAAGCTGGAGTGCCCCCCGCAGACGCACGACTAAAACGGGGCAAATGCTCGAGTGGCAAGGTATCCAGAACGGAGCGATTCTTTTCTGGAACGAGAAAATGGGATGGAAAACTCCCTGAAGGGGGGAGCGGGATGTTGACGTGACTGTGACTCAACTCTCAAATTTCTTTCCGTATGTCCCCGATGTCCCCTTCGTGAGGAGATTTTATTGAAAAGAAAAAATACCCCCTTATAGAATCAATACATTACAGATTTTTTATCTACAAGACTTTTGGGGACATTATTGGGGAAAGGGATGTCCACGAAAAATTCGTCCGCTGATTTTCACCAGGTTCGGCGTCTGGAAACTTTTTGGGGGACGTTGCGCGGGTATCTAATTCCCCTTCATCCCTCCCGTCTCACGACCGGTAAACGCACGAATTTTTTGTCCGCCACCTGCTTGGTATCGCGGCCCTGTCCCTCTTCTTCTTCCACTTTGTAAATGAGCGCACCTGCGGCGACAAGGTTGTCAATCGTGCGCGTCACATCCATACCGTGCCGGTACCATTTGAGGTCGTGAGACAACTTGCGCCAGCGAATCCAGCAATCGTCCGGCTTCTTGCCTTTGGCGAGCAACTTTTCGGTCTGGCGTTCGACGGCCCGGACCACACTCTCGTTGAACTGCGCTTGCGGTGTGCCCTTTGCCTTGGAGGCCATGAATGTTTCGCGTATGGCTTCCTGCCACGACATGAATGCGCAGGCGAAATCCCAATCGTCTTCGGCCACTTTCTTGTGGCCTGAAAGCAAAGCGGAGACCAAAGCGACCTTAAGGACATGGTAGGTGTCGCGCCCACTGGCGTTGGTTTCTGGCTGCCATGCGAGATACTTGGCTTCGACGCCGTCCTCGAAGCCTTCAACGTTAGCGATTTTCAATTCACCCACCACCGTATTTAGCGGCTCGACCACGGTCACGTCCTCGATTTCGATGGTCGTCTCGACATACCGCGACGGGGGTTTCCAATTTCGGCTTTTCCGTCGGTCGAACTGCTCTTCTGCGAAACCGAACAGGAACCGACTCGTGATACCGTGAGTAGACCGCTCGCCGAACACGGACGGGAATGCGCTTTCGTCAATCTCGCCTTCGGAGCCGATGGGCAACGCCGTCAGCCATGACAGGCGGCAGCAAATTGTCTGGATGGATTCCTTTTTCGAGTCCGAGAATGTCTTGTTGTTATGGTCGTAGAGCCATTGCATAGCCTGCAAGACTGACGACGACTCGCCTCTGCTCTTGTTCATCGTGTCCTCAAGTTCGTACGTCACGATGCAGTGCTGGCGCGGTCCCGGCTGTCGCGCCGTCTCGCCCTTCTTCGGCGCATGGTCGCCAATCAGGTTTGAAATGGACCTCTCTCCGCTTGGAGTGTAAGCCGAATAAAACGGCCCTGGTTCTCCGAGTCCGAGCACACCCACGGCTCGTTCGATTGCCGTGTCCTTTCCAGCGCCCACCATGGCGAGGAGACAGATGTATAAATTGATGCGAGCGCCTTCCATTGTGTCGTACAAAGGTAGCGATGACGCAAGGCACATCAGAGCTGGAACTACGAGGCCTGGCGACAGGCCGCCCTCGCATGCTTTGTCCACAAGGTTTTTGAACCGTCCCGAAGGAACCGCTTCGTTCGGGAAGCGGAGTTGGGGATATTTTCTCCAAGGCTCTGATTCCGGTTTGTACGTTTCCCGCCACGTGCCATCCGGATTCTGAATCTCGTCAAATAATTCCTCCGCCGTTACAAATATCGGATTCATCTATAGCTCCTCTTCCAAAAACGATTCATCTACGTCGTCCACGTCAATCGTGTTCTGCTCCGCAAAGAGCGGCAGTTGATAGGTGCCCTGTTCTTGCTGCAATGCCGAGATTAATTTCCCGATGCTCACGCTCTCATGGTCGGGATGAAGGCATTTGAATCCGAGCCGCTCGCCGTCGTAGAACATCGACGTGACGGAGGCGCTTCCCCTGTGTCGCTCGCCCTTGAGCGGGCAAATAATGTCGAGGCGGTCACCGCGCTCGGCGAGAATTTCAATGCCGTAGGCGTCGCAAAACTCGTCGATGTCAAAATCTTCATCCATCGGCGCACCAAGGCAATTTGAAGGGCGCACGGTTTCCTTGACGTGGTTTCCCGAACGCAAGTCTTCAATGACCGCATGCCATGCCCTCTGCGGCACGGCGGGTGTTGCAACGTTGGGGCTGAGAATGTAGACCGGCTTCCATGTCGCGGGGTCATCGGTCTTCCGTGCCATCGTGCCGGGAATCTTGGCACCACGCTCTGGCGACGTGGCGTCGTCCACGATGATGTATTTGTCGTTGAACTTACCGGCAAGGCCACGGCACAACGCGTGAAAATCCGGCTCGCCGTCGATATTCCATCCGGCACGCCAGAATGCATTTAGTCCGCGCCCGCTTGAGATAAGCAATGGTGTCGGGATTCCGAATTCAGAGAGATAGTGCAGCACGTGCGCCACATCGTCTTCATCCATTGCTGAGAATCCGGGGGCACGGTCTAAATCGATGAACACCCACTCTCGCCGAGCAATGTCCGCCTTGCCCAGGGCGCGCTTCCCACTTTCGAGCATGTTGCGAGCACTCCAGTCGGAGTGCGGCGTGTTGAGCGACCACTGAATGCGGGAGATTTCAGTTTCGGTGTTGGCGGCAGCGACCCAGTCAAATAGTTGCTCGACATCGACAAACGTCCCAACCCACGGTGACTCGCCGGTACGATAGATGGCACGGACTTCGACCAGCTTGCCGGGGCGATGGATGAGATTAAACGCCTCGGCCATGGCGTTCACGAGTGCACCTTATTTAGAAAGAGAGTCGGGACCCAAATTGCGATTTCGGAGAACCCGGCAATTGTCTTTGGTCGCTCGTTCTTGATTCGTAGGTCCGTCCCGATGCTTTGAAAGACGGAGAATTCCTCCGAGGATTCTCTGTTGTGACTCATGAGTGTTTCACCGCGAAACTCTTGACAGGGTGCTCATGCAAAGTCACTGTTCCTCGATACAGCGCTCCCTTCACGACGCTTGAATTGCCGCTCAATACTCCGCGAGTAACGAAGTTGGGAGCAATCCATTCCACCCGGCTCGCCTCGTTGGCAAATGCGTGGACAGTCTTATCGCCGTCTGGTTGAACTTCATATGCGTATCTCATTTCGATGTGTCCTCCTGCGAAAGAAAACGAAAGTCCATTTTCTCGTTTTAACTTGTGAAAAATCGTCGATAAGACGTTGGTCTCACGTTTCAATTGACTTCTTCACGCCTTCGAGAAAACCAACTCGATTTTTTCGCTGCTACCGCCCCTGCCGTTTCCACTATTCATCTGCACGAAATTTGATTCCAGACCCGGCACGCCGCTGAGCGCGCCATTTTCCGAACTTACGATTTCTTCTGTGCCATCCGACAATACGCGGACGACACTGATGCGGGTCGTAAGTTTGGATGTTTCACCGCATTTGTTGTAGGTAAGCTGCCATTGCCCCTTCCAGGCGGCGAGCGTTTGGTGCAAAGCACGGTGGTCAATCTCTGCTTCGTCATACATGCGGTGTCCGGGACATTTCTCCGTCATGGTGTAAGGAGGGTCAACGAACGCATAGGAATCCTCACTGTCGAACGCGGCGAGCGCCTCGAAAGCGTCTTCCATGACGGTGATGCGGTGCCGCAGGCCGTAAAGAACGTCCAACGACTGGTCCAAATCGCGAGGCCAGCGAGACAGAATTCCGCCTCTGTGTTTTTCAGTCATGTACCCGCCATTTTTCATTCCGTTGAAACCGCAGCGAGTCTGGAGAAGAATCCAGAATCCGGGGTCGTCTCGCTTCATCTCTTCGAGGCTCGCGAGCACAAACGGCTTTTGTTCTTCAAAAGGGATTCCAAGAATTGTCTTTGTCCACTTCGAGACGCGATAGGAAAAATTGGAATCGCCCAGTGCGGTGCGCCAAAATGCTAGATAGTCTTCATCGCTCTCTGCCAGTACCAGTCGTTCGGCACAACCTTCGTTGAGCAAACTAAGACCGACGACCGCGCTTCCGGCAAACGGCTCGACAATGGTCTTCGGATGCCAACCGTTGAGGAATTGCAAAGCTCGTGGGACAAACCAACTCTTAGTACCACCAGTCTTCACGACGTAAAGCGGCAATCTCATCGCGCTGCCGCCGTCAGTTCGCACTCATTTGAGAACATGCTGTTGCCGAGGTCGCCCCTCATTTCGCCGACAATTTCTTCCGCAATTGCCTCGGCCACTCTGACGAATCGTGCCGGGTCGCATTCGAGTGGCTTTATGGTGGACTGCACGAATTGCACGCATGTCTTGATGTAATCGTTATCTGTCCAGTCCGCGTTGAGCGGTGGTGGCATTGCTGGAAGGGTTTGCGTCAACGCAGGCAGCGACGCCTTTTCTTTACTTGCGTGGTCGGTCTTCGAAAGTGTCGGGGCAACCACCGTGGTGCCATCAGTTAGCAGTAGCGTGCCCACTTTTGGCGGTTTGAGGCACCGACACAGCCAGTCGTAGGTTACGCCGACATATTTCTTAGCCCATGCCGGTCCGGTTCGCTCTCCCATCACTGTCTCGCCATTGTTCAGATGAGCGAAGCCGACCTTGACCCTTTTAAAAACGGGACGCATCTCTTCGACGATGTCTTTGAATTTGCGGTGGAGGACAATTGCATCGTCGTTGATTTCCTTCGCTGTCCGATATCGCTTCACGAAGGCCTGTGCGTCGGCCTCGAGTGACTTTAGGTACGCCTTTCGCTTGACGTTCGTGTCTTTCCTGACGAGAGCTTTCTCCTTGTCATTGAGTCGGATGGAATTAACCGTCGCTGCTGAAACGGGATTCTGTCCCGTTTGGGTCGGTGCCTTCGTGTTTTGCTTTGCTGCCATTTT
>Ga0210410_10000750_pt1 | contig 33373 bp, 34 predicted proteins | sample IncBWC4MmetaG_FD_161058 | JGI IMG/M metagenome (GOLD analysis project Ga0210410, IMG submission 161058) | Forest soil microbial communities from Barre Woods Harvard Forest LTER site, Petersham, Massachusetts, United States - Inc-BW-C-4-M | ecosystem: Environmental > Terrestrial > Soil >...
TCCACTGCGTGATTGGCTGCGTACTTTCGGTGTCATAAGGGATAGAAGGACCAGCGGCAACAGCATCAACCGGGCGGTTCGCCTGTTCATATTGGAAAAATCCCTGTTGTGCCCCATGCCTTGACTGTATATAGCACGCGCACCACCCGCTCACAATGAAGGTGCGCAACCGCCGTTCCAGAATATCATTGGGACATATGAAACATCGCTCCCGAGTTCGTGCAAGCTCGTATACCCCGCGAATCGCTTTTTCCGCTCTGCTGTCAGTTTTCTTTCTCACACCAAGCGCTTCGGTTTCGGCCCAAACTCACGCCAAATCGGCAAAGACGAGAAGCCATGCCGGCCGCGTGCAGACCGGCCTCGACGTCCTGGAATCGGAAAAGTTCGCGCCACTCCGCGGCAAGCACATCGGACTGATCACCAATCACACCGGTCTCGATTATCAGGAGCGCACCACCATCAACGTCCTCGCCCACGCTCCCGGCGTGCAAGTTGTTGCCCTCTTCAGTCCAGAGCACGGCATCGCCGGCCACTCCGATGAGAAACTTGCCTCTTCCAAGGACGCCTCCACCGGCCTGCCGATCTTCAGCCTGTACGGCGACCACCTCCGCCCCACCGACGAAATGTTGCAGGGCATTGACGCCCTTGTCTTCGACGTGCAGGATGCTGGCGTCCGCTTCTACACCTACACAACCACCATGGCCTACTGCATGGAAGAAGCCGCGAAACACAACATCTCGTTCTTCGTCCTCGACCGGCCGAATCCTTTGAATGGCGACATCGTTGAAGGCCCAATGCTCGACGCCGACAAAACTACCTTTGTCGCCTACTACCCCTTGCCGGTGCGGTATGGCCTGACCATCGGCGAACTGGCCCAGTTTTACAACGCGGAAAATCACATCAATGCAGATCTGCACGTGATCCCGATGAGAAATTGGCATCGGAATTATTTCTTCGAGAGCACCGGACTGAAATGGATTCCGCCCTCTCCCAACCTGCGCACGCTGAAAGGGTCGCTGCTCTATCCCGGTCTCGAGATCCTTCAGAACGCGGGTGTCTCCGTAGGGCGCGGCACCGAAGCGCCGTTCGAAGAGTTCGGCGCGCCCTGGATCAATGGCGAAGAAGTGGCCGCAGCGCTCAATGCAAAAGGTCTGCCTGGCATCCATTTCGTGAATCAGCCATTCATTCCCGTCAGCGGACTCTATGCCGGCCAGCGCTGCGGCGGCGTTGGGGTCCGCGTAACCGATCGCTTCACGCTTCGTTCCATGCGTGTCGGCCTCGAAATTGCCGCCGTGTTGCACAAAAAATATCCCGACCATTTCGATGTCCTTAAAATCCTGCTGCTCCTCGGCAACGATTCCACCATCCAGCAACTTCAGTCAGGCACTCCTGTGGGCGAAATCATCGCCAGTTGGGCCAAGGACCTGGCGGCGTATGATCAAATCCGCCACAAATATTCCTTGTACAAATAGCCTCGGGGACGCGACCACGGGGGAACAGGTACTATTGACAATGATTGCTCATATATAAGATTCTTACATATAAGAGGCTGATGTATGATCCGGACAGAATTGAAACGCGGGACGGCGGAACTGGCCGTCCTCAGTGTTCTGGAAAACGGCCCGCTCCACGGCTACGAAATTGGCCGAAGCATCGGTGAGCGATCCGGGGGCGCGCTCCATTACACGCTGGCGGCGCTATACCCCTTGCTTTACCGCATGGAGCATCGCGGTTGGCTGCGCGCTGATTGGAAGACGGGTGACAACGGGAAACGCCGCCGCTGTTACCGCCTCACGCAGCGGGGCCGCAGGATGCTGAAACCCATGCGCGCGGAATGGACCGACCTTTTTCGTGCGCTGCGGCGCGTTGCGAAGGTGTCCCATGCCTGACTGGCGTACTTATGTGCAGGAGCATCTCGGCCTTGTCTCCGATTTGCGGGCCTCGCAGAAGGAGATCGTCAGCGAGCTTGCCGGGCACCTCGAAGAGCGCTACGAGGCTCTGCTTGCCTCAGGGATCCCGCAAGCTGAAGCAGAACGACTGACCTGGGAGACGGTTGGTAGATGGGAAGACTTGCGCAACGAAATTGTTTTTGCAAAGGAGGGCTTCGTGCAAAACCGTGTCAAGCAATTATGGATTCCCGGACTTGTCACTTTCGTAGGTTCGGCAGGCCTGCTAGCAGTGCTCGAATATGAGGGTGTTCGTCCCCTGGTGTTCTATCCCTCCGGTCGGTCGCCCATGTCTCATCCCTACGACTCATCGGCCATTGTGCTGAATGTTCCCTGGTTAGTCAGCTTGCTCGTTATAGGAGCACTTGGCGCGTTTCTGTCTCGGCGTGCCCGGGCTACAGGGTTGGCCACGCATATCTCGAGCGCTTTTCCCGCATTGATTATGGCCGTGGTGATTGCGCTGGTCTTTGCAGGAGGGCTGTTTCTGAGTTGGTCGGTCTCACAACAAGTCAAGGAACTCGGATTATTGGCCGCAGGATTCAATATGGTTGTCATGCCCGGTGTTGCACTGCTTGCAGGGGATTTGCTGCTCCAGTGCGCGCTGAGAAGACACACAACTTCCCACTGAACCGACGGGCGCCGGTCATCCCCACGAAACCCTCATTCGTGGGTCATAACATTCAATCTGTGCTAAAGTCCGCTATATGCGTATTGTTTCTTTATTGCCGTCTGCCACGGAGATTTTGTTTGCTCTTGGCCTGGACGAGGAAATCGTCGGCGTCAGCCACGAGTGCGATTTTCCCCTGCGCGCGAAAACCAAGACCACTGTCGTCTCGTCGCGCCTCCCGAAAGACGCCACTCCCGAGGTGACCGACCGGCTGGTGCGTGAGCATGTGGAGCGCGGCGAGTCCATCTACGCTGTAAATCGCGACCGGCTCGAAGAACTCGCTCCCGATTTGATTTTCACGCAGGACCTTTGCCACGTTTGCGCCGCAACTCCGGAAGAACTCGGCGCCGCCCTGGCCACCATTTCCAAGCAACCCGAAATCATCAGCCTCGATCCGCACGACCTCGGCGACGTCTGGCGCGACATTTTATGGATTGGCGAAGCCACCGGCCGCCGCGAGCGCGCGCAGCAACTCGTCACGCACATCGGCGAACGCCTCGGCCGCCTGAAAGCGCAGCTCGCCTCGCAATCCGAACAACCCCGGGTCGCGGTGCTCGAATGGCTGCAACCCTTTTACGTCGGAGGGCACTGGGTTCCGGAAATGGTCGAACACGCAGGAGGCATCGACGTGCTGGGCAAGGCAAAGACGCCTTCACGCCGCGTCAGCCTGCAGGAAATCGCGGACGCGGCCCCCGAAGTCATCTTCATCGCTCCCTGCGGCTACGTCGCCGATCAAGCCCGCGACGAATATCTCTCCGTGACGTTTCCCGAGGATTGGTACACAATCCCCGCCGTGCGCGATGGCCGCATCTTCGCCCTCGACGCCAACGGCCACGTTTCCCGCCCCGCGGGCCGCCTCGTTACGGGCATCGAATCCATGGCTAAAGCAATGCATCCGCAAATTGAAGTTCCCGTGAAGGCGATGCTCGGCATGCTCACCGTTCCTGCAACGCACATGCGCAACCGCGCCGCCGCGGCCGGCACGCCCACCTTCTAAAGCGTAGCGGCCACCTTCAGGTGGCCTCGCTTGCATTGTTTTTTTCTCGCTTCACCCAATACCGGTAAAACGGCAACCCCGCCACCATCAGCAACAGCCCAATCGAAGACCGCCCCGGCCGATCCAGCCAGATATTAAACGTCAGCGCCAGCGCCCCCAGCACAAACAATCCCGGCACCCATGGATACCCCCAGCAACGATAGGGCCGCGGCATATCCGGCTCCGTCCTTCGCAATCGGAACAACGCCACCACCGCCAGCCCGTAAAAAATCCACCCGGCAAAAATAAACAGATTTGTCAGCTCTTCAAACGTGCCCGTCAGCGCCATCAGGCTCGAGAGCACACACTGAAAAATCAACGCCCGGCCCGGCGTCCGGTATTTTGGATGAATCCCGTCCGCAATCTTGAAAAAAATTCCATCGCGCGCCATCGCGTACGGCACGCGAGCCCCGCTCAAAACTGACGAGTTCATCGAACCCAGCGCCGAAATCACCATCGCCAGGGTCACCCACGCCGCCGCCCCATGCCCCACCACTCGCTCGATCACGTCAGAAGCAACGTGCGCAGAATTCGCCACGCTTTCAAACGGCAACACCTTCAGACACGCGGCACTGAAGAGCAGATAAACAATCGCCACTACCGATACCCCGCCAACCAGTGCCCGCGGAAAGTTTCGCTGCGGATTTTCCACTTCCGAGCCGACTAGATTCAAATCCTCCCAACCGTCGTAAGCCCACAGCGCCGCGGCCAGCGCCGCCAAAAACGCGCCGAGCAGCCCCGTGCTTCCGGCCACCGGCCAAATCGGCCCCGGCATGTGCGCGCCCGACACGGGCAGGGCGAACGCTACTCCGATCACCATCATCACGCTGAATAATTTGATTGCCGTGAGAAAAACCTGTATGCCGCCGCCCAACCGTACGCCGAGATAATTCACCCCCGTCATCAATACCAGCCAAAAGACGCCAAGCGGTTGCGCCCAGGTAAAAACAAAATCGTACGGCTTCAGCCAACCGGTCAGTCCGGGAATCGCGATATGCCAGGTGAAGATCGGCGCGCCCACCGCCGGAATGAAAAATCCCATGAAGCGCATCATCCCCGCCGCAATCGAAGACTGCGACGACGGCCGCCCCACGATCGAGTGCATCCAGCCGAACAGAAATCCCCACCTGGGACCAAGCCCGCGCCGCAAGTAGGCGTATTCGCCGCCCGCTTCCGGAATCGCCGCGCCCAACTCGGCAAACGAAAGCGCCCCAAAAATCGAAAGGATGGCTCCCACGATCCACGCCGCAAACACAATCGACACGCTGCGGCCCTCGCGCGCCATCTCCGCCGGCTTCAGGAAAATTCCCGTGCCGATCATCGTGCCTATTACGATCGCCATGGAAGCCCACGCCCCCAGGCCACGCACCAGTTCCAGCCGCTTTTCGCTCATAATCCTCCGCAGTCGCGCATGGCACGAAAGTGTAGCCCAATCCGCGCCGCCAAATGTCAGGAAGTCGCAGTGCGTGGCGAAAACGCACGGCTAACCACCGCGCCGAGCGCAAACGTCACGCAAGATCCGATCAGGACATACCAGGTGAAAGCAATTTTCGTGTAGCCCAATATCAGCAGCACGCTTGCCAATCCGCCGAACATGCCTACCAGCGAGCCCGTGGCATTCGCGCGCGAATCAAATGTCCCCAGCAGAAAAAGGCCCAGCAGGCTGCCGAAGGGAAGAGCCGCCACGGTCAGCCCCGCCTCCAGCAGATGTCCCCACGGAAGCAATCCGAACAAAATCAGCACGCCGCCCCAGACCAGCGTCATCCGCCGCGACAGCTTCAGAAACGCTGCTGGATCCGCTTTCTTTCCGCCGAGCGCAGCAAAATCCAACACGCTCGATGCCGCCAGAGAATTCAGCGATCCACTCGCATTCGACATTGCGATCGCCAAAATCGAAGCCAGGAGCAATCCCGCAAGCCCGATGGGCATCTCTCGCACCAGAAAATGCGGCAGGATGCTGTCCGTTCGATCTCCCGGCCCAAGCAACGTCCAATGCTGTGCAAACACAAAAAGTAAAACGCCCACCAGCAGAAAAAGCGCGAACTGGAATAGCACAATGAACCCGCTGGCCAGCAACGCCCGCCGGCTATCCCGCTGATTCCGCGCCGCCAGCAGCCTCTGCACAATGGTTTGGTCCGTTCCGTGGCTGGCCATGGTAAGAAAAGCCCCGCCAATCACGCCCGACCATAAGGTATATTTCGTCGCCAGATTCCAACTGAAATCGAACACTTGCAGCTTGTTTCCATTTGCGGCTGCCACCTGCGCCACTTCATTCCAGCCGCCCGGAATGCGATGCAGCAGCATGGCGAAGGTCACCACGCTACCCACCAGATAAAGCAGAAACTGCGCCACGTCTGTCCAGATCACCGCCTTCATCCCACCTTCAAACGTGTATAGCACCGTAAGCGCAATCACGATGACGACCGCCAGTCGCTCCGAAGTACCCAGCGCCACGCTTACCACCAGCGCAATCGCCGCCACCCGCACGCCTTCCGCAAGCGTCCGCGTCGCCAAAAACGTCACCGCCGCCACGGAACGCATGCGCTGGCCAAACCGCTTCTCGATCACCGCGTAAGCCGTCAGAAATTCCCCGCGGAAATATCCCGGCAGAAAAAACAGACTGATCAGGAATCGTCCCACCAGGTAGCCGAACACCAACTGCAGAAACGTCATGTTGCCGGAGTAGGCCAGCGCCGGAGTGCCGATAATCGTAAGCGTGGACGTCTCCGTGGCCACAATCGAAAACGCCAGCGCCCACCACGGCGCGGTCCGCCCGCCCAGAAAATAGTCGCGCACGTCCCGCTGTTTGCCGCGGAAGTAAACGCCCAGCGCCGTCACTCCCAACAGGTAAACAATGACGATCGCCAGGTCCAGCAGATGAATGCGCATGCGTTTCGGACTCCGCTGCCCGTCGCGCGGCCCCGCGAAGTGTGACGAGAATAGTGGCTGTGTTCCGGTGCGTCAAGAAAGCAATCCGCGCCAATTGCGCCGCCACAGCGTTTTCAGCACCAGGTCCACCTTCGCCGCCCCAAAAACCTTCCGGGTCGCGTATGCTTTTTCCATGCGCTATGTTTTGGGTCTCGATGGCGGCGGCACGAAGACGGAGTGCGTCCTCATGGATGAATCTCGCCACGTCGTCACCTCCAGCCGCGGCGGCCCATCGAATCCGATGCGCGTGGGCTTCGGCGGCGCGCTCGCGGCGGTGTGCGAAGCGGTGCGGATGGCCATTGCGGCTGCGAAAATTTCCAACAACGCCGTCGTCGCGCTCTGTGCGGGTCTTGCGGGAACCGCGTATCCGGAGTCCGGCCGAAAAATGAGGATGCTGCTGGAGGAGGAATTCCCCGGCAAACTGGTCCGCGTCTGCACTGACATGGAATTGACTCTCGAAGCCATCGGTGACGGCGCGGCGATTGTGCTGATCGCCGGAACGGGATCCGCCGCCGTGGGGCGTGATGCCCGGGGACATGCCGCGCGCGTCGGCGGTCATGGTTATCTGCTCGGCGACGAGGGAAGCGCCTACCACGTCGGCCAAAAAGCCGTGCTCGGCGCCTTGCGTCACTTTGAGCGAACGGGCATGGACACTCCGATGGGCGGGAAAATACTTGTCGAGATCGGTGCAGCTACGTGGGCGGATTTGCAATCTCGTGTTTACGCCGCTCCCGACGAAGTCTTCCCGCGTCTGTTTCCAACGGTGCTACAGGCCGCGGAGGCAGGTGATGCCGCGGCACGTTCGCTGCTCGATGATTGCGCCGCGGCTCTCGCGGAACTTGTTGGCGACCTCGCCCAGCGTCTGCAGCTACAGTCTCAGAATTTTCGCCTGGCGAAGACGGGCGGAATGCTGGGCCGCTCCGCCTGGTTCGACGAGCGTCTCGATTACCACCTGCGGAAGGCCGCACCGCTCGCGCAGTTCAGCGCGCTGAATTTGAGTCCCGCGGAAGCGGCGGCGCATCTGGCGCTTCAGCTTCTGCCGCCAATGTAGGGAAACGGATTTGACTCTCCTCGAACAACAACGCGACCGCGCGCGCCTCGCCGTCGGCGAGGAACTCAAGTCGTTGCTCTTTCACCCGTCGCCCGAAGTGCTTTACGCGCTGCTCGAGAATCCCGCGCTGGACGATACGATGGTCGGCTTGCTGCTCTCTCGAAAAGATTTGCCCGCCGAAATCATCGAAAACATCGCCACCCGAAAAAGCTTGCTAAAGACCTATGCCACCAAGCGCGCCTTGGTTTTTCATCCCGGTGCTCCCCGGCTTGTCAGCCTGCGCCTGTTGCGCGATCTCTACCTCATGGACCTGGTGCAATTTTCGTTGTCGCCCTCGGCTTCCGCCGAACTGAAGCGCCACGCCGAGGAATACATCATTGCGCGTCTCCCCCAATTGCCCCTGGGGCAGAGAATTACCCTGGCCCGCCGCGGGCCCGCGCGCGTCGCCGGAGCCCTGATCTCCACGGGGCACGCTCAGGTTCTCGAAATCGCTCTCGACAATCCACGCCTCACCGAAGCGCAAGTTTTGAAGGTGCTTTGGCGCGATAAATTGCCGCAGGCAGTCGTCCTCACCGTTGCCAATCACCGCAAGTGGTCGCAGCATTACAACGTGCGACTCGCGTTGGTGCGAAATTCGTCCACACCGCTTTCGATTGTGCTCAGCTATTTGCCGCAGCTCACCGTGGTGGATTTGCGCGAACTCGCCGCTCCGGGCATTGTTCCGGAAAATCTTCGCAAGTATCTGCAAGCGGAAGTGAATCGCCGCATGCAAGCTTCCAAACGCGAAGCCGCCGAGGAACCCCAATCCTTGCGCGGGGAACAACTTTCGCAACCTAAAAAGGAAGATCGCTCCGAGGACGAATAAGATCGCGGAAAAGGACAACATGATGGCCCTCTCGGCCACCGGGTTGCCTATCTCTTCGCCGGCCTGTAAAGGATCACGCGAACTTTTTCGAGTGTGATCAAACCTCCGTCCACCATCTCGTCCAGCCGCGGCAGCATCTGGTCGATACGTTCCTGCGTTTCGATCACTTCCAGAATAATCGGCAAATCCTGCGAGAGCCGCAACAGCTTGTCCGTGTGATACACGCTCGACGAGCCGTAGCCCGCGACGCCGCGCAGCACCGTCACGCCGGAGAAGCCGTCTTTCCGCAACAATTCGACAATCGCCTCGTGCAGCGGCTTGCCATGCCACTTGTCCGATTCGCCGATGTGAATCCGCATCAGCGTCCGCTCGCCCTCGAATTTCTGGTGCGTCATCGCGTGCTCCTAAAACCGGTTGGCCAACCGGATTCCAACGACCGAAAGCAGCAACCCAAACGCCACGCTAGCCAACACGTACACGGTCGCCCACAGCCACTCGCCCGCCTCCAGCATCTTTGCGGTCTCCCATCCGAAGCTCGAAAACGTTGTGTAGCCGCCGAAAAATCCGATCGCGATGGCCATGCGCCATTCCGGTGGCACAATCACGCGGTTCAGCAGAATCTGCCCGATCAAGCCAAGGAAAAAACAGCCCGTCAGGTTAATCAGCAGCGTGCCGTAGGGGAACGTGCTCCCCATCTTGATCTGCACAAGCCCTTGCAGCCCGTATCTCGCCAACGTTCCAACCGCCCCGAACGCTCCAATCAGAAATAAACGCAAAGTGTCTCCGATCCGGCTGCTCCCGCCCCACAGAAGAAAAAACTCCTGGCGCCGCCTGGCAGCCAGGAGTCATCAGCCCTGGTGCATCCGTCCGGGGCGGTTATGGCGAACTCCATCGCCTTGAAATTGTGCCTCAGTCTAACTGTGTCGGCCCGGAATTCGCAACACGTCAACCGCGGTGAATCGCTTCCGCCATCGCCTGCGCCGCATCGGCCGGCGTCCACTCATTGTCCGAATACCATTTTTCCACCTTGCCGTCCGGGCCGATCACCGTCGTGCTCAGCGAATGCACAATCTGCGCCTGTTCGGGCCGGTACACCAGGCCGAAGAATTGCGCGAGTTGCGGCAAATCTTTCACCGAAGGCGCCGCGAATTGCCAATCAAACGATTTTTCGCCTGGCGCGCTCTTCTTATACAACGAAGCGTAATGCTTCAGCACCGCCGGGGTGTCATGCTCCGGGTCGAAACTGATGCTCAGGAATTCCGTACGTTGGGTGGCGCCGGGTGTGTCTTGAAGCAACTTCTGCACCGCCCGAAAATTCTCATTCATCCGCGGGCAAAAATCCGGCAGGGGGCAACGCGTATAAATGAACGTAACCAGCAGCACCTTGCCGTGATAGTCGGCCAAATGAATGCTCTCCCCGTTCTGATTCACAAGGGCAAAGTTGGGTACCGAGTCCCCCTTTTCTGGAATGCGCTGCGTTGTGCCCGGAGAACTTTTTCCGTCACCCTTGCTCAGCAGCACAATCTTCTCCAGCCGCCCTTTGCTCTCCGATACCACCAGGTCGGCCGAGATTTTGTCTCCCGGCTTCAACGTTTCGATCTGCTTCGGCTCCGCAACCTGATAGGTCATGGTCATCGCCGGCATCAGTCCCGGAATATCTCCATGCTTCACGGTGAGCAGTTTCTTCGCGGGATCCTCTGAGATAACTTCTCCCTGGATCGAATAATGTTTTTCCGGCGCGGACTGGCAACCTTCCGCTAGTCCCGCGCAAATAACAACGACAATCGCTAAAAGTAGTCTCATCTTCTCCTCAGTAGTGGAAACGATAGCGCACCTGCACGAAAATCTCGCGCGGATTGTTGTAATGCGTCCCTCCAAACGTGAAGCTGTTGTCCAGCAAGACGCGCCGGTTGCCGACGTTCAACCCCGTCACCGAAAGCGAAACCTTTTCGCCGAAATCCTTGCCAAGTGTCATGTCAAACGTGGTGTGCGGCTGCAGGTGATCACCGGGCAGAGTCGGATCTCCGTTCGTGAAGCCGGAGCCGTAATACACGTCGGTGGAGGCGTAACTTCTCCACGGCAACGTCCATTGTCCACCGATGTGCAACGTGTTGCGCTGGTCGTGATCCAGCAGTCCGAAACCATCGCCAAAGGAGAAATCCGTCAGCCCTCCATTAATGTTGCCGAAGCCAAGCGCGAGTTGGTTCGAATACGTCAAATACACTTGCCCACGCTTGCGAATTTGGGGCGACCTCAGCGTCAGTTCCCAGCCGCTGATGCGCGCGCCCTGAATTGTGACGGGAAAAAACAGGTTGGAGTTGTTGAAATTATTGTGGTCGAAATAATTCTTGGCCCGGGTCAGGAAAGTGTCGGCATCGATCGTCCATCCCCAAAGAGGGATTGTCACTCCATATTGATGCTCCTCGTCGCGCTCCCCGTGCAGTGGAATGAAGCTCAGATTCTGGCTGGTTGCGGCGGCCAGCAACGGGCCCGAAATCGTCGAGAGCGGCGGTGCCTGATAAAAGTCGCCGTAAAACGCGCGAAACACCCAGTTCAGCCTGGGGATCCGCAACGAAGCGCCAACGCGCGGGCTGCTGGCATTCTCCACCACCTCGGCGGAATAATGCGTTTGCCGGATGCCGCCATCCAACGAAAACCACGATGTCAGTTTGATCTGATCCTCGACATAAGCTGCGGCCAATCCTCCCGCTGGATTGGTTGTGACAGGCGGAGTCACGCCGCTGCATTCCGCTGGATCGTTGACGTTGCAAATCAGCCCAAACAACTGGTTTGCTTGCTCAGCAAATCCAAAAACGCCGGCCCGCAAGTTGTTGCGCTTCGCAATCCACGACAAGCTTGCCTGCCCGCCTTCGTAGTTCGACGACAGTGTTTCCGTCGCCGAACTCGGCTGGTCTGTCGGACTGCTCGCATAATTGACGTTGTTGTAGTGATAGAACGGCGAGACGGTTAAAACGAGCCCGGGGCTGAACGTCCGCGCCCAGGTAAACAGCAAAAATCCATCCCGCTCTTTGTTCGAGTCGTTCTGAATCTGTCCCGGACTTATGGGAATTTGATAAAAATCCTGCCGCAACTGTGCCACCAGCCGCAATTGATTCTGCGCATCCACGTTGTACGTCAGCGAAGTAAACCCGCCGTAGCCGTTGGCCTGATCGTGAATCACCGCAGAAGTCGGCGTTTCCAGGCCGAGGTCGCTGCGGTTGCCGTTCACGCTGGCGTAGTAGGCGAACCGGTTCGTATGCCCGCCAAAATTCAGCTGGTCATCGGTCTGATAAAAATTCCCGGCGCTCAAGATCAACTCGGCTTGGTTGTCGCGTTCAAAGCCGGTCCGTGGCGCCACATTGAAAACGCCGTAAGTCCGGTCGCCATAATCGGCGGAATAGCTGCCGCGCTGGACTTCCAGCATATCGATATCTTTCGGGTCGATCTGCGGCCCCAGATTGCTGGCGATATTCGTGTTCGGGATGGAAACGCCGTCGATCAGCCAACTCACCTGGTGCCCGCCGCGCACGTGCAGCTGGTCGTGCGTGTAGTAAGCCCCCGGCACATAATTCGTGATCATCGCAAGGCTGTTCGATTGCGTCGCCCCCGGAGTTTCGGCAATTTCATGGCGCGTCACCAGGGTCGTCGGCGTCACCGATTCTTCTTGCGCGGGCGGCGCCTCTGAAGTCACGGTCACGGTCTGCGCCTGCTTCGCCACTTTCAATTCGATATGCAAGATCGGGGCGGTTCCGGAGAGCACGGTCAGCTTTTCTTCCTGCGCACCGAATTCCGACTTGTTCACTGTGATCCGGTATTCGCCTATCGGCACAGAGTCGAAATGAAATTCACCCTCGCCGCTAGTTCGCGTCGTCTGTGTGAACTCAGAATGTTCCGCCTTCAACACCACTTCCGCATCCGCAATCGGCCGGTGCTGCGCGTCATGCACAATCCCCCGCACAGTAGCAACTGCCGTAGCCAGCAGAACTCCGGCACACAACAGCAAAAGCCCCATCAAAAATGAAATCCGTCGAACCATTGATCTCTTCTCCATGAGAATACGAGCCGGAGCGGCCAGTGCCGCCGGGAAGCGAGTGTGCGCTCAGGATTATTCAAAAACTCGAAGGAATTTCTACAGGCTGAGGGGAAGAGTTCGCGGAGGAGGAGAAGCCAAATCAAAAACAAAAGAACTAGCCGAAGCAGAAAATATCGGAGGAGGTGGGCCTCCGAACAGTGGCGCAGAAATTACCGCAGCACCCGGCAACACAAAAACAACAGCCCCGGTCAGAACCGAATCCTTCGGATGGCAACAGGCCATGCTGCAATCCATCGCCGCCTTCCGCCCATGATGCTCGCAACCGGCCATCGGCGCTTCTTTCGCCGAATTGGTATCACCCGAGCTCTTCTTCGGCGAATGCCCGTGCAACGGGCACATCGCCCCGTCGCAGCAACCCATGCCCGCAGCCTGCAAAGCCGAAGCCCACGCCGGCGCCCACAGCAAAATCACCGCGACCAAACACACACACGCCCCCAACCGTCTTCCCGAAGCGTTGGAATCGTGGAGCATTCTCTTCATTTTCCCGAAACCTAAGAATACTCCCCCTGCCATGCTTCGTAAATTCAAATTGCAATGAACTGATCGAGTACTTCCTAACAGGGTCATGGGAGTCATTGGAAACCGGGCCGCGCGAATGCCGCATCGTCTTGACACCCGGGCACGCAGGTCACACACTAAATCCATGCCCCACATTTACATGCAATTCGATTTTGGCAAGGACGAGGAAAAAGCCCAGCTTGCCCGCCACAAACTGGAAGTCTGGAAGCAAGCCTTTCGCCTCGACAAGAAGCTTCTTTACAAATTCGAGCGCGAGGGCGACGGCGCTCCCGCTGAGGAACCCGTAGCCGCCACAACCGAAAAATCCAAAGCTAAGGGCAAAGCGAAAACCAAGGACGAGCCGGAAGCACCCAAAACTAACGAAACCGTCAAACTTCTGCTCCGCCTCGGATTTTCCAACCATGAGAAGCTTTCCGAGCAGCGTTGGGTGGATCGGATTCCGACGGAAGAGCCTTTCGTGACCGCTTCTCCAAGAGTAATGAAGTCCGGGGACGCCCACTTTTCCGACGCCGAAAAGCAATTCGAAGAACTGAATCCTGGTGGCTGGGAGCGACCCGATGGACGCCGGTAGCGCCGCCATCCTGGCGGCAAGCGCGCTTGCCTGCAGGATGCAGGCGCTACCTCTACTCGCCGACGCCATTTTGCCGACACCGAAGCGCAATTTGAGGAAGGATGGATTATTGCCCAAAATCGCCCGCGCCGTAGAGGCTTTCGGGACGGGGAAAATCGCCCGCCCCGCAAAACCGTCCGGGGTGCAAAATTCGCACCTCAGAAGGCGGCCGCTACAGGGCGGACGTTGTTAGCGCCTGTTACAAGGACAGCGGTGCTACCACTCGACCAAAGCACCGGTCTGGCCCCTTCGTTTTTCACAACTTCGCCCGCGTTCTGATGTGCATGCGAACGCGCCCTCCGGTATAATTAAGTATCGATGGCCATGAATTTCGATTCCAACGCAAGGAAGGCTGAATGGCGGTACAAACACGCGTTAAAGTAGCCAAGTTGGAAGCGCCCCGGCACCAGGGGCTCGATCGCGAATCGCTCATTCGCATCTACCGCACGATGTATCTTTCCCGGCGCCTTGACGACCGGGAAATCCAGCTCAAACGCCAGAACAAAATTTATTTCCAAATCTCCAGCGCCGGCCATGAAGCGGTTACCACCGCGGCCGGCTTGCTTCTTCGTCCCGGCGTCGATTGGCTCTACCCTTACTACCGCGACCGCGCTCTTTGTCTTGCCCTCGGCGTGACCCCGCTGGAAACCCTCCTCCAGGCCGTAGGCGCGAAGGACGACCCAAGCTCCGGAGGCCGCCAGATGCCATCGCACTGGGGCCACCAGAAATTCAATATCGTCAGCAAGTCCTCCTGCACCGGCACGCAATTCGTTCAGGCCGTGGGAGCCGCCGAAGCCACTCTCTATTACGGCCATCATTCGAAGGCTCTCGCTCAGGCGCAGAAAGCGCCCCTCGGCGAATCACTGGATCACGATCCCGAAGAGATCGTTTACGTTTCCTCCGGCGACGGCGCTACCAGCGAGGGCGAATTCTGGGAATCGCTCAACGCCGCCTGCGCCAAAAAGCTTCCGCTCTTCTATCTGATCGAAGACAACGGCTACGCCATTTCGGTCCCCATCGAAGTGCAAACCGCCGGCGGCAGCATTTCGAAGCTGGTTCGAAACTTCCCCGGACTGCACGTCGCGGAATGCGATGGCACAGACCCGCTCGAAAGCTACGCCGTCTGCAAGGAAGCCATTCGCTACGTTCGCGAGCGCCGCGGCCCCGCGCTGGTCCACGCGCATGTCACGCGCCCGTACTCGCACTCGCTCTCCGACGACGAAAAGCTCTACAAGACTCATGAAGAACGCGAAGGCGAAGCGCGCCGCGACCCGCTTTCCAAGTTTGCCCTCTTTCTGATCCGCGAAGGCGTGATGGATCAGAAAGAGATCGAAGCCCTCGAGGCCGAAGTCGATCGCGAAGTCCGCGAAGCCGCCGATCAGGCCCTGGCCGCGGCCCCTCCGGAAGTTTCTTCCGTTTACGAAAATGTTTATTCGCCGGACATTGATCCAACCTCGTCCACCTTCGCCGCCACGCCTAAATTTCAGGGTGGGCCGAAAACCATGGTCGAAATGGTCGCGGCCACGCTGCACGACGAAATGGCCCGCGACGAGCGCATCACGGTTTTCGGCGAAGACGTTGCCGACGCCAGCCGCGAGGAAACTCTCAAGGATGTAAAAGGGAAGGGCGGCGTTTTCAAAGCGACCGCGGGCCTTCAGCGCAAGTATGGAGCAGACCGCGTCTTCAACACGCCGCTCGCCGAGGCCAGCATCGTCGGTCGCGCCATCGGCATGGCTACTCGCGGCATGAAGCCGGTCGCTGAAATTCAGTTCTTCGACTACATCTGGCCCGCGATGATGCAGATCCGAGACGAACTCTGCGTGATGCGCTGGCGCTCCGACGGCAAGTTCAAAAGCCCTGCCATCCTGCGCGTAGCCATCGGCGGTTATCTCACCGGCGGCGCTGTCTATCACAGCCAAAGCGGCGAATCGATTTTCACGCATTGCCCCGGCTTGCGCGTCGTGATGCCGTCCACCGCTCTCGATGTCGCCGGCTTACTGCGCACCGCCATCCGCTGCGATGACCCTGTCATGTTCCTGGAGCACAAGCATCTCTACCGGCAGCCGTACAACCGCTCCGAATATCCCGGCGCCGATTACACCGTTCCGTTCGGTAAAGCCCGCCTCGTCAAGGAAGGTTCGCAGGTCAGCATCATCACTTACGGCGCCGTCGTCCATCGCGCCGAAGTCGCCGCCGCCGCGCTCGAACGCTCCGGAGTTTCCGTCGAAATCATCGACCTTCGCTCGCTCTCGCCTTACGACTGGGAAGCCATCGCGGCTACCGTCCGCAAAACGCATCGCGTCGTCGTCGCTTACGAAGATATGATGAGCTGGGGCTACGGAGCCGAAATCGCCGCCCGCATTGCCGAGGAACTGTTTGAAGAGCTGGACGCCCCGGTAAAGCGCGTAGCCGCCACCGACACCTTCTGCGGCTATCACCCGAAGCTCGAAGACGCCATTCTTCCCCAAACCGACGACATCACCACGGCCGTCACGAAACTTTTGGAGTACTAGGCGCTTCCCAGGTCCCTGAAACTTTTCTTCCTGCCTCTTCGTATCTTTGTTTAGAATGCGATTGCATACCGCTCTGTGGGGGTGAACCATGTTCTGCCCGAAATGCCAAAAGGAAGTCGTTGAAGGCTCAAAGTTCTGCTACAACTGCGGCGCCCAGTTAGCCGGCCAGCCCGCTCCATCGGCCGGGAATTACGGCGCTCCATCTAAGCGCCTCATGCGCTCCAGCAGCGACAAGAAACTCGGCGGCGTCTGCGCTGGCGTCGCGGACTATTTCGACCTCGATCCAACACTGGTCCGCATTGTCTGGCTGCTGGCCGTCTTCTGCGCCGGCACCGGGGGCCTGCTCTATCTCATTCTTTGGATCGCCCTGCCCCTGGCTCCGGCCACGCCGTCACTCGCCGTCCCCGGCTCCCCCGCCCAGGTCTAGTGGGCGGTTAAGTTCCCCTTAACACTTAAGAGCGGCCCAACCCGGTCGGGCCGCTCTTAAGCTGTAATCAGCTCCTCACTCGATATCAATCCCCATAATCCCTGTCCCGTTTCGTCACTCTGCGTTTTGCTCCGCCGCCATCACCCAGCATCACGTGATCCACCGACAAACTCCCCGCCCCCACCGTAGCCAGCGCCACGCACGCCGCCGCCAACGCCAGCTCAAACTGATATTCATTTACCGCGAAAACTCCATGCACCATCTTCACCTTCCAGATCGCAATCCCCATTTCCGCCGCCAGCAGCAGCGCCGCCGGCCGCGCGAATAATCCGATCAGCAACAATCCCCCGCCGACACATTCCAGAATTCCGGCCAACCCCACGAAATATCCGGGCAATCCGTGCTGAATAAAAAACTCCCGCATCATCGCATCCGCCCGCACCAGCTTCGGATACCCGTGGTAAATGAAAATCACCGCCAGGGCCACCCGCAAAATTGCCAACCCCAGCGCTTGAAACGAATTCAAGAATTTCATCATTCCCCCCGAACCCAAAATACCGATCTCACGCCGTTGATTCTACCGGTTCTTTCGTGGCATGTGTCACCTCGGCCACGCCTTCGTTTCAGGTACAATCTTCAGGGTCACTTTTGAGGAATCATGAAACGAAAGCTACTGGTCGCCGTGCCGCTCCTCTGCGTTGTGGCGCTGCTGGCATGGATTTTGCGTCCCAAGCACGAATCCATCAGCGATGCTTACATCAGCGAGCGCAGCGTCACGCTCTGGAGCAGCATCGCCCAGGTGCGTGAGCAGGTTGGCGTGCTTCTTTACGGCGACCACGTGGATGTTCTTGCCCGCCACAACGAAAACGTAAAGGTCCGCACCGCCACGGGGGTTGTCGGCTGGGTGGACGGCCGCTATCTGATGGACCCGGAACTCTGGCAGCGCAGCGCCAAGCTCCTGAAAATGGCTTCCGCCATCCCCATTCAGGCGCGCGGCCGCACCAAAGTTCCCACCAACCTGCGTGTCGAACCCGGCCGCACTGAGCCGCGGCTCTACCAGTTCTCCCGCGGCGCTCCCCTCGAAATTGTCGGCCGCACCACTGCCGATTGGGTGCAAGTCTCCGACGAAAAAGAGTCAGGCGAGCCCGCCGAAACGAAAAAAGAAGACTGGTTCTTGATTCGCGGCACAGCCACGCGCCCGCCCGGTGAAGGCGTCGTTCGCAATTCCGCCATTACCAACACCACGCAGCCCGGCGATCAAACCATTCCCATCGCGGGATGGGTTGTCGCGCGGTTCGTTTCTCTCGACCTGCCCGACCCCGTGCGCGAAGCCGCTGAATCCGCCAACATTCGTCCGCTCGCGTGGTTTGAACTGAATCGTGTCACCGACGGCGAGGGCGAGCACCCGCAATATCTGGTCGGCGGAGCGCGCGGTCCCGAAGGCATGCCTTGCGACTTCACAACCATCCGGGTATTCACCTGGAATACGCGCAAGACCCGCTACGAGACCGCCTTCATCGACAACAATCTCTGTGGCGAATTTCCAATCCTCATCGGGAAGGATCCCAAAGGCCAGCCGGAATTCCGCTTCCGCCTCCTAGGCAAGAAGGAAGATCGCCACTATCGCTTGATCCAGACCGTCGTCCGCCGCATCAAGGACGAAACTCCCGGCGCTCCATCCAAATCCGAAAAACCCAAGCCTCCACTGGCTCCGTCCAAAAAATAACCATGCGCTTCCCAAAGCGAGTCCCCCCACCTTTCGCAACCGTCAGTGTCGGCCTGCTCTTTGTTCTGCTCGCCCTGCTGAGTACGGCCTTCGCCGCGGCTCAACAACCTGTCATTCTGAGGGCATCCGATGAGGATGCCCGAAGAACCTCAACCTCAAGAATTTCGACCGACTCCAATGGAGAGCCACAACCCGATCTCTTCTTCCCCCTTACCCCCGGTACCTGGTGGCTCTATCGCGGCAGGGCTCACTGGACAGAATCCGAGACTAACAAGCCCGCCGCTACAAATGCTTCCATTAAGATGCAAGTTGAAAGAGTCATTCGGAAATCGGACTTCACACTTGCGGTCATCTCCGGGTTCCCGGCCGACTTGGATTGGTCGAACGGACAAGTGGACCCGAAACTCTCGCTGCTCATCGAGACACGGAATCATGAAGTTTTCTTGGACGAACTCCCTCCCGATTTCGATTTTGCCAAGCTGGAAAAAGACTCTACGGCCCTCGACAAATTTCTTTCTCAGGAGAATCTCTTGTTCCGTTGGCCGCTGAAAAAGGGCATGAAATTTGGTGATCCTGAAAGCCTTCAGCGTTCCGATGATCGTTATTGCTGGGTCGTAGCCACTCAACAAAGGAAGATTCTGTCAGAAATAAAGGGCATCGCTGCGAAGCCGGCAGAAATTTTCCTTCTGCAATTTATAACAAACCCAGACGATGAGCAGATGGAGTTATCCCAAGGCATCGGCATCCTTAGCTACCAATACCATCACCATGGCACCGTCGCCGATACCAGCCTCACCCTCGTCGAATTTCATCCTGCTCAGTTGCCGGCCCCCACGTCAGGAGCCAAACCATGACCCTGCACATCAACGAAGCCGAAGTCCGCCAGCTTCTCACCATGCCCATGGCCATGGATGCCGTCGAGGAAATTTCCCGCAAACAGGCCGCCGGCAGCGTAATAGTGCACCCGCGCCGCCGCTTCGAACTCCCCGCCGGTGGCGGCTTTTTCCACTACATGGCGGCCATGGACACCGAAGCCGGCTTCATCGCCATGAAACAGTACACCTATGTGAAAGGCGTTCTCCGCTTCCTCGTTCCGCTCTACGAAATCTCGACTGGCGCGCTCCTCGCGATGATCGAAGCCGATTTCATGGGCCAGCAACGCACCGGCGCCGCTTCCGGTGTCGCCACGAAATACCTTGCGCGCCAAAACGCGCAGACCGCCGCCATTCTCGGAACCGGCGGCCAGGCAAAAACCCAGCTCGAAGCCGTGGCGATCGCCCGAAAACTCGATTCCGCGCGCGCATACGGGCGCGATCCCGAGCGTCGCGCGAAATTCTGCGCCGAAATGTCCCAACGCCTCAGCATCCCGGTTCATCCCGCCGGCTCCGTCGCCGAAGCCGTCCGCGGCGCCGACATCGTGAGCACTGCCACCACCTCCGCCAAGCCAGTCTTCGACGGCCACGACATCGCCGAAGGCGCGCACATCAACGCCATCGGCGCGAATCACGCCCACAAGCGCGAACTCGACGACACCGCGATCTCCCGCGCCGAAGTGATCTTCGTGGATTCCATCGAGCAGTCCAAGCAGGAGGCCGGCGACTTAATCATCCCTTTTCAGCAACAACCAGCGAAATGGGACGCCGTGCACGAACTCGATCAGCTCATCGCCGGAAAAGGCCCCGGACGCGCTAACGACAAGCAGATCACCCTCTTCAAATCCAACGGCATCGCCTCGTGGGATCTCGCCGTCGCTGAAAAGGTCTACGCCCTGGCGAAACAAAAAGGTCTCGGCAGGGAATTGCCGTTTTTCTCTTCAGGAAAGTGACCGCGGAGGGAGATCAAGGCGGGAAGGAATCGAGGCGGTAAAGTACCTGACGCCTGATTCCGGGAGCGGGGCGATTCGTCGGGCTCCCGAAATGAGGCGCATTGCGCGCTTACAGATGCAGGGGCTGGGCTTTGCGGTTGGAGAGTGCTGCCCTCCGCATGGAAAGTGAATTGTGAATCTTCAAGGTGTCGTTCCGGCGATTGCTCCCGGTTTTCCAGAGCAGGCCGCATCCGATCAACAGTACACCGATCGCTAAAATCGTTCCCAGTGGGCGAGGAATGCCGGTCGCGCCGGCCTCTTCCTGTTGGCGCATGCGCAGGATCGACGCCTCTGAAACCGCCGCAGATTCTATGTAAGCCGTGGTCACCGCTTGATTGGCGGCCGCGTTTGGCGTATTAAAATTTCCAGCAACGGACATCGCCGGTGGTTCGAAAGTTGAATTGTCGATCTCCTGTGCGCGAGCCGCGCTCGTCATCAGCAGGCAAGCCCCCAGGGCCGCCATAACCAGTTGCCACTTAATATTTCTTGTGAAGTTCATTTTCCACCTCAGTTTTTTTGCTAACTGCCCGACGCTCCTGGAGGAATGCAAGGCGGATGCCATCGCAAAACCAAATCGCTTCGCGCGCCTGCAACTTTCCGCATCCGCCGCTTTTTCAATCGCATAGCATGGAAAGCTATCTCGTAAGCCTCCCCAAATTCCTCAAGACGGAAATCCCACCATTTGATTCCGTCTATCCGAAGCGCGATTCCCCAGGCGGAATGCGGCACGGCTTTTCGGACGCGGAAGCGCCGCGCCACCCTGCGAATAACTCCTGTTTCCGCTTAACTTCTTGCTGGATAAGGGGTTAAGTCCACCGGGCAGAAGTCTGTGCAACTACACTGGTTGCTAACCCTGCGCTCTAACTGTTCGGATAGCCGCCCTAACGTTTCGGATAGCTTCTCTGATGTAGATTATTCAAAGTCACCGAGTTAGAATCCCTACCCTCAGCCGTTACGCGGAAGTCCAGCCGCCCGAGCCCCAAATCGTGTTCCCAAGACTCACCGTCATCAGCGGCCCGTGGAAAAACGCCACGTTTCCCGTCGCCGCAGCGCTTTCGATCGGCAGCGATCCTGCCAATTCCGTCCGTCTCGAAGACCCCGCCGTAGCTCCGCAACATTGCACCATTACGGAAGCTTCCGGATGCTTCATCCTGCGCGATCTCGATTCTCCCGCGGGCACTTTCGTCAACGGCATTCCCATCTGCGAACGCGTGCTTTCCTTTGGCGACCAGATCTCCATCGGCGATTCTTCCTTCCTGTTTCTTCCGGAAGCGGCCGCGGCCGCCGAAAGCAGTTCTGTCCAGCTTGATGACCACGCCGCCCTCAGTCTATCTGCCCGGCAACTCAAGCCCGAAGCACTCCTCTACTTGCAGCCTGAATCTCTCGCGGCTCTTCCTCCGGCGGTTCGCCTCGCGCGCACCCTTTCCACACTTCTCAAGATCAGTTCCGCCATCGGCTCCATGCGAGACATTGACGCGCTCCAATGGCAACTCCTTGCCACGCTGTTCGACGTCATCCCCGCGGAGCGAGGCGCCATTCTCCTCCTGGACTCGAGCACCGGCGAATTCTCGACTCCTGTCGCCTGGGACCGCGCCGCCGGCCCCGATCATCCGGTGCATATCAGCCGGGCCCTCGCCCAGCGCGTCGTCGAGGAGCGCGTCGCCGTCCTGGATTACGAAGAACCGCCACTTGCTTCCTCAACTTCACCGAACGCGCCGCCGGCTTCCGGCTTCTCACTGCTCTGCGTTCCGCTAACCACCCCCACGCAATCTCTCGGCCTGATTTATCTCGAAACTCGTAATCCCGCCACGCGTTTCTCAAACGACGACCTGCAATTGCTCTCCGCCATCGCCGGTCTGGCTTCCGTCGCCATCGAAAACGCTCGCCAGTTCGAGCGACTCGGCAGCGAAAACCAGTTGCTCCGCGCGGAAGTCCAGCTTCAGCACGACATGATCGGCCGCGGCCCGCGCATGCGCCAGGTCTATCAATTCATCGAACGGGTCGCTCCGTCTGATTCCACCGTCCTGATTCTTGGAGAAAGCGGCACCGGCAAGGAACTTGCCTCCCGCGCCATCCACCTGAACAGCCCGCGTAAATCGCGCCCCTTCGTCGCTCTGAATTGCGCCGCCCTCACGGAAACACTCCTCGAAAGCGAACTCTTCGGCCACGAACGCGGCGCCTTCACCAGCGCCGTTTGCCAAAAGAAAGGCCTGCTCGAAGTCGCGGAAGGCGGAACTGTTTTTCTCGATGAAGTGGCGGAACTGCCTCCCACGCTGCAAGCAAAACTCCTTCGCGTTCTTCAGGAGCGCGAATTCGTTCGCCTCGGCGGCACCTCTTCCATCAAGCTGAACGTGCGCTTCATCGCCGCCACCAACAAGGACCTCCAGAAAGCCGTCGCCGACGAAAAATTCCGCCTCGATCTCTTCTATCGCCTCAACGTTGTCTCCATCACCATGCCCGCCCTCCGCGAGCACCCCGAAGACATCCCGCTCCTCGCCGATCATTTCGTCATTCGCTACTCCGCCCGCTCCAATCGCAAAGTCCGCGGGCTCTCGCCCGCGGCCCGCGCCTGCCTCGTGCCATACGATTGGCCCGGCAACATTCGCGAACTGGAAAACGCCATCGAGCGCGCCATCGTGATCGGCAATTCCGACGTCATTCTTCCCGAAGACCTGCCGGAGGTGCTTGCTGACCGCGCATTACCTCGCTCCGAGTCCGCCACCAATTTCCACGACGCTGTTCGCGAAACCAAGAAACAACTCATCCTCGCCGCCCTCGAACAGGCTCAGGGGAACTTCACCCAGGCCGCCAAGATCCTCGGCCTCCACCCCAATTACCTCCATCGCCTGGTCTCCAACCTGGATCTGAAGACCACCGTGAAAAGCGCCGCAAAACGCTGATCCCACTACCATGCCAAATACCCTCTTGACACCCCTGGCGAGCCGAACTACATTTGTCGAACGAACGTTCGAGACGATTATGGCTTCCTCTACTCCTATTCACCGCGATACCGAAGCCAAGCTCCAGCACATTCTCCGCATCGCCTCTCAGGTGTTCGCCCAGCACGGCTTTGAGGGCGCCTCCATGCGCGATATCAGCCGCGTCACCGCTGTCTCCCTCTCGGGTCTCTACTACTATTTTGAGAACAAGCAGCATCTCCTCTATCTTATTCAAAGTACAACCTTTACCTTTGTCCTCGAAAGCCTTCGATCACGGCTTCACGGCGTTCACGAGCCGACCGAACGCCTTCGCCTCCTCGTCCTGAACCACATCGAATACTTCCTCTCCCATCCCAACGAAATGAAAGTCCTCTCCCACGAGGAAGACGCCCTCGGCGAACCCTATCGGGAAAAAGTCCAAGCGATCAAGCGCCGCTATTACGCCCTGGCCCGCGAAATATTTGACTCCATCGCCGCTGAAGGCCTCGCGCCCGGGATCCACCCGCGCGTCGCAGTCCTCAGCCTCTTCGGCATGATGAACTGGACCTACAAGTGGCATAAGCCCGGGGTTGACCCGGACGCCACCGAACTGACCGCCGCTATCGTCGGCCTGTTTCTTCATGGCGTCCTGCCTTCGGGCCAGGAGCCAAAGCCGGTGTTCGCAGCGGGAATAACAGCAGGAGAGACGCGCTAAAGAATTTCAGAAGGATTCCGATTCCAGACGAAGGGACGAACAAAAAATATGGTTACCACCACAAGCGTCGCAACGAAAGAGCTCGTAAAATACCGCGTCGAAGATGGCATCGCTATTTTTGAACTCGACGACGCACCCGCCAACACTTACACCTACGACATGATGCTCCAGCTCGATGCGGCCATCCTTAAGGCCCGCATGGACGAAAGCGCCCACGTCATCGTCATCCGCGGCGCCGGCGAAAAATTCTTCTCCGCGGGGGCCAGCATCCCGATGCTCACGAAAGCCGATCCCCAGTTCAAATACTATTTCTGCCTTCACGCCAACGAAACGCTCAGCCGCCTCGAACAGACGCCCAAGCTCGTGATCGCCGCGCTCAACGGCCACACCGTCGGCGGCGGCCTCGAAATCGCCCTGGCCTGCGACATCCGCATCGCCAAGAAGGAAGGCGGCAAAATTGGCCTGCCCGAAGTGAATCTCGGCGTCCTCCCCGGCACCGGCGGCACGCAGCGTTTTGCCCGCGCCATCGGGCGTTCCCGCTCCCTGGAACTCATGGCTACAGGCCGCACCTTCAGTTTCGAAGAAGCCCTCGAAATGGGGCTCATCAACTACCTCTACGAAAAAGATTCCTTCTGGGACGACGTCCTTGCCTACGCCCGCCAATTCTGCCCGCCCAATAAAGCCTCCCGGGCCGTCGGCCGCATCAAGCGTTCCGTTGTCACCGGTACGGAAATCCCCTTCGCCGAAGCCCTGGGCCTCGAACGCGAACTCCAGCAACTCCTCTTCACCAGCGAGGATGCCAAGGAGGGCCTTGCCGCTTACGTCGAAAAGCGTGCCGCCAATTTCAAAGGGAAGTAAACTCATAGGGCATCCAGGAAAGTGCCACTCGAATGAAAACTCTCCCAGACTATCTACGCAAAGGTATGAAGCTCGTGATTGTGGGCTGCAATCCAACGGAATCCTCGGTTCGCGCTGGCCACTACTACGCCGGCCGCGGCAATCCGTTTTGGCCGTTGCTCTATGACAGCGGAGTCGTCCCCGAGCCGTTCGACTACCCGGACGATCGCCGCATCATCGAGTTCGGGATCGGGCTCACCGATCTCGTCAAGCGCCCCACCAAAACCATCGAGGAACTGAAGCGCGAGGATTTCGCCGAGGGCCGCTTTGTCCTCTCCCGCAAGCTGGAGGAATTTCTTCCGCGCGTCATCGCCTTCAACGGCAAGCTGCCGTATGAACAATTCGCCCAGCGCAAATGCTCCTACGGCATCCAAAAAGAACTTCTCTATGGCGCGCATGTTTACGTGCTGCCCACAACCATCGGCGAGGTCAATCGCGGCAAAAGCGATCGCCTGAAACATTTTCGCAAGCTCGCCGATCTTGTGAAGCGCACGGAAAAATCGCGCGAAGCGCAATCCCACGAAACTGGGCTTGCATGAAAAGGAGGCCATATGAGTCAAGCTCCCCAAACCGCTTCCAGTTCTCCCGTGCTGCAGGAGACGCGCCGCGGTTCCGTCATCACCCTGGTGATGAATCGTCCAGACCGCCTCAACGCGCTTAATAACGAACTTTCTAACGCGCTCAACGAAGCCCTCATCCGCGTCGCCAGCGATTCTTCCATCCACGTCGTCGTGCTCACCGGCGCAGGCCGCGCGTTTTGCGCTGGGGGCGATCTCGGCGCTATCGGCAAAGGCCGCGAGCGCGGCGATTCCACCGAACTCGCGCCCATTCTCCGCTCTGGCATGCAAGCGGTGCTGAACATCCGCACCATGCCGCAACCCGTCATCGCCGCCGTCAACGGCCCCGCCGCCGGAGCCGGAATGAATCTCGCTCTGGCCTGCGACATCCGCCTCGCCGTGGATGGCGCCGTCTTCGGCCAGAATTTCGCCAAGGTCGGATTGTTCCCCGATTACGGTGGCACCTATTTTCTTCCCCAGCTCGTCGGCCCTTCCGTGGCCGCCGAAATGTTCTACCTCGGCGAAATGATCGACGCCCAATCCGCGCATCGCCTCGGCATCATTAACCATCTTTTTCCCACCGACAAGTTCGAAGCCGCCGTCGCCGCCTTCGCCACAAAAATCGCCGAAGGGCCGCAGCTCGCTATCCGCACCGTAAAGCATGCGATTTTCGCGCGCGAAAAAGATGCCCTTCTCGAGGCCCTCGAGCGTGAAGTCCAGGCCCAGCTTAAATGTTTCCATTCGCACGATTGCCTCGAAGGCATTCGCGCTTTCATGGAAAAGCGCCAGCCCAAGTTTCAGGGAAGCTAACTCGTTCGTAGTGCCCAGCATTCTTACCAAAGGAGACTTCGCTCATGCCGGCAACACGTCTTTCCACTTTCGATGACTGGGTCGACCTTTTCCGTGTCTGGCAAAAAGACATCGGCGTGGACTATCCGGAAATCACCGACTATAAATTTGAGGCCAAGTTCGGCCCCACCCGCTCCAACGAAATCGAATTCGGCGCCTACAAGGGACGCCCCAAGTGGGAAAAGGTCGTCAGCATCCCCGACCAGCGCATGCGTGACGCTCTGCTCAATCTCATCGTCTATCAGGGCGACACCGAGTTTGCCTCCGTCGAGCAGCAGCGCCGCCTCTTCGAAACTTCGCCCAGCGAACACGACCGCCAGTCGCTCTGCCGCGTCGTCACCGAAGAGATGCGCCACGGCTGGCAGATGTGCCACCTGCTGATGACCCATTTCGGCTACAGCGGCCGCGTCGAAGCCCAGAAAATGCTGGAGCGCCGCGCCTTCGACCAGAAGCGGCTCCTCGGCGCCTTCAATCAGGACGTCAACAACTGGCTGGACTTCTTCGTCTACACCGATTTCGTTGACCGCGACGGCAAATACCAGCTCACCATGCTCAGCTATTCCGGGTTCGCCCCGCTCGCGCAGTCCATGATTCCGATGCTGAAGGAAGAATCCTTCCACCTCGGCACGGGCCAGGACGGCATCAAGCGCATCGTCAAAGCCGGCGTAGTTCCCACGCAGGTCATTCAGAAATACATCAACAAGTGGATTCCCGTCAGCCTGGACCTCTTCGGCGTCGATCGTTCCAGCTCCGCGCACTGGTTTTACGTCTGGGGCCTCAAAGCGCGCTACGACGAGCCCACCGCCAAAGCCGCCGTCAACCTCGAGCGAATGAACGAACACAGCCGCGAACTCTACTACCAGGAGTGCATCAAACTCGTGGAGATGATCAACAAAAACGTTCCCGCAGGGCAGCCGCTCCTCTATGTGCCCGATTTCAAGTTCAACCGTTTCATCGGCGAACACGCCCGCAAGCCGTACAGCGTCCATGGCGAGTTGTTATCCGATGAAAAGTACGCGGAGCACCTGAAAGAAATGCTCCCCCAACCCGAAGACCTTCAACTGGTCAGCGAGATCCAATCCGTCGAAAAACAGTGGATCGCCCCCAAAGGCTCCATCCAGTAATCAGGTACAATATTTTGTTGAGGAATCCCTCCGATTGTAGCGGCCGCCTTCCGAGGCGGGCGCTTTGGAGTGCGGTAGCTTAGCTACCGCTGTTGAAGAGAAATCCCCAGGCTCAAACTTTCGAAGCAGAAGGGAATTGCCCGTGCCACCTCCTTCCCCGGTAAACTCGTGGGTCTTCTCTTCGGCGGCGCTGTTGTCGTGGTAATGCTCTTCATGATGTTCGTGCTGCTGGGCAATCTCTTTATGCCCGAGCAGTAACCACGAAAAAATGGAGTCCAATGAACGATCTCGAAATCTCCGCAGCTGAACTGAAACAGCGCCTCGACAATGGCGAAAATATCGTCCTCGTCGACGTCCGCGAACCCTGGGAAAATGCCCAGTGCCGCATCGAAGGCGCCGTCCTCATCCCCATGGGCTCGATTCCCTCGATGTTGCAAAAGCTCGATACCGACGAGCCCGTCGTCTGCTATTGCCACCACGGCATGCGCAGCCTGGACGTGGCGAACTGGCTCCGCCAGCAGGGTATCTCAACCGCCAAATCCCTGGCCGGCGGCATCGACCGCTGGTCCCTCGAAATCGATCCCAAGGTCCCGCGTTACTGAAATGGCGCATGGCGAGGCATTGTCATTCTGAGGGCATCCGATGAGGATGCCCGAAGAACCTCAACCTAAAACTGGTACTCCGATTTCAAATTCGAGCGGAAAAATATGCCCACAAAACTGATCCTCTACCAGAAACCCACTTGAACCACCTGCCGCAAAGCAAGAGGTCTCTTGCTCGATCTCAAACTTGACTTCGACTCCCGCGATCTCGACAAACAACCCCTGTCCGAATCGGAACTCGACAAACTCATCGGCAACCGCGAGCACAAGCTATTCCTCAATACGCGCAACGATCTATATCGCGAACGCAACATGGGTGAAAAACCGCCAACTCGGCCCGAAGCCATCAAGCTGATGTCCAAGACTCCTAATCTGATTCGCCGCCCGTTGCTCGTTAGCGGCTCCCAAATTATCATCGGCTTCGACGAAGCCGCCTACCGCATCCTGGCGTTGCGCGCCAAGTCCTAGCTATAACGCACTTGTAGGGCCCGCTTTCTGAAGCGGGCCGCTCCTGGAGGCAATCTCTGCATGCCAGTCAAAACCATCGCCATCATCGGCGCAGGCACCATAGGCCGCGGCATCGCCTGCGCCTCCGCCCTTGGCGGCTACATCACCGTCCTTGAAGAGGTTTCCGATTCCATGCTCGCCAAATCCATCGCCTGGATCCGCGAATCGCTCGACGAAGGCGTCCGCTGCGGCAAAGTCGAAACCGCCGCCCGCGATGCCGCCCTCGCCCGAATTATCACCTCGCAAGTCGTCGACGAAGCCATCCGCGATGCCGAGTTGATCATCGAAGCCGTCCCCGAAGAACTCGAAATGAAGCTCGAACTTTTCACCATCTTCGACAAATTCGCCAAGCCCAACGCCATCTTCGCCAGCAACACGTCTTCGCTTTCGATCAGCGATTTCAGCGACATCGTTATCCACCGCGAGCGCTGCATCGGCATGCGCTTTTTCAATCCTGTGCTCAAAATGAAGTCAGTCGAAATCATCCGCACTCCATATACCTCCGACGAAACGGTTGCGGCCTGCACCGAGGTAGCCGCCCGCATGGGCAAGGAAACCGTCATCGTCAACGAAGCCCCGGGTCTATCCAAATATCCTCAAAATAAAATGTAGGGGCGGCTATACGCCACCCTCCGCCCTTCCTCTTCTCCGTGCTCTTACCTCTGTGTTCTTCATGTTAAATCCGACTCTTCGCCGCCTGCTATCCGATCGCCGTTATCTGCTATCCCTCCACACGCACCCCGCCCAAATGTTTTAAACTACCAACATGAACGCCTCCATCGATCGCATCCAAATCCACCAAGGCGACCTAACCGAAATGGACGTCGACGCCATCGTCAACGCCGCCAACAACGACCTGATCCTAGGCGCTGGCGTGGCCGGCGCCATCGCCCGCAAGGGCGGCGAATCCATCCAGCGCGAGTGCGACGAAATCGGCAGCATCCCTGTCGGCTACGCCGCCATCACCGGCGGCGGCAAACTTAAAGCCCGCCACGTCATCCACGCCGCCAGCATGAGCCTCGGCGGGGTGCGCACCACCGCGAAAACTCTCCGCACCTCCACCGCCCACTCCCTCCGCCTCGCTGCCGAACGCGATCTCAAATCCATCGCCTTCCCCGCCGTCGGCACCGGCGTCTCCGGCTTTCCCATGGACGAGTGCGCTAAAATAATGCTCGCCGAAGCCCTTCAGCACCTGAAAGGGGAAACCTCGCTCGAAACAATTCACTTCGTCCTCTTCGACGCACTTTCCCGCGACATCTTCCAATCCGCTCTGCAAACCCTGCAAAAAGAAAACTCAACGGGAGCCGCTTCCGCGTGACCCCGCTCGCCGCGCTTCTCGCCGCGCGCATCCGCCGCTTCGGCCCCATCACCTTCGCCGAATATATGCGCGAGTGCCTTTATCATCCATTCCACGGCTACTACTCGCGGCCCGAGGCCCGCCGCTTCAGCGACTACTACACCAGCGTCGATGTCCATCCCATCTTCGGGCTTCTCCTCGCCCGCCAGTTCGCCGAAATGTGGGAGCAACTCGATTGCCCCGGCGAATTTCTGCTCGTCGAAGCCGCCGCTGGCACCGGCCGCCTCGCCGGCCATATTCTCCAATTCGCGCAAGCGCAACTCCCCGATTTTTTCAACGCGCTGAACTTCGTCGCCGTCGAGCGTTCTCCCGCACGCTGCGATCAACTCGCCGCCCATCTCTCGCACTTCATCCGAAAAGGGAAGTGCCGCGCCTCGATCGAGATCCCCAATCGCATTCCCGCCGGCTGTGTCTTCTCTAACGAACTTCTCGACGCCCTGCCGGTTCACCGCGTGCTGCAGCAACGTGGTGCCCTGAAAGAGATCTTCGTCACCTCCGATGGCAAAGTTTTCTCCGAAATCCCGCACCCGCTCTCCACTTGCGCTATCTCCGATTATTTCGCCGCCCAGCAAATCGCTCTCGACGAAGGCCAACTGGCCGAAGCTGGCCTCGAGGCTTGCGACTGGATCACCGAAATCGCCCGCCGCCTCGACCGAGGCTTCGTTCTCACCATTGATTACGGCCATGAAGCCGCCGATCTCTTCGACGCCCACCACCACTTAGGGACCGTCCTCAGCTATTCGAAGCACCAGGCATCGAATAATCTCTACGCCGCTCCCGGCGAGCAGGACCTCACCGCCCACGTCAATTTCACAGCGCTACGCCAATGGGGTACGCGCCACGGCCTGGAAACGCTGGGCCTCGTCACGCAAACCGCGTTTCTGTTAGCTCTGGGAAAGGGAAATGACTTCGCCGACCTCTACGACAACGGCATGGACGAATCCGCCCGACTCCGCGCCCGCCTCCAGCTAAAAACTCTCATCTACCCCGAAGGCCTCGGCGAGCGCTTCCGAGTCCTCCTCCAGCAAAAATCCGTCCCCAACGCCCAACTAACCGCACTTGACCCACTCTGACCGCACAATTGTGCAGAACGAAACACAGACAAGCGCCGGAGGCGTGAAAGAAGTTAGCCCAGTGCGTAAGCACTGGGTACACAATGCAATCGCTATCGAGCGCCGGAGGTGCGGCACGTCCGGCGCTCAGAACCTAATTTAAACTTCCAATATTTGATCTCTTCGTGCGAATGAACATCGCACGCCAATCGAAACGCCGTTTTCGCCCAGACTTCTACGGATTCGGCTTCTTCAACGTAGGCTTCTCTCCCGATGCCGGCGCAGGCACATCCGCTTGCTTTCCCTTCGCTGGTGCGGTTACTGGCGTAGCCGCATCCGCCGGCGATGGCGTTGGCATCCCGCCTTCCGTGTACGGTTTCTTGATCAGCGCCTCCGCCACATCCTGCGCTCCGCCGGTATTGTCATTCGTCTGCCGCGATTTGTTGTACTCGTTCAGCGCACGCTCTCTCTGGCCCAAAATGTCAAAAATCTTCCCCAGGTACAGGTGGCTCCACACCTCCGTCCACTTTTCCGAGGGCTCCGGCACGGTCGCCAGCGCCTCGCGAAACGCGTTTGCCGACGCCTGATAATTCTTCTGGTAGAAAAACGCCTCGCCCATCCGGAAATTCGCCAGCGAACGGCTCGGCTGAATGCTCAGCGCACGCTGGTACTGCTGCACCGCGTCATAATATTTTCCGACCTCGGCCAGTTCTTCGCCGCGCGCAATCGCCGCTCGCGCCCGCAGATTCGGCGTGCTCTTCAAAATCAAATTGTTCGGATCAATCCGGATCCCGCCCGCTTTCGGCCGCCCGAACGTCTCCTCCGTAAATTGCGTCTCCAGCCCGGTCACATAAACCGTCTTCATCTCCGGGTTTCCTTCGGTATCCACGCGCAATTGCACCGGCATGCTAAACGTATCGAGCGGCTGCTTGATCTTTCCCACAATCCGGAATCCCTTGCGCGTGCGGTAGACCACGTCCTCCATCGAAAATTCCGGCACGCCCGTCGAATTGAGCCACTGCGCGAAATACCCCTGCAGGTTCGGCGGTTCCTGTCCGGGTTTTACGCCGGCAGTGGCCGTTGCGATCGCCATCTTTTCGAAATCCGCCATCGTCGCCGTTTTGCCCTGGTACTTCGCATAGAAACCGTGCAGCAACGACTTGAACGCCAGATCGCCCATCTGCCCGCGCAGCATGTGGAACAGCATCGCGCCCTTGTTCATCACCACAGAGCGATACTCGCTCGAATACGGCGCCAGCCGGGCCGACTGTGCCACAGGCGCCGAGTTATCGTACATAAGCGCGCCCACAGCAAATTCGTCCAGCGCCCGTAGTCCCGCCTCTTTCCCGAAATTCTGCTCCGCGTATAGCTCTTCCGAATACCGTGCCAGCCCGTCGCTGATCCACACATCGCTCATGCTTGCCGGCAAGACCTGGTTGCCCCACCACTGCGTCGCCACCAGCCGGCTCAGCGTGCGGTCACTGTATTTCGGATCCCACAGCCGGTGGCTCAGCATCACCACGCCCGGCCCGGAAAAATCCCGGAGCGTTCCGTCCGGCAACTCGACCACGGTCATGTCCGGTTCCGGCAGCGCCCCGAACATGTCCGAAAAAAGTACAACCTGGTGCGCCACGACGTTTGCGAATTCCTGCACTTTTGCCGAATCCGCTCGCGGCGCATAAACCGCCACGCTGATCCCTTCCGCCTGCTTCGGGCTCAACTGCAGCGGCCCCGCCACAAACGATCCGTTCGGTTCGCGCCGCTCGCAGTGAAAGGTGTACATCAAGCGCTTGGCTTCGGCGGCCGATCGCGGAGTCAGCGGCTGTGGCGCTTCGGCTTTTCCCGTTCCCGCCACCGCCATCGTATCGGGCACGTTCAGCTTGAACGTCCCCGTGTACCGGTTCGCGGGATAATTCGTCAGGGGAAACCACCGCGAAGGCAGCAAGAGATATGCCCATTCCTTCCCGATCGAGGCCACCTTCACGTTCGGCACGGGGCTGTTCTCTTCGTTCGCCAGCAGACCGCCATACGTAAACGTCAGTGAAACCGTTTTCCCCGTCGCCACCGGCGCGGGCAGCGTTACCGTCAGATAAAGCGGATTGTCGGGCTCCCGCTGGAAGGAAAGCGGCTTTCCATCCGGTCCCTTTACTTCCCGCACTTCCAGATTTTCGTGCAACTCCACGCGCACGATCTGCGAGACATCCACGGCGCGGAATTCCACCTTTACGATCGAATTGATTGTTTGTCCGGCCGTATCCAGATAAGCGGAAAGTTCGTAATTCTCAGCAAGAAAATTCGGGCCCCGCGATTCCTGGGCCGCCAATGGAGAACTGAAGATCGCAAGAAGAAGGGCTAAAACAGCCCAGCACGCACCCCTGACATTTTCCCGCCGCGTCATCGAGTTCCTTTCCGTTCTTGCACTTAGGGACGATGGATCGATGTATATAGGATAACAAGCCCTCAGAAAGCGTTGCCAGCCTTCCCGTGTAACAAGCTTGCAATTTCGTCTGCCGCGCGGTCCACCGCTCCCGGAGGGCCCAGCCGCCTCCG
>Ga0210410_10000751_pt1 | contig 33372 bp, 31 predicted proteins | sample IncBWC4MmetaG_FD_161058 | JGI IMG/M metagenome (GOLD analysis project Ga0210410, IMG submission 161058) | Forest soil microbial communities from Barre Woods Harvard Forest LTER site, Petersham, Massachusetts, United States - Inc-BW-C-4-M | ecosystem: Environmental > Terrestrial > Soil >...
CTCTTCGCCATGCTCCCTCCTCCCCACAATTTGCTATTTTCATATACACCTCTGCGCGGAAAATGGGGAGCAGGTCACAGGTTTTTGGATTTGGCCCATTGTGCACCGTTTTGTACGGTCTCCTGCTACAAATCTGCTACATTTCAGGACCATTTAACGAACATTACTAGGAGTGTAGCAGCCTTTATCATTCTGGCCCGGCTGAGACTCGCGCATGCCTACTGGCTCAATGCATATTCCACGCGCGGTGCCGAAGCAGAAGCCCCGCGCGCCAAGGCCCGGGCCATGAGTTTATTACGCTTTGGAAAGACGGCGACCCAGACATCCCCATTCTGCAGCAAGCGAACGCGGAGTATGCGAAATTGCAGTCGCTTCCGAATTGGCGCGCTCGAACGGCTGTGACAAAACTATGCCACAAAACCTGTTTTGCTGCCCAACCGGACTTTGTTGCGAAGTTGCATTTGCTGATTCTACGGAAGTTATTGAAAGCAAGAAATTGCTCGAAGATTCCGGGTTATCAGAACGGTGTTTATAGGTTCGCTTCGACCACTGGCTGGTCCGAGTTCGCTCGCCCCGAGATACCCCGCACCAATGGAGCATCTACGTTAAGTGAGATCAAGACCCACCGTGGCACGCCCAGCAGAACGCGCGAGAAAATGCTATATCGAAATTTATTGATTTCTAGCTCATCGAACAGGGAAGTAAAAAGATCGATAATGGGACGGTTTGTCGCATTAACCCATCCAACTAAATGAGTCTTACCGTGTTCGCTAGCGTGTCTGCAGGCCGCTGCCATTAGAACGTTCCAAGCTCTTCGAACTGTGATCGTGTCCATGCGTTTCACCCGGAGACTGAATCGACTGAAGTCGCGCCATCAGAGGCGCGTCCTGGTGCACTCCCCATAGGGGCGGGCGGATGACTGACTCGACGCCGCCTGTGTTCGCATACCTGACCTAAACGAGTTGAAGATGAAGCCTGGATTCTTTATCGCGAGCCAAGAATGCGAGACTTAACCCGCCGGAGTCGCAGAGTCTAAGATTTTTGTGTGAAAACGGTCTCTGGCTTGAAGACCGGAGGCGTTTGGCTTGTGGCGTATCGAGAAACGATTTGCGTAGAAGAATGGCCAAGCATCTGAACGGGTCAGAAAAGTCCGCAGGTTTATCAAACCACTCGCCTCAGGGCAGAAGCCGATGCAGCAGGGATTGGAAACGAGCATTGGAACGCAAACCGTCCAATTGTGGATCGACCTTGGAGAAGACGATAGCATTGGAACGATCCTTGTAGGCTTCCTCCAGCCACTCAACCGCTTTATCATTTTCCGCCAGACCCGCGTAAACAATCGCCACATAAAACGGGGAAACGTACTGTTTCTTTGATTGTCCCGTCAGTTGGTCTAAGACCTTCTCGGCAGCGGCCCGGTTGCCCGAAACGCCATAGGCATGCCCCAGAGCTCCGAGCATCACCGGGCTATCATTTGAAATGCTGGCAGCTTTCTGGAGTTCTGCGATGGCTTGCGGATAGAAACCCTTTTGTTCATACGCTTGGCCGAGAACCATGCGAGGCAGCGCAAAGTTCGGGTCCATGTCCAGCGTATTCCGAAGTTGGTCGATGGCTTGGTCGTATCGCCGCGCCATGTAGAGGCGCCAGCCCAAGCTAAAGTTCATGCTGATCGACAGAGGATCGAGGTCGCGTGCACGATTCATCTGGGTCAGGCTTTCCTGCGCGCGACCCATGGCCATCAGGTACAGGGAATAGCGTTGGTAGGCGGTGGCGTAGCTCGGATTGAGTTCGATGGAGCGCCGGAATCCAGCCGCGGCAGCGTCCCAATCCCAGTCGTAATTAAATAGCACGGTCGCCAGAGACGTCTGGGCTTCAGCGAGGGTATCGTCCAGTTCAAGCGCTTTGAGTGCCGCTGCCTTTGCCTTGGGAGCGACATCGTAGGAAGGCACGGTTCCTACGATTGCCGACCCGATGATGCTGTAGCAATCGGCCAATCCAGCATACGCGAGTGCGTAGTGGGGGTCCTTTTCCGTTGCCAGTTGAAAGTATTCAATGGCTTTGTTGAGTCCCTCTTCCGACCGCTTGTTCCAATAGAAGCGGCCCTTCAGATAATCCTCGTAGCTCTCGGCGCTGACAGGGCGGGCATTAGCCAATCGTTGCTGCTCTTCCGGTGTCAAATTAATTCTGATTTCGTTCACAATCGCGCTGGCCACTTGGCTCTGCAAACTCAGAACGTCTCCCAACTGGCCTTCATAGGTCTCAGCCCAGAGATGCCGGTCGGTGGCGACCTGCACTAGTTCCGCGGTGATTCGTACGCGGTTTCCGGAACGCAGCACAGTGCCTTCGACCACGGCGTCCACGTTCAGGTCTCGCGCGATCTGGGAAAGCGGCTTGTGTGTGCCCTTGTATTCCATGGAGGAAGTGCGCGAAATCACTCGCAGGGAACGGATCTTCGCGAGATTCGCGATCAGTTCGTCGGTCATCCCGTCGGTGAAATACTTCTGGTCTTCCTCCCCAGAAAGGTTTTCGAATGGAAGCACGACGACGGATTTGATTTGACTCGGTCGGAAACTGGCGCCTATGCGATTTTGCAAATAGCGTTGACCTAGCCCAAAGACAACTATGACAGCCAGCCCTGCAAGTCCGCCAAGCAGAAGCGCCCGACGCATTCCAACCTGTCGTTTTTTCGGTTGGGACATGTCTTGCCCCTTGATTGAGGGAAATTCCCCCGGAAGCTCTATGACCGAAGGTGGCGATTCCAGGCGGCTCTCGGGTGCCGCGCCTGTATGATCTTCGTTCTCGGAAACACTTATTTCCTCAACCGGAGCGATAAATCGGTATCCGTGACGGGGAAGGGTTTCGATGAAAACAGGATTATCCGACGAGTCGCTTAGCGCTTCGCGGAGCCTCATAATCGCTGTATTCAGGCTGTGATCAAAATCGACAAAGGTATCGTCGGACCATAGGCGTTTCCGGAGATCCTCGCGCGTGACCACTTCACCGCGCTGTTCCAGCAAGATACCCAGAATTCGACAGGGCTGCTCCTGAAGCTTGATTTTCCGTCCTTGCTTTCGAAGTTCACTCGTACGCAGATCAACTTCATAAATGCCAAACCGCACGAACTTTGGGGAGATCGCAGGTTGTCTCATGCTTCCCATGGCTGCTCGGTGGGTGGAGTATAGCGCCCGGTTAAGCCAGGGTCAAAGCAGACTGCAAGTTACCTCACGGCCTAACTCCTTTCTCATGAATGAGTAGCAGCGTTACTCACAATTGTTTTCGATGTGATGGATAGAGCATTGTGATGCTTTGCCGCATTGATGCAGAGTTCACCCCACTTTGGGGCTGTTCATTCAAAAGACTTGGGGAAATGGCCAGCAGAGCCAGTCGGACGCTTGAGACGGGTCGATTTAGTCTGGACTCGGCATTGCTATCGTGAGAGGCGTACTGGCTGGAACGTATTAGGCCCTTCGCAGTCAATGCACCGCTCAAGAGAGAAACAGTGGCAGGGGGAACGCGATGGTGGCCAACACGGGCGGAGATGGAAGAGCGACTCCGTCCCATACCGCCCCCACTGAACTTATTCAGGGCGCCCGGCGGCACATCCTCGGAATCCTATTCCTTACAACGCTGGCGCTGCTGGGTTCCGGTGCGTTGGCAAGCGGGGCTGCCGCACTGCAGTTTCTGCGCTCAGAATCACTGCCCGGCTTTACCGGTGACTTTGATCACTTCGCCGTGGACGAGAAGGGCAACCGCTTGTTCCTTGCCGGAGAAGACCACAAGACTGTCGAAGTATTCGACCTTCAGACGGGCAAACGCGTCAAGAGCATAGAAGGCTTTGGCGCGCCGCATGCCATCTTCTACCTCCCCGAATCCGATCGCATCCTTGTCACGGATGGCGAAAAGGGCGTCGTTCGAATCCTCCGAGGCAAGGATTACAGCGAACAAGCTCACGTTGAAGGATTGGCAGGTGCGGACTCGGCGCGTCTGGATGCGGCCACACAAATTCTTTACGTGATCACTGGCGGTAAAGACGTTCCTTTGGACTACTCCTTCATTGCCGCTATCGACCTCCATAAGAACGAGAAAGTCGGGGAGTTGCGCATTGAAAGCAACCACGTTGAAGGACTAGCACTCGAGGGTTCCAGCTCCCGCGTCTTTATCAATCTTACCGACAAGCACGAAGTAGCCGTCGTTGATCGCAAGTCCATGAAAGAAATTGCCCGCTGGCCGATCGGCTCGCAGGCTGACAACTCTCCGATGGAATACGATGAGCCACACCACCGGCTGCTTATCGCCTGCCGCAAACCGGGCACGCTCCTGGTGATGGATTCGGATACCGGAAAAATCATAGCGGGCCTTCCTGCGGCTGAGCGCTCCGACGACATCGCCTTTGACCCCGCCAAAGGCCGCATTTACATCCCAGGCGGCGACGGATACATCTCGGTGTTCCAACAGCGGTCAGCAGATAGCTACGAGTTGCTGGCGAAGGTGAAGTCTGAGCCGGGGGCCAAGACATGCTTGCTCGTGCCCAGTCTCGCTCGTTTCTATGTTGCAGTCTCTCCCGGGGATACAAATGCAACGGCGAAAGTGCTGTCTTTCCAGGTATTGCCGTGACCGGGGAGTGCGCTGAATCTTGATGGAGATCGACTCGGGTCGTTTTGGGATGTGTTCCGATCGGATGCTCGCGGGGTGAGGTAGTTGTTTCAGGGGAAGTGCCGAGGGTTGCAGGAGGTTGTAATGCTGAAATCGATCGCGCGGAAAGTTGACAAACAGTGGAGCGGCGCATTTTTCCTAATGCTTCTGTTATGTGCGAACTCGCTGCTTCCCATTCGTGCGCAAGAGGCCGGCGGCACAATTGTCGGAGTCGTGACGGACCCAAGCGGTGCAGCCGTGGGCGGGGCCAACGTGTCCATCAAGAACGTGGATACGGGCGTGGAACGCAACATTTCGACGAATACGGATGGGCTCTACGTCGCGCCGAATCTTCTGCCGGGGAAGTACGAGGTCCGCGTGGACGCCACGGGGTTTTCTTCCACGGTCGTGAGTGACGTCGTCCTGACGGTGGGAGAGCGCCGCGAGATCAATGTCGCACTGAAAATTGGCCAAGCCAGCGACAAGGTCAAGGTCACCGGAGAACAAATTTCGGATGTGCAGCTTGCTTCTTCCTCGCTGGGAAACGTGGTGGATTCCCACACGGTCGTGGAATTGCCGCTGAACGGGCGCGACTGGACTTCACTCACGGAGCTGGAGCCGGGCGTCGCGCAAGTGCGCACCCAAAAAGCGCTCGGTGTCAGCAATGACCGGCCCAATCGCGGGCTGGGCGTGGACGTAACCATCGGCGGCAACCGTCCGCAGGGAAACGACTACCGCCTCGATGGAGTTAACATTAACGACTACAGTTCGGGCGCTCCCGGAAGCATCACCGGCGCCGTTCTCGGAGTGGACGCGGTTCAGGAGTTCTCCGTAGTCACGAGCAATGCGCCAGCTGACTACGGACGGACCTCCGGTGGCGCGGTGAACGCCGCTTCTCGCTCCGGCACGAACTCGTTCCATGGATCGGCCTACGAGTTTTTGCGAAACAGCGCTCTCGACGCCCGTAATTTCTTCGACGGCCCGACGATTCCTCCCTTCAAACGAAACCAATTCGGTGGCTCGGCGAGCGGGCCCGTTATAAAAGACCATACCTTTTTCTTCGTGGACTACGAAGGGTTACGCCAAAATCTGAGCTCGACCAATTCGATCACCGTGCCGTCCGCAAACGCACGCGCCGGACAACTGGTCAGCGGCACCGTCACGGTAGACCCCTTGGTTGCGCCGTTCCTGGCCTGCTCGCCATCCAGTTGCCTGTTTCCTCTCCCGAATGGCGCTGTGAACGGCGACACTGGCATTTACAACTTTGTTGGCAAGCAGGTCACCAGCGAGGACTTCGTTACAACCCGCATTGACCACAGGATTTCTTCCTCGGACAGTCTGTTCGGGACCTACGTGTTCGACCGAGGCCAGGTCGCCAATCCGGATGCCTACGACATCAAGAACGTCGGCAACCAGTCACGGCGGCAGACTCTGGCTCTTGAGGAATCACATATCTTCTCGCCGGCCATCCTGAACAGCGCGCGCTTCGGATTCAATCGGGACGTAGTGATCGCGTTCACTACACTTAGCTCCATCAATCCAGCTGCCTCCAACACGTCTTTCGGCTTCAACCCCGGAGAAAACGTCGGCATCATCACGGTCGGCTCCGGAATCACGCAATTCTCAGGCGGCCTCGGCGCCATCGGCGAATATCATTTTCACTACAATTCGTTTCAATTTTATGACGATCTCTATTGGACGAAGAACAAGCATTCTCTAAAGATCGGTTTCTCGGCGGAGCGAATCCAGTCGAATCAGTTCACCAGGGGATCGAGTCCCAACGGTTTCTACACGTTTGGCAGCCTGCAATCCTTCCTGACCAACCAGCCGACCAACTACGTTTCTTTGCTCAGCTCCGCCCTCACCCCGCGGGATCTTCGCCAGTCGCTCTTTGGCGGATATATTCAAGATGACTACAAAATCCGTCCCAGGCTCACAGTAAACCTGGGCGTACGCTACGAAATGGCCACGGTGCCGACAGAGACGGCCAATCAGTTGTCGACCCTGGTAAACTTTACGGATACAACCCCAAAACTGGGCTCTCCGTACTTTTCAAATCCGACTCTTCGGAACTTCTCCCCCCGTGTGGGCTTTGCGTGGGACCCCACTGGAAAGGGAAAGACTTCCGTCCACGGAGCGTTCGGGATTTACGATGTCCTGCCATTGCCCTACGAGTTCGAGCTTTTGACCTTACTTTCCGCCCCCTATACCTTGGGCGGCAGTTACACGTTTCCGACCAGCGGGCCGCAAGCCTGCAATGCTCCCGGTATTCATTGTTTTCCCGCGGGGGGCTTTCCCAATTTGACGGTGAAAACGTTGCGGTATGGCTACGTCGAACAGAATCCGCACCGTAGCTACGTCCAACAGTGGACGTTGAACATCCAGCATGAAGTATTTCGCAACTTTTCAGTGACCGCCGCATATGTCGGTTCGCACGGAGTTCACCTTCCTGATCACACCGATGACACCAATGATTTTCAGCCGGTCGCGCACACCGCGGAAGGCTATCTTTGGCCCGTGGTTGCCGGTTCGGGGGCCCGTCTCTTTCCCAATCTTGGCGGGCAAGTGAGCGCCAACACCTGGTCAGCCGATTCCACTTATCACGGCCTGCAACTCGAAGCCATAAAGCGCCTGAGTCATGGCTTCCAACTCCAAGGCTCGTACACCTTTTCGAAGAGCATAAATACGAGCTCTTCGGGAATCGCCGGTGACACCTTTGGGAATTCCGTCTCCAGCTTGCCCTTTTTCGATCCCAGGCTCCGTCGTGGACTTTCTGATTTCGATGTCCGGCATGTTGCCGTGGTCAATGCGATCTGGAGTGTTCCCAGTCCCGGTTCATGGAACGGTCCCGCAAAATGGGCCACATCCGGCTGGCAGCTTGGCGAGATTTTCACGCTCACGAGCGGCCTGCCTTTTACACCGACAATCGCTGGTGATCCGCTCGGCCTTGAAAGCGCCGACAACTATGCGTTTCCAGACCGCGTAGCGGACTGCAATCCGGTAAACTCCAGCTTCAAGAGCGGCGGGCTTCATTATCTCAACCTGAGCTGTTTTCCCCTTCCGGCGCAAACCTCCGACCTCGCCGGCCAATGCCGAACCTTCGGCACGATTGCAGGCACCTGCGCCAATCTTCTCGGAAATTCCGGCCGCAACTCGGTGATCGGGCCGGGGCTCAGGGATTTCGATTTCTCTTTGTACAAGAACAATCGCATTCCTCGTATCTCGGACACATTCAACGTGCAGTTCCGCTGGGAGATCTTTAACATCTTCAATCATGCGAACTTCAACCCTCCGCCTCCAGCGGCCCGTCAAGTCTTTACCGCGGCCGGCGCGCTGAACACGAATACCGCGGGAGTGCTGGCGGGCCCAACAGCCACCTCATCACGGCAAATGCAGTTCGCTCTGAAGTTCATCTGGTAGATGGAAAAAGAGTGGGGTTTAAGCAGTCCTATCAAAGAAAAGGAGAAGGAAATGCCACGATTGGGAAGAATGGCGTGTGTCGTGATGCTGCTTGCGGTTTTCGGAGGTGTGCACATCGCTCCGGCCCAAGAGGGGAAAAAGATTTACGCGCAGAAACTTCTGGATGAAACCCTTGCCAAACACAAACAAGTGGTGATCATGGCCATGCACGTGACCCCGCCGGGAAAGACCGAAAACGTCATTATTGCTTCGAACATCGGACGCATCGGCAAAAAGGCCGACGAAGACGATATGCGTGTGATCGACACCGGCAAACCGAATCTCGAGGTCAACAAAAAGGGCGACCACTTCGAAGTGGAGCTGGTGCTGCAAGACCAATCCGGAAAAACCATTGGCGCGGTCGGCATCGTATTCAACTACGAGAAGGGCAAAGAAGCGGAATTTCAGAAGAATGCAGAGCAGATTCGCGATGAGATGAAACAGAAAACTCCGACACTGGCAAAACTCTTCGAGACGGCCGAGTAGGGCGAAGAGACGCTTTCGCACTGCTCCAAAGCCGCCGCGAATTTTGGAAATTGTGCAAATCGCATTTGGTGACAGCTGACTGCGGCGAACTCAAGAATGACAAGGCTCCATGATCGCGCCTGCTGATCGGAAATCAAAAGTCTGGTCCGTCGTCCGCGTCTCCAGCGGTAATTTTCTAGAGATGTACGACTTCATGGTTTTCGGCTATTACGCCTCGGCCATCGGCAGAGCTTTTTTTCCGAGCGGCAATCCATTCCTGTCCTTAATGTTGTCGCTGATGACCTTTGGGGCTGGGTTCCTGATGCGGCCTCTCGGCGCTATCGTCCTCGGCGCCTACGCGGATCACCATGGACGCCGCGCAGGCCTGATGCTGACCCTCGGACTCATGTCGGTCGGCATCCTCTCCATCGCCTGCATGCCCGGTTACGCATCCATTGGTCTCATTGCTCCGCTGCTAGTGCTCGTTGGGCGCCTGCTTCAAGGTTTTTCCGCGGGGATGGAACTTGGTGGCGTCTCCGTTTATCTCTCGGAGATTGCCACTCCCGGCCACAAGGGGTTCTACGTCAGTTGGCAATCCGGAAGCCAGCAGGTGGCCGTTATGTTTGCCGCACTGGTGGGAGTCGTGCTGAGCCGCAAACTACCTCCCGAAAAGATGACGGAGTGGGGATGGCGCGTCCCGCTGCTCCTCGGCTGCGCGATTATCCCGTTCCTCTTCACGCTGCGCCGCTCCCTGCAGGAGACGGATGAATTCAAAGCCCGCAAGCACAGGCCGAACACGACCGAAATACTGCACTCCCTTACGGCCAACTGGGGCATCGTTCTGATTGGAACCATGATGGTGACCATGACGACGGTTTCGTTTTACATGATCACGGCCTATACGCCGACCTTCGGTAATTCCGTGCTGCATCTGGCCAATATGGACAGCTTGATTGTGACGCTATGCGTGGGGGCATCGAATCTATTCTGGCTCCCAGTGATGGGCGCGCTCTCGGATCGAGTTGGGCGGCGGCCCTTGCTTTTTGTTTGCACAGCCTTAATGCTGGTTACCGCCTACCCGGCGATGCTGTGGTTGGTGCGCGAGCCCTCGTTCACGCGCATGCTGACGGTCGAACTCTGGCTGTCTTTTCTCTACGGGAGTTACAATGGCGCGATGGTTGTATTCTTGACGGAGATCATGCCCATCGACGTACGCACCTCCGGATTTTCGCTCGCGTACAGCTTGGCCACCGCCGTATTTGGCGGATTTACGCCGGCGATCAGCACCTACTTGATTCACCTCACCGGCAATCGCGCCGTTCCCGGATTGTGGTTAACCTTAGCCGCTGCCTGCGGACTCGTCGCGGCGCTGTTGGCCAGACCTCAGGACGTCCCGGTTGAAATTGGCGTCGTGGCAGCCCTGAAAACGTGATTGTCGTGTCAAAAAGTAGCAAATCCGGAAGACACTATGCTGTGGCGTTGGCTTGTTAACGAAGTTGTCTTAGAACCCGCTGTGACCCAGTGAAACCTCTAGATGCTTTCTAATTAAAGCCTATAATTATAGGCTTTAATTAATTAAATCTATTTAAAGCCTATAAAATGAGGCCTTATTTAATAGTGAATTTTAGTGTATAAAGCCTTGAAATCTAGGCTTTATTGTTGTTTTTGGAGATAAAGCCTATAATTGTAGGCTATGAGCGATCTGCAATTTAAGTCTCTGCGGGAACTGCAAACCGAACTCGGTCGGCGCATCCGACAGCTCCGTTTGTCACGCAACATGGACCAGCGAACTGCCGCGGAGAAGGCGGGAGTTACGCGAGCGGCATTGCAAAACTTTGAAGCTGGCCGTGGCTCATCGGTGCAGACAATGCTTCGCATTTTGAAGGCACTGAACTACCTCGAAGGCATTGAGATGCTGGCGCCGCAACCAACCGTCAACCCGCTCGCGCTTCTGAAAACGAAGACTCCGCCGCAGCGAGCACGTCACCGCCGCCTGGCTCGGCCAAAGAAGGCAAATCCTTGAACATCCCAGTCATCGAAGTTCGCGCCTGGGGAAAGCTGGTAGGAGCCATAGCGCCGGACCCAAAGCTCGGCTACTACGCATTTGCCTATGATCCGTCATGGCGTCGCCTGGGAATTGAACTCGCTCCCATCACGATGCCCGTGACAGATTCGCGAGAAACATTCATCTTCCCCAGCCTACCGGAGGCCACGTTTCGGCGACTGCCTGCAATGTTTGCGGACGCGCTGCCCGACGATTTCGGCAACGCATTGATCGATGCTTGGATGGCAGAGCGCGGAACCAAGAAATCGGAAGTAACGACGCTTGATCGGTTGGCCTACATGGGGAAACGTGGCATGGGAGCTCTCGAATTCAAGCCGACACTGGGTTCGCACCGCGAAAGCGCGGCGCCACTCGCGATGAAATTACTTGTCGAAGAGGCAAGAAAGGCAGTGGAGGGGGATCTCTCTGCGGACGCCCATGCCAAGGCGGCCTTGGCGAACATTATTCGAGTTGGCACATCAGCGGGTGGCGCGCGCGCGAAAGCGGTCGTCGCCTGGAATCCGGCGACAAATCAAATCCGGAGCGGGCAGTTCGATATCGCTCCCGGGCTCGAACCCTGGATTGTGAAGTTTGATGGCATCGGAAAGGATTTCGAGTTGGGAACGGGTGGAGATTACGGCCGTACGGAATATGCGTACTACAAGATGGCGACGCAGGCGGGAATCATGATGTCACCGTGCCGGCTGCTCGAAGAGAACGATCGCGCTCACTTCATGACGCGGCGCTTCGACCGGGATGTGGTGCGAAGCAAGACAATCAAACACCACGTGCAGACACTTTGCGCGATGAATCACCTGGATTACAAGCAGCGCGGCACGCACGCCTATTCCCAGCTTTTCATGACCGTGTCGGAGTTGGGGCTCGGTGACGATGCAATAAAGCAGGCGTTCCTGCGTATGGCTTTCAATGTCATGTCCAGGAACTACGACGACCACACGAAGAATTTTAGCTTTCTCCTCAAGCAGAGCCAGAGTTGGGAACTGGCCCCCGCATACGACGTAACGCACGCGCACAACCCAAGAGGGGAATGGACCTACCAACATTTAATGAGCGTCAACGGAAAGTTTGAGGAAATTACGAGGGCTGACTTGCTGGCGGAAGCTGATCGATTCAGCGTGCCGCGGAGGCAAGAATTACTTGGAGATGTTCGTTCGGCGCTCGACAACTGGACCGAACACGCAAAGGCCGCAGGTTTGAGCCCGGGAAAGACTGACGAACTTCGTCGAGACTTCCTGCTCTTATGAAAGAGAGCGGCGAGTAGTCCACAAGTGGTTTGCCTAACGAATATCATGGCCCGTCAAAAAGATTGAGTTGGCGCGCTGTTTCCCCGATGGCCTTTGGGGGAACCTGGCGAGCCAGCATACAGGATACCTTTTTTTGGGGTTGTGCTTGCTGTACTGCCGGGAGCCGTGCTCGCGGACATAAAGGGATACTTTCATCGGTGATGCCTCTTGAAGGCTTAATACCGATGTGGAGGAGAGGACGACGATTATTCCCGGCTCGGAATCGTAGCCGAAAATGTAGCCGGGGCTAATCGCGTGTCCCCTGATCCCTAAGTCCCTTGTTTTTTTGTGTCTAAAAATCTGGCGGAGAGGGGGGGATTATACCGCTCCTTTTTTCGCAACTCTCTTGTTTTCTGTCACTTCATTCGGAAAACCTGCATTTTCTGCTGTTTACGAACAAGTCTCAGCAGTCTCTTCCGTCTCAGCAATGCCCTCCCGTCTCTCCAATGGACATCGAAAGTGCCCAGAAAAAGTAACATGAGTAACAAATCCGGATTCGCTTCTTGGTTTACTTCCATTGTCCCTAGTCCAATGAGACCCCATTTTCGGTCCTTCCGGCCGAAACAAAAATTCCCTTTACAGGCGCCCTCAAATGATGTACAAAAACGTGCAAGGAAGGATGGTCATGCAAAAACATAACGTGTATTCCGAGCCTGGGGATGTGAACGATCGGCTTTCGGAGCTTGGCTTAAAGGCTACGACGCTTCGAGAGGCAGTACAAAGGGGTTTCGCTTCCTGGGCAAGTTGCACCGTAAACCATCCTACCAACTACCCTGGAATATCCTTCTGGGCGGACACAATTGCCGCAATGAGAGAGCTACTGCACTCGGATGGTTGGATTCGGCGGGACGACGGTAATTTGCCGCTGACGGTCGATGCCAAAGGAAGAGTCTCAATCGTGGTTTCCACAGGCGACGAGTACACGGGGTTGCCGGACCTGACTCCGAGCACGCAGTCCAGCAAGGGGCCAAGAACTGTCAGTGTTGTCGAAGTCAACGCGCAACAAATTCCACTCTTCGACTTCAAGAAACACCCTGAGATTGTGAAGCAGGGCGAAGAACGGCTGACCTGGATTCTGTTGTTTCATCGGGACAGAGCCTCAAATGAAGTTCGCTGTGAATTGTCTTGCCCGGTCAAAATGAACGAAGACGGTCAAATCGATGCGTGGGCTGAACGGATTATTTTGCCTTCGATCCCGTTCGGCGGCGATGACGTTGAGGTCCGCAACGATGCCCCCAAGACTCCCGAAATCGACGTTAAGATCAAGCGCAAAAAGCGTGGCTAAACCTAGACGGGTCTTCAATCCATCTAGGCTGACGGTCGCTCGCAAGCGCAGGGGCTTGACGAAGATTGACTTTGCAACGCGGACGGGAATTCCTCTTCGTTCCTTCAAAGCCTACGAATTGGGCGAGTACCCTCCTCCTGGGGATGTGCTAGCGAAGTTCGCTTCCGTGTCCGGCTTCCCCTTAGAATTCTTCTTAGGTCACACGCTAGACGAACCGCGCGAAGAGACCGCTAGTTTCAGGTCGATGGCGAGAATGAAGTCTTACCAGCGCGACATGGCGTTGAGCCAGGGCACGCTCGCGCTACACTTGAATGAGTGGCTCGAAGAGCGATTCGAGCTTCCATCCATGGACGTGCCGATCCTTCGCCATGAAACATCCCCAGAGGCGGCGGCAGAAGCAGTCCGCCATAATTGGGGCATCGGTGAGTTGCCCATCAACAATATCGTGCACCTGTTGGAATCGAAAGGCGTCCGCATCTTTTCGCTCGCAGTCGATGCACTGGAAGTAGACGCGTTCTCGATGTGGAAGGAAGGTACTCCGTTCATTTTTCTGAATTGTGCTAAGACAGCGGAACGAAGCCGGTACGATACGGCGCACGAACTAGGGCATCTGGTGATGCATCGTCACGGTGGGCCAATAGGACGCAAGGCAGAGGAACAAGCTAATGCATTCGCGTCCGCGTTTTTGATGCCTCGGTCTAGCATCCTTGCTCAGGTTCCCCGGTTTCCGAATCTGGCTGCGCTCGTGAAACTCAAGAAAATCTGGCAGGTCTCAGTAGCGGCACTAGCCTATCGTCTGCATGCGCTAGGAATTCTCAGTGATTGGCAGTATCGGATGCTTTACATTCAAATTTCGAGAAACAAGTTTCGCAGGCACGAACCGAATCCGATCCCACGCGAAACCTCGCTGGTTTTGCCAAAGATATTTGCGGCCTTGCGTGAGGACGGACTCTCTCGTTCAAATGTGGCAAGGGAATTGTGCATCCCACAATCGGAGCTTGAGGCACTTATGTTTGGGTTGACGATGGCAGGTATAGAAGGAGGTGGGAAGAGCACGGCGAGTCGCTCTAAACTAGCGCTTGTTTGAAGCGTATCGGCAAGATTCCATGACACGGAAAATTGACCGTAACTAGCAAATTGTCAATCTCGGACTCGTTTCATCAAATTGCGGCCGTAGTCGCCGTAGTCTACGATGACCCACGAATCGATGGCCGGGATCACCAGGTTTTGAAGATTCTGAACGCCTAGGACATCAATGGAAGCTGCGGTGGTGAGAACGAAGAAGCGAGTCGCAGATCACGGCGAGGTGTTGACCGGGCAACGCGAGGTCAACGCCATGCTCGACCTAGTGAAGCAGGAAACGGAACGAATCGACTCCCGGTTCCTCGAGCCTGCTTGTGGTGACGGCAACTTTCTAAACGCGATTCTGGAACGCAAACTGGCGGTTGTGGAAAAGCGCTACGGCAAGTCGCAGTTGGACTTTGAGCGCAACGCCGTCCTCGCCGTCTCCTCAATGTACGGAATTGATATCCTGCCTGACAACGTCAGCGATTGCCGGCGAAGGCTCTTCGAAACATTTGACGCACACTACAAGCGCTTATTCAAGGCTGCTGGGAAAAACTCGTGTCGAGAAGCTGTGCGCTTCATTCTCGAGCGGAACATCATTTGGGGCGATGCCTTGACGCTAAATACCGTAGGTGAGAAGCCCGGCCACATCGTCTTTTCGGAATGGTCGCCGTTCAACGGGAGCATGCTCAAGAGGAGAGACTTCACGTTTAGCGAGTTGCTTCGACATGAGGGAGCCATGCAAGCCCCTCTATTCCCTGGTTTGGGAAGCGAGGAGCAGTTGCCCCTCTTCTCCGATCTTGGCGAGCACGTATTTATCCCCACGCCCGTAAGGGAATATCCCCCGGTCCATTTCATGGAGATCGCCCGTGTCGGAGAATAGCTTCAACCCAGACGTCCTAAGCTGCATCGCGAATCTGAGCAGCGACGAAGTCTTCACGCCGCCGCAATTGGTGAACCAGATTCTTGACGTGCTTCCACCGGACCTCTGGAGCAACAAGAAAAGCACCTTCCTTGACCCGGGCTGTAAGTCAGGCGTTTTCCTCCGAGAGATCGTTAAACGCCTCGACAAAGGGTTGGAGAAGTACATTGCAAATCGCCAGAAGCGGTTAGACCACATTTTCAAAAATCAGATATTCGGACTCGCCATCACGGAATTGACTGCATTAATCTCGCGGAGGTCCCTGTACTGCTCCAAGACCGCCAACGGGAAGTACTCAGTATGCGAGGCATTTAACAACTCACAAGGCAATATCCGCTTCAACCGCGTTGAGCACACTTGGGAGAATGGCCGCTGCGCCTATTGTGGGGCGAGCAAGGATGCATACGACCGAGGCGGCGAACTGGAAACCCATGCTTATGCTTTCATCCACACGAAGTCCCCAGAGGAGTTTTTCGACATGAAATTCGACGTGATCATTGGCAATCCACCGTATCAACTGTCGGACGGCGGGGGCAGCGGCACGTCTGCCACCCCGATCTACAACCGGTTCGTTGATCAAGCGAAGAAGCTGGCGCCACGCTATCTCGTGATGATTATTCCATCGCGATGGTTTACCGGTGGCAAGGGGCTTGATGAGTTTAGAAATTCGATGCTTACGGACGGTCGACTGCGCTCGATCGACGACTACCCCATTGCATCGGACGTCTTCCCAGGGGTCGGCCTCAAGGGCGGCGTTTGTTATTTCCTCTGGGACCGGGACAATCCGGGGTCCTGCCGAGTCACCACCCATTTCAAGGACTGGCCTGTCTCGACAGCCCAGCGTCCACTTCTTGAAGAGGGCGTAGATGTGTTCATCCGCTACAACGAAGGTCTGTCAATTCTGAAAAAGGTTGTGGCTCGTGAGAGTGTTGCATCGAAATCGCTGTCACTACCCGAAAGCAAGCGCTTCGATCGATTGGTGAGTACCAGGCGGCCGTTCGGACTTGATTCGACCTTCAAAGGCAAGACTGCCAAGGCTGCTGGTGACGTTCTCATCTATCAAAAAGGGGGATTCGGTTACACGCCAAGAAAATCCATTAACACTGGTACTCATCTTATCGTCAAATGGAAGGTCTTTATCGGCTTCGCCGCTCCAGGCACAGGAAACAAGGATACCTACCCGAACAGAGTCATCAGCACTCCATTCATCGGCGAGCCTGGGAGCATCTCTTCGGAAACGTATCTGTGCATTGGTCCGTTCGATACAAAGCGTCAGGCCGAAAGCGTCTTATCATATCTGTCTTGTCGGCTGACTCGCTTTCTGATTCAGCTTCATAAGCCGTCTCAGAATACAACTCGCAAGGTCTATACTTTCGTACCAATCCAGAAATGGACCCGACAGTGGACAGACAAGGACTTGTACGCGAAGTATGATCTGTCCCGGAGTGAGATTGCGTTCATTGAGTCCATAGTGCGTCCAATGAGTGCTGATGACGGCGACGTGGACGCAGAGTCTAGCGATGAGTAGCGACTTTTTTCCTCCGCGCCCTGAATCGCGGCCCGCCATCTACGCCTACGAGGATACCAACCCGCAGTACGCGGGCCTGCTGAAAGTCGGCTATACGACCCTGGATGTGCAGATCCGCGTTGCCCAACAGTATCCGACGCTGCGCCCCGGCAAGCTCCCTTACCGAATCGTCCTGGAAGAGCCCTCCATGCGGAACGATGGAACGGTGTTCACTGACCGCGATGTACATCGCATGCTCCGCCTCAACGGCGTCAAAAACCCCGACGGCGAGTGGTTTCGGTGCACGGTGGACAGAGTCAAGGCGGCAATCATCGCCGTGCGGGACGGCCAACTGAACGAGGAGAACCGGTCACTCGACTTTGCAATGCGGCCGGAGCAGAAAGCGGCTGTCGAAAAAACCGCCGCATACTTCGCCAGTTGGCGCAAGGAAAAGGGCAACCGGAACAAACCGCCGCACTTTCTCTGGAATGCCAAGATGCGTTTTGGAAAGACCTTTGCCGCTTATCAGCTAGCGAAGAGGATGGGATGGCGAAAAGTTCTAGTCCTGACGTTTAAACCGGCAGTGCAAAGCGCCTGGGAAGAAGACTTGAAGACTCACGTGGACTTCAAGGGCTGGCAGTTCATTTCACCCGGCGGTTTGTCCTACGAGAAGGTCGAGAAGAAGAAGCCGTTTGTCTGTTTTGGCTCGTTTCAAGATTACCTCGGGCGTAACCCACACACCGGCGGCATCAAGACGAAAAACGAATGGGTGCACTCCACGAATTGGGACTGCGTGATCCTCGACGAATACCATTACGGGGCGTGGCGGGAGAATGCGAAAGAGCTCTTTGAAGCCGAGGACAAGGACGAGGTCGAATTCGGGGAAGGCGAAGGCATCAAGGACTTTGACGAAGAAATGATGCCGATCACAACGGATGCGTATCTTTATCTGTCCGGAACTCCCTTCCGAGCGATTGCCTCCGGCGAGTTTATCGAAGAACAGATCTACAACTGGACTTATTCCGACGAGCAACGGTCGAAGCGCGATTGGAAGGGTGCCAACAATCCATACGCCGCATTGCCCCGCATGGTGCTCCTGACCTATCAACTCCCAGACGCGATCCGGGAAATCGCGATGCAGGGCGAGTTCAACGAGTTCGACTTGAACGTTTTCTTCTCAGCCCAGGGCGTTGGTGAAAAGGCCAAGTTCAAGTATGAGGACGAAGTTCAGAAGTGGCTGGACCTAATTCGCGGGTCGTTTCTGCCGACCACTGTTGACAACCTAAAGTTAGGTACGCATCGGCCGCCTATGCCGTACTCAGACACTCGGCTCCTGAGCGTGCTTTCACACACGTTCTGGTTCCTCCCCAGCGTGGCTTCCTGCTACGCAATGAGCAACCTGCTGGCGAAAAAGCAGAACCGCTTCTACCACGATTACAAAATTGTCGTCGCTGCAGGGAACGCCGCCGGCATTGGTGTCGAGGCTCTGCCCCCCGTCCTGGAAGCTATGGACGAGCCACTGAGGTCGAAGACTATTACGCTTTCCTGCGGGAAGCTCACAACCGGCGTGACCGTAAAACCATGGACTGGCATTTTCATGCTCCGCAACTCATCCAGCCCAGAAACGTACTTTCAGGCGGCGTTCCGTGTCCAATCGCCTTGGGCGGTGCGGAATCCGGACGGCGACTCGCCAAATAAAGAACAGATCATTAAAGAAGAGTGTTATGTCTTCGATTTTGCTCCAGACCGGGCGTTGCGGCAGATTGCGGATTACAGTTGCCGGTTGAACCTCGACGAGACAACAAACCCGGAACAGAAGGTGGCGGAGTTCATCAGCTTTCTGCCTGTTCTCGCGTACGACGGCAGCTCTATGAAACAGATTGACGCTGCGGAGATTCTGGAGATGGCGATGAGCGGCACAACCGCAACCCTCCTGGCGCGGCGCTGGGAAAGCGCATTACTGGTCAACGTGGACAACGACACTTTGCGCCGCCTGATGGATAACAAAAAAGCGATGGATGCTCTCATGAGCATCGAGGCTTTTCGCAATCTCAATCAGGAGATCGAGACCATCATCAACAAATCGGAGGCCGTGAAGAAGGCGCGCAAGGAGGCCAATGACGAGGAGCTATCCGACAAGGAGAGGAAGGAGCTAACTAAACAGGAGAAAGAATACAAGACTTTGCGGAAACAAATTCAGGAGAAGCTCATCAAGTTCGCGACACGCGTCCCAATTTTCATGTATTTGACCGACTATCGTGAGCGGTCGCTGAAAGATGTGATAACGCAGCTGGAGCCCGGCCTATTCAAAAAGGTCACGGGCCTGACCGTAAAGGATTTCGAGTTGCTTGTCAGCCTGGGACTGTTCAACAGCGCGCTGATGAACGACGCCGTCTACAAATTCAAGCGCTATGAGGATGCCAGCTTGAGCTACACCGGGATCGATAAGCACGAAGGCGAGGACATTGGATTGTACGACACGGTGATCACCCGCAAGGATGCGCAGGAGACCTTTGAGAATATCCCCGCACGGAAGCGCTAAGGAGGCCGAGCGAGGCGTTACTTGCCGGTCAGCAGGGCATACACGCGCGCGACCTCGTGCTCGGTCATGCTCGCAACGTAATCGACAACTACGCGCGTTTGGAGAAGAGAGTCGCCTTTGGCTGCTTCTAGTTCTTCCTGATAGGCAGGAGGAAACAGATTCCAGGATTTGTCCTTTGCCGCCGCTGCCATCGTTTCGAAAACGGTTCGAATGGTTTGTGTTTGCCCGTGCTGAAGAGTGGCAAGCTCATTGTTGAGGATGACGTAGTGCCAAGTGAGTTCTTTGAGCATGCGGATTTCGTCCTCCGCATATTGTTTGATATCTACGACGCTTTTGGCTCCGGCTCGGGGCATCACTAGGCTAATTGCTTCTACATACCGCGAAATTAGGACGGTTGAGAATTGCCAAATCCCAGCGCGCTGTTCGAGAGTTCCCACATAACGACGGTCGGGGGGGAAGAAGTCCAGGACCTCTTTGAAAATCTTCTCAAGTTTCGTGCGCCGGGGCGCCAAGTCCTGACAACGGGTGAATACTTCGGAGAAAAAGCTGTCGCGCTCGGCTGGGTCATTGTCGTCCGCCAGTCGATCGAGAGGAATTTGGCCGGCACAATAGAAGTCAATCAGGTCGTGGACGGCGTAGGTGATGTCATCGGACCAATCCATGATCGCGCCTTCGGCGCTTTTGGCGAAAGGATGTAAAGAGTGACCGTCACGGACCCAAGTAAAAAGGTCTCGCTCGGTGTTATAGACGCCCCATTTGTTCTTCTTGTCCGGATTCTCGCCGTGGGACCAAGGATATTTCAGAATGCCACTAAGGGTAGCTCGGGTTAGATTCAAGCCGCGGATGATTGGAATCTTTGAACTATCCGCGGTTACCGCATCGCCCACCGCGAGTTTTGAGACGATGCGAAACGATTGCGCGTTGCCTTCAAAACCATCTTGGAGGCCTTCTTTTCTTGCAAGTCTGTCCAATTCCTTTTCGGCGATATGACCAAACGGAGGATGGCCGAGGTCGTGCGCCAGAGCCGCAGCTTCCGCTACATCGGGATCAGGAGCCTGTAAGGCGGCTGCCTCTTCTTTCTGGGTGCCTCGCAGCTTTTCTGAAATGCGCCGAGCGAGCTGAGCCACTTTTAGGGAATGCGTGAGCCGATTGTGAAATACGTACCCGCGGTCGGCTGATACCACCTGGGTAACTTCGGCTAGTCTCGCAAAAGCGCTGGAATATTGGACGCGATCCCGGTCTACTTGGGCCGGGGTCCGGTAGTCCGGTCTGCGTTCAGAGTAAAATCTGAGAGTGAGGTTAGTCAGTAGGGACAAATCTATTTCGTGTGGAGCCGGAGTTTCCGGTCGGCTGTCATCTCGATACAATCACCCGAAATAAGGGGTAAGACTGCCGCTTTGACGGTAGTTACGCTGACCTCGGACTTCTCTCGGACCTCGCTGACAAGGTCATTCATTGAGAGTTCCCGACCATTCAGCGCCTTGAGAATTTCCAGTTGTACGGGAGCCATTGGGAATGCCTCCGAGCGTCTGACTACTCCTCTATTGTAAGGCTCGTTTGCTGTTTTGTCCATCGCCCTTTGTCTTATGGGTGTAGTGAAAGAGCACCCCAGGAGCGTGTCCGAATAATGCAAAAACGAGCTTTCTGCGCACGAGGAAACAATTACTTACAACCCGTAAATCAGTCAAAAACGGATTTCTCGGACACGCTCCTAGGAAAGAATTGAGGCGCTTTACCACGCGCGTTAAGTTGGACCATCGTCTCAAAAGCACGTTATCGCCGCGAGAGCTCAGGTCTAGATTCTATAATTCGGCGAAACATCTCGGCTTGATATAGGGCATCAGATAGCGCGTTGTGCTTCATCTCCTCCGCACGTTTGGGCTTCAAACTCTCAGGAAGCTTGCTCGACCGTGTTTCGTCCCATGAACAACCTGTCAGTCCCATGTAGTATGCCTTGATATCCAAGGCAGCCACCCCAAACGGATTCGTTCCGACAAACTTATGAAAATACCAGTTCACAAAAGACCAATCAAAACTTGCATTGAAGCCAGCAAACACAGGAGTTTGACCTTGCGTCTCTTTCATAATCCATTTCTGAAACGATTGCATAGCCGCCGGAGGTTCTTGTCCTTCGTTCATGAGCCAGTGGAGATCGAACCCGGAAACTTCTAGGGCCGCTGGCACGAACCGATCCGAGATGGGCCGAAGCTCGGCATAAAACGTATGTTCTAGAGCATCGACCCGACACGCACCCAGAGAGAGCATGCTGTATTCACCGGGCATTGGTCCAGACGCTTCAATATCCACGGAAAAGTAAAGTTCCGAATCGCTCATCGCATTCTCCTAGGTCGTACGATGGGAGGCATGTCGAAATTGCGCGTCCAGTGCTCCCTAAACTCCTTGCGACGCTGCTCCAGCTTGGTAGATGAATCCCAGAAATATGTTTCTAGACAGCTTGGATCAAAGGGTAGCGAGGTGCCCTTTTGAGCAGTAAGGATCACTCGTTGCGTGCGTCCTAGTGCGTATCCGAGCTCCATAAAACAGTTCGGACGAAGGCCGGTGAGGTCCACCACGGCAACTTGGCTATGGTGAAGACTGTCAAAAATCGCCTGGTTCATCCATGCGTACTCGTTCACGCCTAGACCCATTTGAATCACCTGGAAGCCAAGTTCTTCGACCAGCGGGTCTACAACGGTGCGAAAGAAATCTTCGATGCGCTCGTAGTCGGGCAGATCTTTGTTGAGCACCCGCACGTAGAAAGCTCTAGGAGCGGCAAGTTCCGCCAAGAGATGAAGAATTGCAGCCGTCGCATCGGCGGGCAATACATTCCAGTCATTTGTCCGGGACCGGTCCAATAGCTCTGCTCCCGATTGGCCGAAGTTTACCCTGAAAAAAAGACTCGGTTCGCTGAGCGCTTCGCGAAAGAGCTTGGCCCCACCTCCCGACCCATCGCGACAACTCGCTCCCAACTCCAGGTCCAGCGGAATCACTTGTTTGCCCAAGCCGGCGAACTCCTGTGCGAGATGTTCCACACCTTCGCCTCCGCTAATCGCAATAAGAATGTCGCCGAGCTGAGCTTGTCTCTGGCGACGTACAGCGCCAGAACCCCAGCCCGGATCCAGAAAGCCCATGCTCACAGCTCCTGAGCTTCGGAGATTGTTGTACAACTCGCGTCGGTGTTCCGGAATTTTAGCGAAGCTTTTTTCAGTAGCAATTGTGGCGATGAGCTTCCCTGAAGTTCCCGAAGGGTGTGCATGTCCGTTTGCAATAGCTGCTTGAATGGAATCCGCGACGGTCCAGTCGAAGATAATCGAGGGGCCATCCTGCCGTCCCTTAAGCCTCGGCTCAGTGCCGAAGGCGGCCACAAAGTTCGCACCGCTTTCGGCAAGGGCACCCGCCAATTCGGACACGAGCGCATGAGCATACTGGAGGTTTTTTTCCGGAGTCTCCGGGTCTGCACTACCTGCAATGAGAATCCTTCGTCCGTGGAGTTTCATCACTTAAGCCTGGCTAAGTGCTGGCGTTGGAACTATAAATTGGGCGGCTTCAACCAAATCCCGGGCCGTTAATTTGCGATCGGGAAAAGCCTTGCTAAGAGCTTCAGGCAATAACCGGGTACGAATATCCGAAAATGTGAACCCGGGAGCACCAGAATCCTTCGGGCCAGTCAATCGAACGAGTTCCTGCAAGGATGCCTGCGATAGATCCAAACCGCAGCAATCCATAACGAACAGGTCCTGCCGTTCACGATCATTGGGTCTGCAAAACTCCTCAATATGGCCAGCTCGCCGGAGAATTGCAGAGTCGAGGGAGCTGTAACGGTTCGTGCAAAGAAACACGAGTACCCGACCTTGCGCGCGGCGCGCATCATCAATTTTCTGGATTAGGGTGTTAACCCCGACTTTGTCTTCATGATGGCTTTGCTGGTTGTTTCTGCTTGCCGCGAGTGAATCCCCTTCATCGATTATCAGGAACGACGACTTGGATTTGCCTGCCGTCCGCATGACCACCTCGAACGCCTGATTGATGAGCATACTCATCTCGCCCACGTTGCCACTTCCACGAACGCGCGTGCTTAACTTGAAGAGCGTCGCATTTTTCTTAAGATCCCGAGCCATGGCGTTTGCAACCGCTTCCGCTGTAGCTGTCTTGCCGGTACCCACGTCACCGTGAAAAACAACCAAGGGATATCGATCGGAAAGGGCATCCAGCAATGGGACGTGTTTACCGTACTGTTTCTTGCTCCACGCTTCTAACCCGTCTGAGTCCATAAGTAGTTGCAAGTGCTTCTTCAGCCTGCCATACCGCGTTTCGAATCCGATGAGCCGCTTGGCAACGCCACCCAGATGAGCATCTGGCAATTCAAGTTCAGACTCGAAGACATTGATATGTTCACTCGTCATCGACGCTCCTCCACAACACCCTGCGTCATTCGTAAGTCCATCGCTCTAAGCCGAAACCGTTGCTAGCATATTGCCGGTCACGAGTTCCGGTCAGACCCGAAAAGGAAGTGTCTGTAGATGAAGCTGGCCACGCGCCTTTGATCTCGAGCCTTGCTTTTGCATTCTCCCGGGCTTGCAAACTGAGTTTCCACCATTCATCGGACATGATCGCAATTAGTTGCAAGGTGCCTCCGGGAGTTCGAGGCCAAAGACTATTTCCCGGCAGGTCGTTGGGCCACCCGATTGCCGCATTCGAAACCACGTACTTACGTCCTCGTATTTGGTTACCAGCGGAATCCCACAGAATCACCACGATTGAATCTACATAGCCAGCGTTGGCAAACGCGATGAGGTCTTCGACCGTTTCTTCTATGTCAGTTCTCGTCCCCAATCCCGTCGATTGGGCTTTCATGCTGTAGTCCGCTCCAAAACTATTCAAGACTTTCCGGACATCTGCAACTGTCCTTGTTTGGGTTCCAGTGTTCATCTATTCCTCAATGACGAAGGATCGTCCAAAAACTTCTTTCCAATGCTCAATAGTCTCTCCCTTGGCCGAGCACCAGCTTGCGGCAGTGATACGCTCCCACGCCTGTTCGGCTTCTCGCACCACTTCTTGTCGCTCCGCATCAGTTAGGCGCAAGGCGACATTGTTAGACGCATTCACGGGATCAAGCACGACCACCGTATCGCAGGGGAATTTCGGTTTGGCCCCGTTTTCTGGGAAAGCAATCGGCTGGAGCAGTTTTGTCTGAGCGACATAGAGAAAAAACCGCTGGATTCCTTCCTCGAGGCTCGGAGCGGCACCTTGCACGTCCTGAATGTGAGCAAGGACTAGCTCGATCAAGAAAGAACGAAGCGGGTCGAGTTCCTTGTGATTGCGCCACTTCTTTGCGAGCCGCACCAGGGTGCGATAGTTCGCGTCGGAATCACTTCTCTTCTTGATGAAGGCGAGTTGTCCGTCAACGCTCGTCTTAATTGGTTCAGCCCCCTCAGACGAAGGCTGCCAGCCGTAGCCTGCCTGGCCCGGGATCGGGGTAATGGGTACAAGGTCTACATCTAGTCCAGAATCGCGAAAGTGAATTCCCAGTGTGCGGGGTTGAACTTCAAAATCCTCGGCCTGCTTCTGCGGATAGACCGCGCGGACGAGCTTCAGGATGATTTGGTGCAGTTTGCCAACATCACCCTTCTCCGACTCCGACACGTCCAGATAGACTGCGACATCTGCGTCTACTCCATCCTCGCCTCGCGGTTTGAGTACTGTGCCCTTCACGAGAGAACCCGTCTTCTTGAACCCAATTACGTCGAACGCACCGCCTTCCTTGATTTTGGCTTCGAGCCTTTTGATCAGGAAATCCACCTGTTTGAGGTACTCTTGGCGCTTCCCCTGCGGTAATCGCAAGACCGCTGTGACAAAGAAGTTTATTTGCTCGTCCGTAAGTTTCATTGCGACTCCAAATCCATCTTGCTTCTCAGATGCTTTTCTCCGGTTGCCCAGCCAAACCACGTCTTGCGAAGGCCAAGTCAACGTTGTCATGCGAACAGTAAAACAGGCGTCCTAAATAACGGATGATTGAAAAAGCCAGGAATTTTGCCCCACGGCATTACTGCGATTCAGCACTGTCCGTTTTGCCGTTGGGACGTAACTTTTTTCGGTGACGGTGGCAAAACAGATTGGTGATGATCGCATATACTTATGCCACCCAAGGGAGGAATGACGGACCATTCCTTTGCCACAGTTGATTTCGGAGAGGTTCTCAATCGGCTCGTGATGTACGCTCAGAACCTCAACACGGCGCTGGTGTGCGTGGGCGTTCGGGAACGGGTAATGCCCGGTGGCGAGAGCGCCGAAGATCTTGCAATGAGTGTCCTTGTGAAATTTGTCGATCCTTCGGACTCTTCTGTAGCTTGGTCCGATCAAAAGGGAGAGCCGACAACAAGAAAAGTTCTTGCCTATCTGCAAAAGGTGCTTCAGCGGGACTTCTGGGATCTGAAAAAGTCCAAGAGGTACAAAACAACCAACTATGTGGATTCCTACGAAGACGGTGACGATAACAACGGTGACACTCTCGATCAACTCGCGGTGTTCCGCGAGACGCCCGAGGGCGAGTTCCAGAAGCGCGAACGGATAGACTGGGTTTTGAAACAATTTAATGCTGAGCCGGAGTTACGAGAAATCGTGAAGCTCCAGCTTGATCCGGGCGGATTCACTGCTTTTTCCAACCAGCAACTCGCTCAGCTCCTAGACACCACAGTCAAAGATATCGAAAACCGTAAGAAGCGAATCAAACTAAAGCTGACGAACCTCGCTGCTTCTTGCAATTTGGAAGGGGCGAAACATGTCTAAGCAAAAGACTGAACGACTAATTGAAGAAGTGCGGCGGATGGCGGAACAGCTGGGAGAAGACGATGCGACACTGAGTCAGGAGCAGGTCATAAGTCATCTTCGTGAAACTGCTGTCAACCCGGACGAATTGAAAGCGCGGTTTCACGAAGCCGCAAAGAAATTGGGCGAACGGGAGCGCTCGGCCAATCGCTCAGCGCCTCTCCTTCTAAGGCAGGCGATTGACACAACACGTCCTGAGGACCAGTTGCCAAACGACCCGATGGCAGCGATATCCTTTGTAGAGCGCTGGCTCGACAAATTTACGTCCTCATTTGTTCTGCCTTCTAACCTTGACGTGGGTCGAGCCTACCGCAAATCCGAAGACCTTTCAGATCCGGACCAAGCTGACTTAGACAGACTCGAAAAGGAACTCAAGGAGAAAGTCAAAAAAGAGAATGAGCGAAAAGCCTGATGCCGTCGTACTCGTGAGCCAGTCGTTCCTAAAGCGCTTTGGAAATGATTGTGGGAAGCGTCTCACGGACGTAGTCGCAGAAATTGGCCTCGAATTAATCTATCGCGATGCGGAGAGCTATGAGGGTGCGCTACTTCGCATTAAGGATGTTCCGCGGGGCTACATTGTCATCAACTCCGCAATTCGGGAAGAGTCTCGCAAGCGCTTCACCATCGCGCACGAATGTGGACACTTCCTCCTCCCGGGCCAGCAGGATCTTTCAAGTCCCTGTACGAAAGAGAAAATTGAAAACTGGAACGAACAGTTGTTTCGCCCCGAGTTGGATGCGAACCGCTTCGCTGCCGAAATTCTTATGCCAAGGGAATCGGTGTACACCTATCTCCGTAGTGAGCCAACTATGGAGTCCATCCAATCCATCGCGACGGTTTGTGGTAGCTCATTGACAGCTTCAGGTTTTCGTCTTGTTGAGTTGACGAGTTTTCGGGGAGCTGTAGTTTGGTCTCAAAACAACAGCGTGGTTTGGTCGAAGTCGTCTGCAGAATTTGTCCGTTGGATTCGAAGGGGCGAGCTGAGCGATACCACGTTTGCTTCTGATTGCTTCAAGCAAAGCCCCGTTCCAAACAAGCTTGAGTCAGTCCCAGCGTCGGCCTGGCTGTTCGAAAAGGGCCTTAAGGATGGCGCCCGGATCTGGGAGCACTCCGTTTCTCTGGCGAGCTATGGCGCTGTTTTGTCACTATTGGTCATTCGAGAACCTATTGAGGCCCGCGATGACTCTTCCTCAGGAGACGAAGCAGAACTAGATCCTCAAGAGTTTACACTCAACCGGAAACGATGGCCTTCGAAGAGATAGCCCACAGGAGTCGAGATCACATCTTCTACCTATGGCTTCTCCTCTCAAGACGAGCGGGGGCCTACTGGCCCCCCCGCGGCTGGATTGCCCGCTTTCAAAATTGCGCTTGCGGCGGTGAAGATGCGGGCCGCATTTTGATTGGGGATTTCCTTTTGGCCTTTTAGCCAATGCTGGATATAGCCGCGTGCGTATTCCGCCCCATCGAGGCTGAGAGTTTCGCAACAGATGAGCGCAACCGCTTCTGCTTCCACTTCGCGGAGGTTCATCGGCGTTGCTTCGGAGTCCACGAGTTTTTCTCTTGTGGTGTGGCCCAGAACACAATGCGCGATTTCATGAAACGTGGTCTTGTGCGGAATTGCTGCGATGGGACTGATGGCAATTTCTCGTCCGATGGCAAATCCCTGAATGTTGCCGTTCATTTCATCAAATTCCGTACGCGTGATGTTCAACGTACGGAGCGCGGTGTCTAGGTCAAATCCCGGAATCGCTGCGGTTTCCACTGCATTCCCATCCGTTTGCGCCAAGACAAACCAATAAGCGCGAAACCCGAAAGTGGAACGCGTTGTTTCTTCGCTCTCTTCCTCCTGCTCGTTATCCTTCGGAACGCGCTTCTTGTACTGCATCGGCATGCAAAGGGTGATGCCCTTTTCGCCTTTGCGCACTTGGCGTTTAAGTTCCAACCAACCGCGATAGGTATTGAGGGGTCCCGGCTCCAAGTTACGGCGGCGGCATTGCGTCAAGGCGAGCAAGGCATTCCCAAATGAGTAGTTATGGAAAGCGGCGTAAGCGGCCAACAGTTTTCCCGGCGTGTGGACCGCGCTGTGAAGCAGTTGTCCCCAAGTTTCATGATTATGTGTATTCGTCATTGTGGTTTCTCCCTTTTCTTTTTCGAGCGGTTCTCCTGCTCGAAAAAAGAAGCAAATTCCCTTCATAGCTGGCTGATTGCGAACGGGCGCGCGCGCCGTCAAGGGCGGCGGGGTAGGCCGTTTATTGGAGAGAAGCGGAAACCCTTGACGGAAGAAGCGGGGGACCGGGCGCAGCCTCTTGCGGAGAAGGGAATTTGCGGAGGAACTGTTTTAATCGCGGAGGTGGATCAGTCTTAGTTTCTTAGAGACTTTGCGTGGCGTTTGACCTGCTGCACGTATCCGTTGGTGAGTCCGGCTGTAGGAGATCCTGTGTTGTAGTAAGAAAGAGCGGAATCGAGAGCGGCGAAGCCTTCACACTGGATTCGAGCTGTTGTTGTGTACGTGGCAGAAAGAAGCGCAGCACCTGAACGGAGATTTGTGCAAGGGTCAAACAGTTGTTCCGCGCTGAGATGCAAATGCGCAGCGTGCTCGCTGTTCACCTGGAGCAGCCCAATGCTCACGGTGATGCCTTGCCCGAGGAGCCATTTGGTCCACGCGACTGCCTCTTCGAGCGATGCAGGCTGTCTTTCAAGGGTAATGGTGGCGCGATTCCATCCCTGGCGTCGGGCGAGCTGGTGGGGACGGTTGATGCTGAGGGCGTAGGGGTAAAGCGCAGACTCAGTGCGGGCGATAGCTTCGAGGGTGCTGACCGGGACGTTCGCCGCACAGGTTTGCGCGAGCGTTTGAAACGAAGTAGGCGAAATCTTTGTGTTGGGGTTCGCCGTTCCTGTTTGTGCACACGAAGCCGTGCCGGCGAGAGCGAAGAGCGTTGCGAGAATGATTCTTGCAATGTGCATTAGAAGTTCGAAGCCGAAAGCACGGGAAGATGGAATAGTCGCGCCCAGCTCGCAGCGCTTGATTGCTGAATCGCCGGAATACGGGTGTCCTTGGCCCAATAGTCATTCGAGGCGGTCAATAGAACGGTCGGATGTTCGAGGGCGGAAGAAAGAAACGGCCACACGAGGATTTGTTCGTAACAAATAAGTACGGCGGCGTTTTGATTGTGGATGCGGATTGTTCCGCGGGCAAAGAGCTTCAGTGGCACCCCGTGATCACTGAGGGGCCTCCACATTGCAATTGGAACGGGAATGCGCTCTTGATAGAGCGCTGTATTTTGCTCGCCGCGTGCGAGCAGCACATTCAAGTACTGCTTCTGCGCAAAAGGATTTCTCGATGTGCCTGGTGGGTTGATTCCAGCTCCTATAAGCACCGTGCGGTGCTGCGAAGCAAGCGCGGTTAAAGTGTTTTCCCAAAAAGCATCCGTGGATTCATTCCAGTGTGTGAGCAGATGTTCCGGGAAGAGGAGCACGGTCGCATGCGACTCGACAATCGTTGTCTGCATGGTTTGGGCCGTGTTGTATTCGGTCGTGAAGTCGGGGTCCCCTTGTCCTGTGCCCGCATAGTTCGTGTTGACGGCTTCCCATCCTGCAGGGACCTGCGGTTGCGTGTACTGGAAATGAAAGACGAGTGCACAGAGCGCCAAACTGACGACACTCTGCCCTGGCTTGAAGCGGAAGACACTAAGAAAGACGATGATGAAAGCCAAGCCGAACCACTTCGAGCCGGGAAAAAGAACACCTGCCGAAAGAAGTGGCGAAGCCCATCCGATAATCCCGAGCGGTGGTATCGCAGTCAGCAGGATGCACAGCGGCACACAGAACACAGCTCTTCCATGTCCGCGTGAGAACAGCAAACCCCAGGGCAACGCCAGCAGAACTGCGGCGGTTAAGCAGAGGAACAACCCTATGATCGGAGTGCCCTGCACTCCAAAGAAGGCGCGCGCCCCGGGAATGAGCGGCCAGCTTGCCGCCGCGTAGTAGCTGAACATCGAAGCATAAGCGTGTTTTCTGGATTTCGCGTGATAGACAAGCAGCGGAGCAACAAGGGAAAAAGGGATTGCCGCAAGGTGTCCGTTCCACGCAATCGCCGCTGTCGAAGCGGCGACGACGGGAAGCGTCAGTCTACTGTTGAGGAACTTCCGTAGCGAACGTCCACAGCGGGCGGAGATGGTGCCGAATCGCGGAATTTGGAATGGGGCCGTAGTACCGGCTGTCGAAGCTGTAACTGTTAAACGACGAGACGACCCACACGGTTCCACGTTCGACTTTGTAGGTGCCATAAGGCCACGGATCGAGCGGCCGTTGGAGGTGGTCGCGGAATCGTCCTGCGCTGTTGGGAAGCAATTGTCCATTGACTCGAATTCCATTTGCGCTCACTTCCACTTCGTCGCCGGGAAATGCGACGCCTGGTTTGAGAAGCGGTGCTCCGCCATCGGGGCAAGCCCCCGCGGTGCGATATTGGCGGGCGAGCGAGATATAGGCCGCGTTTCCTTCCGGGCAGAACTCAACAAGTTTTGCCTTTGACGAATGGCTGGTGATGTAGAAGCCAAGCGATAGTGAGGGAGTGAGATTAACGCGGATGCCGAAAACCCAGCCCGCAATGAGCCCGAGAAAGAAGGGAGATCCCAGCAGGCAGGCCCAGAGAAATGCGCGGCGGAGTCGATGGTGTAGTTCATAAGAGCCAGGTATCTTGGGGTTCTGAGGATTCGATAGACGGAGCGCCATCGGTCATGACCTCGTTCGGTAGTGTGGCGTGCGGTTTGAGCGGAACTGGTGACTCTTGCGCCGCGCCACCAACTACGAAGAATTTCTGCACTGTGACCTCGTAGACATAGCGCGTGTATTTGTCCTTCCCGACGAAAGGCCGTTGGTCGAAGGTTCCATCGACGTAAAGGTTGGTGCCTTTCTCAAGTTCGGTCGCAAGGATCGCCAAATCCCCGTAGAAGACCAGGCTGAACCAATTGGTGTGCTCAGCGGGAATCTCTTTGCGCGTAAACCGATAGGTCTGTCCAAGCCGAGCATTCGCGACTGGCATGGAGGAGGGCAAATAGCGCAACGTGGGTTTCGCAGCGAGATAACCGGCGAGTTGAAAGCGATTCTCCTGCATGCCTACCGCTCCGTAGTCAAATCCAAGCGTTCCAACAAACCAGGGGATGGCTGAAGCGCAGAACCTGGGGGTGGTGGAGGTTGCTTGATTGGCGGGTCTGTGGCAGGGCCGCGAGATGAAGCCGGCAAGCGGCAGTGCGTACGTGGTCCAGATGTTGGCTTCGACGGCAGAGCAGGCTTCCGGAGTGGCTGCTGAGGCGAAAGAACTCCGTCGAGAATCGAGTAACACTTGGTCGGAGGCGGAATTTCTACGCGGGACCGCAGGATTGGGTCAAAGAAGTAAAGCATCTGTTTGCCGTAGATGGGGTGGTGCCCAGAAACAAAGATGAGCATGTCGCCGGGCGCGATGATTTTTTCCTGATCGCCCCTTTGCTCCTTTTTCGGAGGCCGCAAGCGCATGATCTCGTCGGGGGTCATGAGCGGGCGCTCGATCTCGTCCATGTGCGTGCTGATGCGGTCGAGGACGGGAGACATGCGTGAGCCAGAGAAATTGAAGGAGGCTTTCCGAATCGTCTGTGTCCCGGTCATTTTGCTAAGGAGTTCCGCGGTCTCGTACTGGTTGGGCGCAAAAGCAACGCGAACTTGGCAGTTACTGACGATGCTTTCATTGGGCCCGTATTCGTCCACGATTTGGCGAATGTCCTGTGTGATGAGGTATGCCTTTAGGCCGTACCCCGCCATGTAGGAAAGCGCGTCCGCGAAAATCTCCATCCGCTTTAGGGAGGGGAATTCGTCAATCAGGAAGAGCAAACGATGTTTGTTGCGGAGTTGCTCGGAACCGTGAAAGTCGAGCTTTTCGGTGAGCCGGTTTACGATCATGGTGAAGATGAGGCGCATGAGCGGACGAAGCCGAATCTTGTCGCTCGGAGGCACAACCAGATAGAGCGACACTGGCCGCTCGTGATTCACGAGGTCTTGAATCGTAAAGTCACTCGCGCAAGTGGCACGGCTAACAAGAGGATCGCTATACAGCGTCAATGCCGTTTTCGCTGTGGATAAGACGCTCGAGAAATCCCTATCTTCCTTATCGAGCATCTCCTGCGCTTTCTCTCTCACGACGGGATGCGTGCATGTCGCTTCGCCGGTGGGAAGCCGCCAGTTATGTGCGTTGTTTTTGTCATGCGTGTAGGTGAGAAGCTCGGTGAGAGTTTCCCGGAAGGTAAAGCCGGGCCGCGTAAAGACGCCGCCGAGCAGACTGAGGGAAGCTTGACGACCTTCTAGCAGGGCGGCATAACACGCGTGCAGGATCATCCCCGTCGTGATGGAGGCTGCGGCTTCCTGCCAGTAGCGGTCCTCTGGTTTGTCTTCGTCCGAGCGGACGAGCATGTCCGCAATGTTTTGGGCATCGGAAACGTCGCGTTCGGTGAAGAGCCGGATTTCCGCCAGAGGATTAAATCGAGAAGATTGGTCAGGTTCCACGGGAGCAAATTTGAAACAGACTTGTCCAGACCCGCTGCGGAAACCCGCGGTCTTGGCCCAATTTTCCCCCTTAATGTCGTAGACCACGGTGCTTTCCGCCCAGGCCAGGAGTGTAGGAATAACGATGCCCACGCCCTTGCCGCTCCGTGTGGGAGCAAACGCCAGGATGTGTTCCGGGCCGTTGTGCCGCAAGTAGTGGAGGTGTTTGATGGACTGTTCGTACCAGCCTCCGACATAGACGCCCCGTCGTGCCTGGATGAGATTGGTTTCCTCGATATCGGCTTTGGTGGCCCACCGCGCCGAACCGTGTAGGTCCTCGGTATTCTTCGAGAGTGCCTTTGTATGCGCCAGATTGAGGAGGAAGAAGAGTGCGCCGGAGGCGAAGGACCCGCCCACAATGATGCCTGCTCCGATTAGGAGTGGAAGCTTAATTCGAATATCCGACGTGCCTGCCTCTGTCCACACCCAGACGAGCCATTTATAAGGGGCGTAGAGTGAAAACGAGCCGATGCGAGTCAAGGCGGGGCCAAGTGCGGGCTGAAACTCAAATCGCCAGGCGACAAACTGCGTGGCAACGACGTTCGTCAAGAAGAGCCCGATGAAACCGACAATCGTTGGGGGCCAATAGAAACCACCGACGTAGCCGGGATCTTTCGGTTTTCGGTAAACGCTTAACTGCTTCACCGTCCCAACTCCTGCGCTTTGATCCTTTCCTTGACGGAGAGGACTCGGGCGCCGTTGTTGGTGTAGGCGATGCGCACGTTGTCGCCGACTGATGGGAGTTTGTCGAG
>Ga0210410_10000752_pt1 | contig 33327 bp, 24 predicted proteins | sample IncBWC4MmetaG_FD_161058 | JGI IMG/M metagenome (GOLD analysis project Ga0210410, IMG submission 161058) | Forest soil microbial communities from Barre Woods Harvard Forest LTER site, Petersham, Massachusetts, United States - Inc-BW-C-4-M | ecosystem: Environmental > Terrestrial > Soil >...
CAGCCTGGAACCGAAACGGAAAATCACATGAAAAATATTGGAATGACGGCTCGGAGTTTGCTGTTTTTTGTCGCGGCGATGTTCGTGGTGTTTGCGGCGATGCCCGCGGGCGCGCAACTTGCGCCTCCGAATGGCGCGGGCGTCACGATGGGGCACATCCATCTCTTCGTGAAGGATGTGGAGGCGCAGAAAAAATTCTGGACGGCGACGATGGGCGGCACGGTCGTGCAAAATGGGCCGCTCATGCTGGTGCAGTTTCCGGGCGTTTACATCATGCTCCGGCAGGCCGACCCCTCGGGACCGCCGGCGGGATCGATTGTGGATCATTTCGGATTTGCGTGGAAGGATCTGCCGACGACGCTGGCCAAATGGAAGGCGGACGGTGTCGAGGTCGAGCAGACTGGAAATCCAAACCAGGGATACGTTCACGGGCCGGACGGCATACGCGTGGAATTTTTCGGCGATCCTTCCCTTCCCACTCCTGTGGCGATGAATCACATTCACTTTTATCCGATGGATATTCCGGCGATGCAGGCGTGGTACGCGAAAATGTTCGGGGGAGTGCCGGGCAAGCGGCAGCGTCAGTCCTCACCTGGACTGATCGACTGCGACGACATTCCGGGCGCGAATCTTTCGTTTTCTCAAGGTAAGACCGCGCTCGCTCCGACGAAAGGCCGGTCACTCGATCACATCGGCTTCGATGTGAAGGACCTCGAAGGCTTTACGAAGAAGCTCGAAGCGCAAGGAATCAAGCTGGACGAAGGCCCTCGCCTCGCACCGAATGGGACAACGAAGGTTGCCTATATCACCGACCCGTGGGGAACGCGCATTGAGCTGACGGAAAAGCTCGCGCCTGCCGCACACTAAATACGACCTGCGCCTTTTAGCATCATCCCGCTTAAACTTACGATGCAGCCATTCCGAGCGCGCTTTTCGCGTTGACGGAGATTTGCGTGCGGCCCATGAGGAAGATCGCGGCGCTTCCAATAAGCGCCGGAACGGCGCCGACGAGGAAGATCGTCGTGAGCGGCAAGCGCATCGCGAGCATGGCGCCGCCAAGGATTGGCCCCACGATGGAACCAACGCGGCCGATCCCCAGCGCCCACCCGACGCCCGTTGAGCGAATGTAGGTTGGGTAGAACGAGGCCGCCAGCGCGTTGGCCCCGGTTTGCCCTCCGATAATGCCGGCGCCGGCAAAAAATGTGCAGACCAGGATGGCGGCGATCGAATGCGAGTAGCCGAGCAAGGCCACGCAGACCGCGCCCAAAAAGAATGTGGACGTCAGGGATCGAAATGCGCCGAATCGATCCACAAAAAATCCGAGAGCGAGGGAGGCAACCACGCCTCCGCCCTGAAACACCGCCGTGGCAATGACCGCAAGCGACAGCGTGATTCCGGCGTTATGAAACACCGTGGGCAGCCAACTCGTCAGGAAATAAATGTCGATCAGGCTCATGAAGAAGCCGATCCACAATAAGATTGTGGCGACCGCGCGGCCCTGGCGGAAAAGGTGAAACACTGGCACGCCGGTGGCGCGCTCTTCGCGAACCACAAAATTCGTGCCGGGCTCGAAAATGAGCCGCGGGCTAATGCGCGAGAGAAGTTGCCGCACGCGTGAATCTTCTGCACCATGAATCACGAGGTGACGGATCGATTCGGGCAGCAGCACGGCGAGCACGGGAGCAAGCAGCAACGGCATGACACCGGCAAGAAGAAAAACGCCTCTCCAGCTGAACGCATTCAGAATAGGGACAGTGGCAAATCCCGCGATGGACGCGCCAATTGGAAATCCGCAAAACATGACCGTGACCATCGTGCCGCGGCGCCGGTGCGGCGAATATTCCGCGGTCATGGCGATGGCGTTGGGCATCACTCCGCCGAACCCCAAGCCTGCGAGGAACCGGAAAACGGCAAGGCTCGTGCCCGAATCCGCCTTCGCTGTAGCCAGAGTGATCAGTCCATAGAACAGCGTGCAGGCGACGATTACCGGCTTGCGGCCGAATCGATCGGCAACCGGGCCGAAGATCAAAGCGCCCAGCATTAGGCCCACCAGGCCCCAGGCAAAAATCGGAGTAATCGCGGCGGGGCCGAGGTGCATTTCGCGCGCGATCGAGGGCGCCAGGTAGCCGATCATCTGCGCGGCGAAGCCGTCGAGAAGCGCGGCGAGAGCGCAGAGCACTAGAACCCGGATTTGAAACGAGCCGACCTTCTGCTCGTCGATCAAGTCAGGAATGTTTACCGTGGCAGCGGTCGTAATGGCGTCCTGGCCCATTTAGCTGGCTCGCGATCTGATCTAGATCTTGTTCAGCACGTCCGCGAATTTTGCGGCAACCTTGGCGCGCAGCTCCGGCGTCGCGCCGACGACCGGCGGAAAATCCTTGAGCCGCTCGAACGGGCGGCAGGCGTCGATCAGGCCGCGCGAGCTGTAATTCACTGGCGAGCCGTGCGGGATGATCGGATCGAGCGGGCCGCTCCACATCCGGCGGATGATCTCGATATCGAGCGCAGGATCGCAGCGCGTGGACATCGCCCAGACGACATCGAACAAGTCGGTGGGATCGACGTCGTCGTCCACCACCACGACGAAGCGTCCCAGGTACGCGCCCGCCTGGCAGCCGGCGGCGACGAGTCCCACTTGCTTCGCGTGGCCCGCGTACGCTTGCTTCACCGAGATGACGTTAAAGAGGCGCATCGCGCCGGCTTCGTGGCACCACACGCCTTGCACGCCGGAAATTCCTGCGCGCTCGATCGCATCCCAGATCATTCCCGATTTGACGATCGATCTGCCAAACGACATGTCCGAAGGCGGGCGCATCGGCGTGGCCATGGTGAGGATCGGATCGTTGCGGTGGTAGACGCGCCGGATGCGGATCACGGGCTGTTCGCTCGACGGGCTCGCGTAGTAGCCGGTGAATTCACCGAACGGGCCTTCGGTGTGAACGTCGCCCGGCGATAGTTCGCCTTCCAGAATAATTTCCGCGTGGGCGGGCATGGGCAGGCCGTGAATCTCGCTCGGAATCACTTCGAAGGGTTCACCGCGATGGCCGCCCGCGTAGTCGAATTCCGAGACGCCGTATTTGATTTCGTTGGCTGCGGCGAGGAAGAGCAGCGGATCGTGCCCGCAACAGACGAGAACGGGACACGGCTTTCCCTGCTTGAAATATTTGTCGCGAATCTGGCGGCCGTGTTTGCCTGGAGACATCCACAGGCCGGTGCTGTTCTTGGTGTGCACCTGGACTCGATAGGTCGCGGCGTTCACCCAGCCTTCGTCCGGATCGCGCATGATGACGAGGTCCTCGGTGCCGATGTAGCGCCCGCCGTCGCGCTCGTGCACGCGCGGCGCCGGAAATTTGTAGAGGTCGACCTCTTCGTCGCGGGCGATGTTTTCGAGAATCGGGCCGTCCTTGACGATTACCGGCGGGATGGCTTCGTGCACTTTCATCCGGTCGCGGTAGGCCTGCACGACGTCAATGGCTGTGCGGGGCATGGGAAAGCCCAGCATGAGCGCCATGCGCTTCGAGGAGTTCCCCGAACCCGAGAGAACGCGAAAGCCTTTGGGGTAACCTGCGATATCCTCGAATAAAAGCGCGGGTGCTTCGGAGCGCTTGTGGTTGACGATTTCCGCGAGCGCGCCGAGTTCGAGGTCCCAGCTCGCGCCTTTCATTCGCGCGATCTCGCCCAGGCTCTCCGCGCGGTCGAGAAACTCACGCAGGTCCCGGTGCGGCCGGTCGTAGAGGCCGAGCCACTTGCGGCCAGCGATCTTCGGTTCCATGGTCTGCGGCATTGCAATTCCCTTCCTTATTGCGCGCAATTCGTTGTGAAACTTATATCATGTCCCTGAGGGACAGCCACTCTGGGCTATCCCACAAAGCTTCCTGCTCTTTCATAGGCATATCGAAAAAAGCGGCGAGTGAAGTAAGATTAGCCCGCTCGTTCGCTCAATTCACAGCAGAAAATGTTTCCGAGTGCGCGAAGATGCGCCCGGGACGAATCTTGAGAGTTCGAGATCGATATTGGTGTTGGGAGGGAAAGCGAAATGAAACGGAGATCATTTTTGCGCAACGCCGCGACGGGCGGGTTGGCGGTAGCTGTCGCACCAATCGCGGCTGTTAGCGCCGATCCGAAAGCGACGGCGTCGGATACAGGGTTGCGCGCGATCTCGACCGATCGCGCGCCTAAACCCGTTGGGCCTTTCTCGCAGGCGATCAAGGCGAACGGATTCGTTTTTGTTGCGGGGATCACCGCGCGCGATCCGAAGAGCGGACAGGTGATCGAGGACAACATCACCAAGCAAACCGAGATGGTGATGGAAAATATCAAGGCCATTCTCGAAGCGGCCGGCTCCTCGTTCGACCGCACGGTGAAGACCACCGTGTATCTCAAAGACATGAACGATTTCGATGCGATGGGGAAGGTGTACAGCCGCTATTTTCCGGCGCATCCTCCCGCGCGCGCCACGGTGGAAGTGGCGCGACTGCACGGCGGACGCATTGAAATCGAATTGATTGCACTTGGCTAAAGGGAAAGGGAATCTAAATTTTTGCCATTCTGAGCGAAGCGAAGAATCTCTCTTGCTTTGCGCACGAATCCAGAGAGATTCTTCGCTTCGCTCAGAATGACAGAATATTTAGTGGCCGGAAAACGAGGTGATCTGTGTTGACACGCCGCCAATTTTCTAAATTGCTCGCTGGATCGCCACTCGTGGCCTCGGCTGCTCTGGCCCGCGCGGAGGCAGCGCCGCACGTCCCCACACAGGACATGGGCGCGGCGCTGACCCAGAACCGCGACCTGCTGATCAAGGGAGGCACGGTCATCGATCCAAGCCAGAATCTCCACGCGCTGCTCGACGTGGCGGTGAAGGACGGCAAGATTCTGCAGGTTGCGCCCGACATTCCGGCAGACGGATCGCGCACGGTCATTCCGGCGAAAGGCAGAATCGTCACACCGGGGCTGATCGACGTGCACGTGCACGTCTTCGAGGGAGTGGGCCCGACCGGAGTGAACGCGGATCAATATTGCCTTGGGCGCGGCGTCACGACGGCGGTGGATGCCGGGTCGGCGGGCTACTTCTCGATCGCCGGGCTGCGTCAATATGTGATCAAGCCTTCGGCCACGCGGCTCTACGCGATGGTGGACATCGGGGCGCGCGGCACGCTGATGGGCCTTGCCGGAAACTATTTCAATCTCGATTGGGTGAATCCGCAATTGACGGCGCGCGCGGCCGACGCCAACAAGCCCGATGTCGTGGCGATCAAAGCGAGGCTGTCCAAGGAAATTACCGGATCAAACGATCTTGAAGTCCTTAAGCGCGCCCTGGAGGCTGCGGAAATTTCTCACCTTCCGCTGATGGTCCACGTCGGGGATTCATATTCTCCACTCCCGGATATTCTCCGCCAACTGCGAAAGGGCGACATTCTGACGCATTGCTTCACCGGCCGCCCGCACGGACCGCTCGACGTAAACGGCAAGATCTTGCCCGAGATGCTCGATTGCCGCGAGCGTGGCGTCTTGTTCGATGTGGGCGACGGCGGGCCGCATCTGAGCCTCGACGTGGCGGAGAAGTGTCTGCAACAGAATTTCCTGCCGGACACGATCGGCACGGACCTCGGAGGATTGAGTATCAACGGCCCGGTCTACGATCTCGTCACGGAGCTCTCAAAATTCCTCGCGATTGGAATGAGTCTGGATCAGCTGATCGAGCGCGTGACGCTCAGGCCGACTCGCATGTTCAATTTTGGAGTCGAGATCGGCACGCTACGGCCGGGGACCGTGGCGGACATCACGATCCTCGATGTGCGTGAGGGATCGTTCGTGTTTGGCGACAGCACAGGGAAGAAGCGCACTGGAAAACAGAAGCTGCAGAGCGTGGCGTCGATTCGGGCGGGGAAAGCGTTCATCAACCGAAGCGACGATGTCGCGAATCCGGGCCGTTCAGACCTGGCAAAAACGCAAGGATAGCGCGACGCGGGTTGCGCGAGTTCCAATACTTTAAACAGGAGAAACCGTATGCGGAACCGATTTGTATTTGCAATGCTCGCGATTCTCAGCGTTTTTATGGGGCTACAGGCAGCGGATGACCCTATGCTCGGCTCGTGGAAACTCAATGTCGGCAAATCCAAACTCGGTTCCGGAGCGGCAATCCAGGCGGAAACGAATCGTGTAGAATCCTACGGCGGGAACGGGATCAAGCTCACCGCTGAAATCACCAAGCCGGATGGCTCGAAAGTTACAGAATCGTACGCCGGGACGTTCGACGGCAAGGAATTTGCGGTGGGAGGCGACGCGAACGTCGACGCGGCCTACCTGAAGCGAATTGACGCCAACACGATGGAACGCATCAACAAAAAAGCCGGCAAGCCAACAACCACTATGCATTATGTCGTTTCAAAGGACGGCAAAACAAAGACCGTAACCATCACGGGAACGACGGCGCAGGGGCAGCCGGTTGATACGGTTCTTGTTTTCGAAAAGCAGTAAAGCCCGGGTCGTTAAGACTGGATCAGTACGACCCCGCGAGCGTTTGGATCTTGGACTTGTCGGGGTACAGCACGCCGAGGGCCTGGTCTTGCGGGTCGGCCGCGCGTGTGGTGTACCAGATTGAATTCTCGTTTGAGACTTCAATTTTTGGCATATCGGTTCGCTGGACGTACGGATAATAAGTAAAGGATTTTGCCTTCTGATCGAACTTGATCAGCGAGCCTCCCTGCCCCGAATCGGCGATCCAGTAATTCGAGTCGTGATCCTGTTGGATGTCGTAGGGGAAGGACCACTTCACCGGCAACGAGTACTCCTCGATTTTGTTCGTGTTCGGATCGAGCTTGCCGATTTTTCCCGGCCATTCGAGGGCGTACCAGATCATGCCGTCGTGGTCGGCGAAGACGCGACGCATGGTGCAGGGCCGCGACAGCGGGATGTATTCGATCCATTGGCTCGTGGCCGGATCGAATTTCGTGACCTTACAGCGCCACCAATCGGCGAGCCAGACCTTGTCGCTCTTGTCCATCACCATGCCGTAGGCAAAGCTGTTGTCGGTCGGCGTTTTGTACAGCGAAATTTCGCCCGTGGTGCGGTCATACTTTGCAATTTCGTTGGCCCACGAAAGCGACTCCCAGATATTCTGTTTGGAATCGACGAAGGGCGTGTTGCCGTGCGGAGGCCGCTTGGCGAGCGGATCGTATGGATAATACTTGATTGTCCCAGTCTTGCTGTCGACTCGCACGAAGGCGGTGTGGCCCGCCATCCAGATATCGCCGCTCGCGTCCTGGGTTAATCCGTGGCCCCGGTATTGTGCGCCGCCGACCGGATAATCGGTCCAAGTCGCGGTCCGTGGATCCATTTTCCCCACTTGCAAGCCTCGTGCGTCCACGTACCAGATGTCACCATTCTGGCTCAGATGGGCATCGTGGAATCCACGCTGGCCGTTCGCGAGAGGCGGAATATGATACTCGATGAACATCGCTTTCCCCAGCGCCTTTTCGTCGATCGGCTCGTCGGGGACGGCGAGGCCGCGCTTCTGGTTATCCGGACCGAAATTTTTCACGAGATATGCGACGAGTTCCTCGCGTTCGCCGGCAGCGAACGTGCCCGGCACGAGCCGCGCGCCGGCATTGTCATTGGGGTTCTGCATCAGGTCGATGGCGTCGTTCCACTGCTGCTCGTTCCATTGTTTGTTGGGCAGAAAGTCGGGGCCATGGCACATGATGCAGGTGCGCTCAATCGTCTCGCGCGCGTGCGAGGGTGGATAGAGTTCGTCGTAGGAATATAGCGGCTCGTTGTGCGGCAGGCCGCTACGCATCTGCTGGTTCGGGCGGTAGGTCCCCGCTTTTAAAGCGAAGTCCGCCGTCGCGCTGCCGCTCGGAGCGATGGTGATTTTCTGCACGTCGCTATTCGCAAATCCGTTTTTCGTCACGCTCACTTCGTAATTGCCGGGGAAAAGATCCACGGCTTGGAACCGGCCGCCTTCGGTGAAAACCATGTAGACAACGTTCTTGTCGACGTTTTTGAGATACACCTTGGCGGCTTTGAATTCAGAGGACGCCTTGACCGTGCCTGAAACCGAGCCCAGCCCGGCCAGCATTCCCGGAGCGGCACCGCCGGCGCTTTGCATGCCTTTGTTCTGCGGGCGAGCGACATTACCCGACGCGAACAAAATCGGAAGCGCGAGCGTACAAGCGAGACCCGAAATCCAGCGAGTGCGGTTCATGGCGACCTCCAAAGATTGCAACCCGAATCTGACCTTCAAAGTTAAGACAATATAATCTTCTGCCCTCGATTCATCAAGCCAATTGCCTTAATCGACTCCTGTACCAGCACTGTAGGACAGCGAGCCGGGGTCCCTTGTGTCAGGCCGAAATCAGGCCCTCGGTGGGCAGCCTTCGTCTGCTCTCAATCTGAACCTTCGGACAGTAGCTGCGGGAATGACGACTCTATAGTTTTGTCAGCGGCGGACGCATTCACGCGAACGCCCGGCTTCGAGCAACACATTCCGAATTTCGGAGGCCGAGGGGTGGCCACTCAATTCCGCGAGTGACCGAAAAAAATTTGTTTCAGGGGGTATTTCACGTGAATCGATTCCGTACTGCAAAGCGTTTCTTTTTCACCGCGACACTCACCGTTCTCGCGATGTTGGTAGCAATCCTTTCATTACCGGTTAGTTCGTACGCATTTGGAAGCAACCCGCCGTTGCCCAATACGAGCGCGCCAGGGCAAGGTACGTGCGCTAGTTGCCACGGCACGCTTACGGCGGGTAGCGGCGTTATAGTGACCGCGCCCAAATCGTACACTCCCGGTGGGGCGGCCGTCCCGATGACCGTCACTATTCCAACGAGAGGAGGATTTGAACTAGAGGTCGTAACGCAAACCAGCAACGTCCAGGCGGGCGTCCTGGCTGCAGGCGACGCCAACGGCGGAGTATCGACCGTCGGCGGGATTCAGTTCTTCTATTCGACCGGGGAAACCACGTCCTGGAGTTTCAGTTGGACGCCCCCCACAACGAACGTTGGCAGCGTCGAGCTGTATGTTACTGGCGGAACTAATGGCCAAAACTACTCCAACAACTTTGTCGTGACGCCTGCGGCTGCTGCCGCGCCGTCAATCAGCAGCTTCGTTGCCGGTTCGTCTTCAATCACAGCCGGCAATTCGACCACATTGACCGGGTCATTCAGCAACGGGACCGGCGTGGTCGACAATGGAGTGGGCTCGGTGACCAGCGGAACGGCGGTGACCGTTATGCCCACGGTGACCACGACCTACACTCTGACGGTCTCAGGTACCGGGACACCCGCGACGGCTAAAGTGACCGTCACGGTGACAGCTACGGCGCCCGCTCCTAACTTCAGCCTCTCCTCTTCTCCGAGCAGCGTGACTGTTGCTCCTGGATCGAACGGCTCAACAACACTCACGATCACTCCAACGGGCGGCTTCAACGCCAGCACCGTCAACTTCTCACCGCCAGGCTTGCCGTCCGGGTTGTCCGCAACGTTCGGCGCGATCAGCAGCACGGGCACGAGCAAGCTAACGATCTCGGCGACCAGCTCGGCGGCGGCGATGACAGTCGGAGTGACGATCACCGGAACTTCGGGCAGCTTGAGTAATTCCACAGTGGTAAGCCTTACCGTGAGCGGCTCGACGGGATCGAGCGCGCTGACGGCGGCCCCCACGGCGTTGTCCTTCAAATATGCGGGCGGTTCGATGCCGTCGTCGCAGAAGCTCATGGTCACCGACGCGAGCGGAACTGTGCCGTTCTCGGCGTCGGCCTCGGGCGGTTCGTGGCTCAGCGTGAGCCCGGGCAGCGGGACCACTTCTGGTGCGGTGATGGTTAGCGCAAATCCGAGCCGCATGTCTGCCGGAACCTACACTGGCGCGATCCAACTGAGCGCTACTGGAGCAACAGGCGCTTCCGTTCCAGTGACGCTTACGATCACGTCGTCCACTTGCAGCGATGATTGCGGCGGTGGCGGTGGTGGCGGGGGTTCTACCGGCTCCATGACCGCGCAACCGTACGTCTATGATCCCAACTCCTCCGGGACCGTGACGGCCGTGTGGGTGGACCGATTGGGCATGCCCACAAGCAACCAGTCGTCAAACAGCCACGACCCAGGCCTGGTTCTCTCCAAGAACGGTGGAGCGCCAAACGGAACGCTCGCTGGCGCAACGATCCGGAACTACACCGGCTCGCTCACCGAACTTGGCTTCGACTATCGCGTCGGCGGGCAGTGCACTGCGACGTCGCCGCGCTTCATCGTTGTGACCACCGATAACATCACGCACAGCGTCGGCGGTTGCAGCAAGGGAACCATCACGGCCGCGCCGATGGCGGGCTGGAATCGCGTGCGGTTCAACCTGGCGGAAACCTCACAAACCAATCCGGCGATCACTCCGGGTGAAACGGTGTCGAGCATCCTGCTTGTGCTGGATGTCGGGCCCGAAGCGGGCACGACGGCGGCAGGCGGACTCGTTGTGATCGACAACATCTACATCAACAACACGTACGCCGTACCCGGAGGCACCACACGGTCGTCCGGCGACAACTAAACCGCGGTTAGGCAGCAGTCAGGTCCAGGCCGGTTTGCCCGTCGTCAGGGCAAGCCGGCCTGGAACCGTTTTTTCGCGGGAAGAATGATTTCAGTTTTGGCGGAGCCCCGCTCACACAGAAGTGCGTTGAACACAGTTCACGTAGCGAAAGATTTAAATTCACAAAGGAGTGGAAAATTTTATGGCACCGACCGGAAATCAATTCTATAGCGCGCGGATCGTGAACCGGCGCCACGTCTCCGCCGACCTGCTGGTCGTGCACGTGGATCCCGGCGGGGATTTCTCCTTCACGCCCGGCCAGTACGCGACGCTCGGCGTTGTGACGCCCGAAAAGCATTATGAACGCGCGTATTCCATCGCCTCCGCACCGCATGAAAAATTCGTGGAATTTTTCATCGAGCTGGTGCCTCAAGGCGAGCTGACGCCGCGACTCTTTTCGCGGCAGGTGGGCGACGAGATCACGTTGCGGAAAACCGCCAAGGGCCGCTTCACCGTGGACACGGCCAGCGGCCACACGAATCACCTTCTGATCGCCACGGTGACGGGCGTCGCACCTTTCGTGAGTTACGCGCGCTCGCTCCACGAGCAGTGGAGGCACGGCCAGTTCGCCGGCGATCACCGTTTCTTTCTGCTGGAGGGCGCCAGCCACTCGCGCGAGCTCGGCTATCGCGAGGAACTCGCGCGGATCGCCTCTGAAGTTCCCTGGCTGACGTACGTTCCCACCATCAGCCGCCCGTGGGACGATCAATTGTGGAAAGGCGAGATTGGGCGCGTAGATGAACTGGTACGCAAATACGCGGATGACTGGAACCTGGCCCCGTCAAACACGACTGCCTACTCATGCGGCCATCCGTCCATGATCGAGAATGTGAAAGGGATTCTGCATCGCCGCGGATGGGACCCGCGCGGGATCAAGGAAGAGGTTTACTTCAAGCCGAGCAAACCAGCCGCGCGCGTTCCGGTGGAAACGGCCGCCTCGTAAGTTCGGGTTTCATTTTCCGCAGGTGTAGGCGAGAAGGCGAAGTTTCCCTTTCTCTCGTGCGTGTCAGTCCGTCCGATTGACATGACAGCGCGGTACGGCTGACAATCCGGTCCTCGAATTGAAAGTCGATTCGCCTCACCGACTGAGCCGAGGACCGAGACATGATCGAGGACAAAGACGTACTGATTCGCGTGCGCGACGGTCTGAGAATGGCCACGCGAATCTACCGGCCCGACGGCGCTGGCCCTTTCCCCACGCTTTTCGCCACGTCGCCCTACCGGTACGACAACAACACCCTTCCTGCGCAGCCGATGTTCCTGTGGCGTGAGACGGGGCCCATCGAGTGGTACGTCGAGCAGGGATACGCCTACGTTCACGCCGATGTGCGCGGGACTGGGCGGTCGGAAGGCGAATTCGAATTCCTCGGCCGACGCGAGCAGACCGACCTCTACGACGTCATCGAGTGGATTGGGGCGCAGCCGTGGTCCAACGGCAAGGTCGGCGGCATCGGGCAGTCTTATTACGCGATGTCGCAGTGGTTCATGGGGATTCAGAATCCGCCGCACCTCGCGTGCATCGCTCCCTACGATGGATTGAATGATCCCTACCGGTTCATGGGCTATCCGGGCGGAATCGAAGGCGCGTTTCTGGCCTACTGGATCAATGCCAGCGTTCGCGTGCCGAATCTGTATCCCGCAAATGGAGACAACCCGCGCCACGTGTCGACCGACCTGTTTTTGGAAGTGGAGCGCCACCCGCTCTACGACGAATTCTGGAGGGAGCGCGCCGCGGTCGAGCAACTGGAAAAAATTCAGGTTCCGTTGTTTTCGATCGGCGTTTGGGCCAAGCTCGATCTGCACCTCGACGGAAATATCCGCGGATATCAGCTCGCGCGCGGGCCCAAGAAGCTGGCGATCAGCGGAACGGCGACGGCGTTTACCTCCCAATCCGATTTCGCGACCGTCGAATTTCACCGCAAGTATTTGCTTCCTTTCTATGACAAGTATCTGAAAGACCTCAAGACGAGTTACGACGAGCGGCCCGACGTCGAGTATCCCGTGCGAAATACGGGCGCGGTGAGATCGTGCCCCACGTGGCCGCCTCCCAACACCAAAGTGGCGCGTTTCTATCTGGGCAGCGGAAAAACCGGAAGCGTGAATTCGTTGAATGACGGCGCACTGGCGACGGCTGCGCCCGAAGCAAACGGTGGAAGCACGACGTACAACTATCCGCAGCCGTCGTGGGTGCTGGGAGTTGTGCCGCTCGGCCCGGCGGGGCCCGACCCGGCGCGAGGCGTGCTCACGTTCACGACCGTGCCTCTGGAAAACGACGTCGAGATCGCTGGGACCGCGAAATTGATTTTGTACGCTTCGTCATCCCGAAGTGACACCGACTTTATCGTGAAGCTCTCCGAGCAGTTCGAGCAGAGCGAGGAGGAGCGCGCGCGAGGCGTTCAGCCTCGCTATTTCATTGTCACCAAAGGCTGGCTGCGCGCCTCCCACATGGAGCGCGATGCGAGGCACAGCACCGCGGAAATTCCCTACTACACGCACGAACGCGCGACGCCGCTCAATCCCGGCAGCGTTTACAAATTCGAGATTCCCTTGCAGCCCATCGCATACCTGTTTCGGAAAGGCAACCGCATTCGCGTGGAAGTCTGCAACGGCGATTCGCCGGTCACCGACGCGCTCTTCTTTCATTTTTATCGACCGGACAAGATCGGCGCCGACACGATTTACCACAGCGCGGAGCATCCTTCCGAACTCATTTTGCCTGTGCTGAACGCCGGGACGGGCAGTTAGAAGATATCTTGCAATTCGCGGGTACAGTGACGAAGAACAGTGGCAAATGCAATTGTGATGTCACCGGAACAGGGTCCACCCTCCCGTTAAAAATCGAGATTGCAATTTTCGCATGTTCCTAACACGCGTTCCACAATCTTTCTGTATATCGAGACTCCCAGCCAAGACACCTACAGATAGGAGCAAATCATGAGGATAAAGTATCTTGCGTTCATCATTTTGGCGTTTCTCCCTCAAAGAGTCGCTCTCGCGAGCGTAGGGGGAGTGGTTGCAGGGACATCCTTCCCTTGTGGTTCAACAGGAACGGTCTACACTAACCAGACATCCAGCATGATGCGGCTGGAGTTGAGTTTCACCAACGAAGGTGTTTGCAGCACGTCGATTTCTTGGACCGATGCAACTGGGGACCTGAAGAGCATTAAGATTGATCCGAATGACTCCCCCGTCTTTTCCACTTCCCTGCCGCCGCAGGGTGTGCTGTCATGGGCTTCCTCCGCCGGGTCTGGTTTCGTGGGCTTCGCATGGGATTTAGAGCAGTCTCCATCGCAGAGCGTTGGTCCTCCCACGCAACTGCAATCGACGCCTTGCGGATCAACGGGTATTCTCTACAAGGACCTGACAGATGCTATCATCACCGTGAACTTGGCGGTGTCGAACAGTGCTTCCTGCGGGCTTACGGTCTCCTGGACGGACTCTACCGGCCACACCTACACGATTGCTGTTGCATTGGGCGGTTCGCTAGGCGTTTCGACCACCATCCCCGCAGGCGGGACGATTAAGTGGACTGCGGAAGGCACCTCTGGCGTTGTAGCCGCGCAATGGCAGTTAGAGCGAAGGGTCCTTGAGTCCATGAATCCGTGATTTTGTATTCCAGGCGGACCGGTCGATATCAGGTTGCAGCGCGAAGTCACTACTTCGGGTCATGTGGATAAGGGCACGGCAACCAAGCGTGCCCTTTTCGTTTAATGAGAGCGTAGGGACGGAAATCGAATCCCGAAGTCTTGAGAAACGGGGTGGTCTCAATGGGTCGACGCAACACTCACCCGAAGTCCTATCTGCAGGCATTTCAATGTCTAAATTCGTTCGCCAGCGTTGATTCAAGAAAAACACTGCCCTGTTTAGGTCTAATCGAGTACGGCCCAAAAGATCAGGTCCTTTTGAAAAACACTATCGGATCAACAGATTAGAAGGGTGTTGCATCGACCGGTTGAGCCGGCACGACTTATCAGGACTTGGCCGACCTGCGATGCGGCCGCAGTCCCGCCCGCGCGCGCGCGGGACTGCGGCACAGAATCATCTGGCCCGTTACGTGGGACTTACTGGAACACGCACGGCGCGCCAGCATCCGTCGTGAATGTCCCGTTATTCGAATACCAACCGTTGACTGCGATTGATTTACCGCCAAAGAACCATGAGAAAAAGGCCAGTTCCTGCAGTTGATAGGAGAACCCGTTAGGCATCGTCACCGGCGAAATGGTGGTTCCTGTTAACGGGTCGCCGACCTCCAGGTTGTCTTGGCATCCGGGTACCTGGCCGGTCCCTCCCCAAGGCGGAACGAGGTTATTGGTGAACGGATCGTTGGCCCATTCACCGACCTCATGCGAGATTATCGCCGTATCCGTGGCACTCGGTCCGAACATCCCTGTGGTGTCGAAATCAGACACCGAGTACGTTTGGGTCGGTGTCGGAAAGCCGCCAAAGGAGTGGTAGCCACCTATACAGCAGGAGTAAACTTGCTCTGTGGGGTCTGTTTCCCACGTCTTATAAATCATGAAAATCGGCAGGGTTGTCGGATTTACCCCTTCCTTCGCGAGCTCGGGCAGCACCCGGTCGTTCAGGTAAGAGTCGAGCCAGAGGAAGTCAACCAATCCGACCGGCCCGCAGAAGGTGGGTATGCCGAAGGGAGCCGGAGCGAAGAAGGTCGGATCTGTGATCGCAATTCCCTCGACCGCTGGCACATTGATCTCCACCCCCCTGAGCGTACTGACCGGACCGAGCAGCACGTGATAGTCGGCGATGTCGCTGCCCAGCACTTGATAAAAATTTGCTCGCTGGAAGGCGTCGATATACTGTGTCGTCCCCAGATTGATCGAACCGAACGTGAAGCTTGCCGGGTTGAAGATGGGGGATTGGCTCAGCACAGCAGCCGGAACGTTGTTCGGTGCACTCATACAACTGTTGTCAGCTTCCGTAGGATCGAAGGTTACATGGCCCGGCACGGTCGTAATGATCCCCGTGTTCGGATCAAAGCTGACCCCAATCGAGTGCATGTGTAAGATCAACGGAATGATCTGAGTCGGGATCGTGCTGGTACCTGGGCTGGTGAAGGGGTTCGTGCCGACCATCGCACCTAAGTGATGACGACCGTCCCGGGCCGCACGGGCATTGAAAGTCCACAATGGCAGCGTGTTACCCGAAGAGACAGCAGCTTCGACCGCGTCTACCTGAGCCTCTCCAGCGCTGGGAGAACTCACGATCATCGAACGATGGATTGATGCGCCACCACCGGTGCTTCTTAGCTTTGCTGCGTCCACTAACGGAATGAACGTGGTCGGTACATTCTTGGCGGCGGTGCTTGAGCCTGTTGCGCCGGTGGCGCTCTGAGCTTGGACATCCCCACAATTCGCCGCGGACAAAAGTACCGTCGCAGCGATCAGGCACATTGCAATGCGTATGCGATTCATGAAGTCTGCTCCTCTCGGCGCTTGCGCCAGTCCTCTGTGTTGATTTTTCCTTTGCACCGCGCGAGTCCACACGGTTCCCTCAACTTATGTTTCATCGGGGACCCGAACTTCAGAAAAGAGTTAGTGACTAAGGAAAAGCGGGCAACGCTCGTTAGACTAACGGGGACTCGCGGGATTTATCACAGCGCAACTATACTGTCAACGAAAAAGAGCGCGGGCGGCTCTTTGCCAACGGAGGCTTGTCGTGCCAACTGTTTCAGCGAGGATTCTCGGAATGTGGCCGGAAGGCAGTATTGGCCAAAAAGCCGCATTCCAAGAAGCTGACTCCTAGAGGGTTAGCCAACTACTTAGAGAATATTCACGGCCCGCGCCGCGAGCAAGGCAACTATCATGAGCGAAATCGACGACTGGACCATCATGCCAAGCTTTGCCCACCGTGACAGAACCGCCGTATCCGTCGGTGAGAAAGCCGTACTCGTATTAAAAGCGAGAAACAGATAATCCACAAAATTGGGCTTCCATGACGAATCCTGTTCTTTCCGACTCAAAATCTGTGGGAAAAGAAATGAGCTATTTGAGAGGCCGTCCGGACGGTCACGCCTCAGCGGACCGCCTGCATCGAGCTTCCAGTACCAGAGCGCGAATACCAGAATATTGGTGATCCAAAGTGCGCCCGCCGAACGCAGCATTGCCTTCGGCGTCTCAAGGTGTCCAGGGATGCCTCTGACCAAAAGAATTAAAGAGGCGATCATGGCGAAGGTGATGGTGCCATTGGCGGTGAACGTGAGAATCCGAGTTGCCTTGTAATGACCGTAGCGATAGGTCATCAGGATCGGGATCAACAAAAGCACAATAATTACCAGCAATAGCCAACTCGGACCCAAGGAAAGCGGCTCTGGCAAGGCCAGGTACACACCCGCTGCGGCCAACATCGCTACGAACGCGGGACAGCGGTGTTCACCGAAACTTGGATGACTCATAGAGGTGCAACGAAACTTCGCGTGTCCAGTCTAATACAAGCTTCGTCGTGAGAGCACAAGCGACGCTTGGCATTGTGTCAAAGCCAGTGCCTGATAAAGGCTAATCACGGACTGTGACCGAAACCTCTGAAAGCTTCAAGAACGGCTATAAACAGGTCTTTGTCATTGTCGAATTGGGGTAAGATTCGCCGATCCGCACCAGCAAGGAGGGGCACACCAGTGAAAATGACCAGTCAGTTGCACGTGTTCTTAGTTGCGATCCTGTTCGTTCTTCCAGCGTCCGCCCAGGATTCAGCGAAAAACGCTGCTTCGCCGAACCCCGCGGCCAGTGCGTCAGCAGCTCTGCTGAAGCAGTGGAATGAAATCGGCCGAAAGCTCATCGCCATGGCCGAGGATTTTCCCGAAAACAAGTACGACTTCAAGGCCGCTCCCACAACGGGCACGTTTGCCGAGCGGATGATCCATGGCGCCGCTACGAACTATTTCTTCACCAATCTTACCCTTGGGCAAAAACTACCCCCCGATGAAGATCCTCCGCGCGCACAGTTCAAGAACAAAGCGGCCATCGTTGCCTACGTTAAAAAATCTTTTGCCGATGGAGCCGCGGCCATCCAATCGAAAGGTGACAAAGGGATATCCGCTCTGGTGATTGATCCTTTCGCCGCGGACGTCCCCGCAAACGCCAATAAAGAACAGATTCGCCTCAGCGACTTTGGTTTTGCCATGGTCGAGCATTCTGGCGAAGTCTACGGCCAGCTATCCGTCTACTATCGCGTGGCAGGAATGATTCCACCTGAATCACGTCCGAAGAAATAGGCGTCGCAGGAAGTCACGGGCGTTTGACGGACGAGAGCTTTCCTCCGGAGATAAATGTACCGATGCGATTGCCCTTGGTGATTGGAAGCAGCAGGTGCGAGGGATAGTTGGAGCTGTGGTGGACCGTCACCTGGGACGCGGTGGCGCTTGACACGTGGCCGATTCCGACCAGCTCGAGATAATTCTTGACGGGATCGTTGTCCGCGCTTTTGATCTTGATGCCGATGCGTTCGCCGGGTTTCAGCAGGATACCGTAGGGCCGGATTTCGATGTTGAATTCATAGATTTCACCCGGCGTAAGCGGCTCGCGCGCCGTATGCTGGTGGATCGGTTGCCAGGGTCTGGACGCGGCATCGTCGAGTTTACGTTGCGATCCTCGGAGCCAGCCCCGCGTCAAGAGTGAGCCGTTCCCTTCCGTGTCGAAATGCCACAGCGAGATGAACCATAGAATCTCGCTCGCCGTTGTCGAGCCGTACAAATTCAGAACAATCGGGCCGCAGATTTCCGTTTTTTCCACGATGGGCGGAGTCTTGAATTCGATTTCGCCGTGATAGTTCGGAGAGTCTTCGTACGTGGAAGATTCGTCGTTTGGCCAGAATTCGTGTTCGCTGAGGAGTCCGTCCGCGTGCAGGTAGAACGGAGTCCATTTTGTTTCGGGCAGAGGCCATTCTTGCGCGGGCTTCCATTCGTCAGCGCCCACAATGAAGAGATGAATCGGAGGCTCCTGCGTGATCCCTGTGTCGATTCCCTTCAGCCAGTGATCGAACCAGCGCAGCGATTCGTAGGCGTATTGATAGAGCGGCCGGTCGAGATAGACGGGCGGACCGATCGTCATCTTCTTTGGACCTTGCCATTTCTCGATGGCGCGAATGTCGCCGGGTAAATGCAGGCCGTAAAGACCCCAATCGCCGCCAAAATACGCGGGAATTTTCGTGTTCTCGAAATTCACGCTGCGGTCCCTGTGAAACTCGTTGCGCAGGTTGTTCACGATGATGTCGACGAGCATCGAATTCGCGCCGTCGCCGGGATGGCTCAAGGCATCGACGAGATACGGCACGGCGGCGATTTCGGGATCGGCGAGTGCGGCCTCGATCGCCTTCGCGTACCGCTCCTCGCCCCACTCCTCTTTCAACGTGTTTCGGGTGCGGAAGAACGGGCCGTTGGATGACACCCAGTGCGACATGAAACCGTGATTGAAAATTCCGCCGTGGTAGTAGAGATCGCGGTACATGTCGGTCCAGCCGTAGGGGGAAAAGATCGCTCGCAGATGAGGCGGGTTGAGAGCGGCGACTCGTTTCGAGACGCGCGAGAAATGCGACACGCCGGTCATGCCTACGTTGCCGTCGCACCACGGCTGGCGCGCTGCCCACTCGACCGCCTCGTAGACGTCCCGGATGGACTGCGGGTCGATGTTCCCAAAAATGCCGCCCGACTTGTGCGTTCCCGTAATGTTGACGATGACGAGCACATATCCACGGCGAGCGTAAAAATTGAAGTCGCCCGTTTCCATGAATCCGCGCTCGTAGGAGAAGCCGATCGGCATCAGTTCCACGGATTGCGCCGCCTTGGAATAGGCGTGGACCGCGAGCAGGGCGGGAAATTGTCCGGCCGCGTCCGGCCGGAAGATATCCGAATCGAGCGCCACTCCTTCGCGAACCGGAATCGCCACGTCGCGCTCGACCTTGACGCCGTATCTTCTCTGCGATGTTTGCCATTTCGTGGAGAACACCGTACTCCCCCTGATCAAAATGCCGCATCAAACATTTAGCGGCGAACCCGCCGGGCGCGCTGGAACGAAAGGGCTTTCGCCGCACTCTGTAACATTCAGATGCATGCGAATCATATACAATTATTGGCGCGTCCAAAGATGAATCGAGCCGGCGGTCTAGGGCTGAGCCGTACACTGAAACATTAGGGAGATTTCAGCGTATTTGAGTGTTTGGGAGCTCTTTCACAACAGAGGCGAATCATGGCAGATACAATTTCGGTTCCGGTTCACCTCCGATCGCAATCGACCGCTCGCGTGGCGGAAGCGACGGCGTCGGTCCCTTGGTACATCTGGGCGTGCGTCGCGGCGGTGGTGAGCAGCGTCATCGGCGGCGCGTGGGATATTTCCTGGCACGAAAGCATTGGCCGCGACTCGTTCTGGACGACGCCTCACCTTCTGATCCAGTTGTGCGGAATCATTTCCGGACTCTGCTGCGGATACTTGATTCTCGCGACTACATTCCAAAAAGACTCGTCTCTGCGCGCCAATTCCATTTCGATGTGGGGGTTCCGCGGGCCGATGGGCGCATTCCTGTGCGCGTGGGGCGGCGTGTGTATGATTGCGTCCGCGCCGTTCGATAACTGGTGGCACTCCGCGTACGGGCTGGACGTGAAAATTCTTAGCCCCCCGCACGTATTGCTCGCGCTCGGCATGATGGGGATCCGCTTCGGCACGGTCGTGATGATCCTCTCTGAAATGAACCGCGCAACGGGCGAATATCGCACGAAGCTCGAGGCGCTGCTCTTTTTCGGTTTTATTTTCTTCTTCGGGATGACCGTTGGGATCGCGCAGGAATACACCGTTCGCCCGTTCATGCACGGCGCGCGGTTTTACATCGTGGCCGCGCTGATCGCGCCTGTTCTGATGGCGGCGATCGCATCGGCTACCGAGCACCCGTGGGCCGCGACGATCGCCACAGGCTTATACATGGCGATGCATCTTGCATTCACGTGGATTCTGCCTCTTTTCCCCGCGGAGCCGAAGCTGGGTCCCGTGTACGAAAAGATCACACATCTTATTCCACCCGATTTTCCCTTGATGCTCATCGTGCCCGCCATCGCGATGGATTTGCTGCGCCGACGTATCGGCGGGTGGAGACGGTTGAAGCAATCCGCGGCGCTCGGCGCGGCGTTTCTCGTGAGCTTTATCGCGGTGCAGTGGCCGTTCGCGGATTTCCTGATGTCTCCGGCGTCGCGCAACTGGATTTTTGCGACGAACAATTTCCCCTATTTCATTCCGCCGAGATCGGCGTGGGTTCGTAACGTGTTTTTCCCGACGGACGCGAGCGCGGCGGCATTCTGGTTGAAAATGGGGATCGCGCTGCTTGTGGCGATCATCACGATCGATCTGGGCTCGCGCTGGGGCGACTGGATGCGGCGGATCCGGCGGTAAACCCCGGTCCCGGGTTTCTCCGCCTTTCTCTGTGTGCTCTGTGTTAAAGCCTTTTCGCCGGCGCGAGAAAGGCCTTAACACAGAGGGCACAGAGAAAAGAGAGAGCACGGAGAAGGCGGGACTTCCTTCAACACTTTATGCGGAAACGGATACAATTTTTCGGACCGGCAATTCTGACGCTCTTGGCTGCGCTGCCCGTTAGCGCGCATGTGGGCAGCCCGGACGTTTTTTATGAGGGCAAGGCCGGGCCGTATCCGCTCTTTGTCAGCGTGCGCGTGCCGCAGGTCATTCCGGGCGTGGCTGAAATTCAGATCCGCAGCGAGTCGAAGGACGTTCGCGCGATTCGCGTGGTTCCCCTGCGCCTCGCAGGACCGGGATCGAACCTGCCTCCCACGCCGGACCTCGCCACGCAATCCAAGGACGATCCGCAATTTTTTACGGCGAGCCTGTGGCTGATGGAGTCGGGCGCGCTGCAGGTTCGCGTGCAAGTGGACGGCGCCCAGGGACAAGGTGAAGTCTCCGTTCCCGTGCCGTCCTCGGCGCAGCGAACGTTGCCGATGCAGAAACCGCTCGCCGGGCTTTTGCTGGCTCTCACTCTGCTCCTGGCTTTGGGCGCTGTTTCCATCGTGGGCGGCATCGTGCGCGAAGGAACTCTCGAGGGAGGCGCAGCACCCGATGATGCTCGCAATCGACGCGCGCACCGCGCCATGGTGGTTGCGGCGATCTTGGTCACCGTTCTTCTTTTTCTCGGCCGGGCGTGGTGGGGTTCCGACGCTGCCGATTTCCAACGGCGGGTCGATTTTTTCAAGCCTCCGGCCGCCGCGCTGACGCTTGTTGACGGCCACCGTCTGGAGATTCGCGTTGCGCCGTCGGACACCGGCGCGGAGCGTCAGGACCTGCGTACTCCCCCTCGTCTTCGTCTAAGTGACGTCATCCCCGATCACGGCCACTTGATGCACCTTTTCCTATTGCGCGTGCCGGATTTGGACGCGATGTGGCATCTTCATCCAGAAATGGCGGGCGGAGATGCGTTTGCGGTGGATCTGCCCGACATGCCTGCGGGACGCTATCAGGTGTTTGCTGATGTGGTGGACCCTCGCGGTTTTCCGTGGACGCTTGTCGGGACGGTCGACCTGCCACAAATTTCAGGCAAGCCTCTGGCCGGCGACGACTCGATGTGGTCAGGCGCATCGCTTGCAACGACCGCGGCGAAATCCACTACGGTTCCTCTTCCGGACGGCGGGCAGATTGTTTGGCAGCGCCCGCCCGGACCGCTGAAGGCCGGCGCGCCGTTCGAATTCACATTCGAAGTGCAAGACAAAGACGGACGCCCGGTGCAGGATCTGGAGCCTTACATGGGAATGGCCGGGCACGCCGAATTTGTGCGCGCCGACTTGAGCGTGTTTGCGCACGTGCATCCGGCAGGATCGGTGTCGATGGCGGCGCTGGATTTGGCGCAGGCGGGTTTGGCGGGCGAAACCGGCGCAGCGCAGTCTTCGATGGCGATGCCGATGTCCGAGGGTGGTCCGCTTCCACCGGAAGTGCGCTTCCCGTACGGATTTCCGCAGCCGGGCGAGTATCGGATTTTCGTGCAAATTAAGCGGGCAGGGCGCGTCGAGACCGGCGTGTTTGACGCGCACGTCGAGTAGGACAGGCTTATAGCCTGTCGGTTTCATCGCGCCAAAGCGAACATCACCCCGACAGGCTATAAGCCTGTCCTATCGGGCGAACCTCGGAAACAGCTTCAGGGCATTCTCGCGATTTACCGCGCTCTTGATTTCGGGCGCGGCCTCGTAGTTGTCCCAGCCGGTTGCCGTCGGCCCGACGGCGCGATACGGAAAGTCGCTGCCCCAGACGATTTGGGAAGTCGGCACGAGCTTCATCAGGGCGGCGAGTGAAGATGGATTCGTCGCGTTGGCGATGTCGTAGTGTAGCTTCTTCAACTCGTACATCACGCCGTTCGGTGCGCGAGAGGCGAGCGGGCTACGCGCCTGGAAAAAACCGTTGATACGCGCGGCGAGCACCGGCATCGTTCCGCCGGAGTGGCAGAAGATGAATCGAATATCGGGGCAGCGAGAAAACGTGCCGTTCACAAGGAAGCTGGTGATCGCGCGGGTCGTGTCAAAAACAAATTCGATCACGTTCGATGGAATACCAGGGATCAGGTTGGCGCAGCAGACGGGCTCGGTGGGATGCACGAACACGATGGCCTTGCGGCGATTGAGTTCGTCGAGGACAGGAGCAAAGGCGGGATCGCCGGGCCACTTGTCGTCGTAGCTCGTCTGGAGGTAGGCGCCATCGGCGTGCAGCACGTCAAATGCGTACTCGATTTCCTTGAGGCTGGCGTCCACATCAGGCAGGGGCAGCGCGGCGAACACGCCGAGTTTCCCTGGATGATCTCTCGAGAGCTTCGCGCCGTACTCATTTGCGATGCGCGCGAGTTTGCGGGAATTCTCCTTCCCCTCGTGCCATGCGCCCGGAACGGGCAGCGACAAAATCGCCGAGGCGACGCCGAACTGTTCCATCTGCGCGAACGTGACTTCGGGAGTCCAATTCAAGACCGTCGGATCGCCCGACGTAATTTGCAGGATACGATCGCGAGTGAACTTCGCGTATTCGGGCGGCAGCATATGGTGATGCACGTCAATGCGGCGCGGGTTTGAGGCAACGGCCGCGGGGCGGGCGGGATCCATGAATACGTCTCCTAGTTCGTCGACTAAACTTCGATTCGGAATGGCGCTTCGCCAGATATTCTCCGTGGCCCTCCGCATTTCTCCGTTGTTCTCTGTGTTGAGGTTTTGAAAGACTCAACACAGAGAAATGCGGAGGGCCACAGAGAATGCTTGCTCGATTCATTCTCTTCCGTCGATCAGGATGAAGGCGACCTGACACGGGGCATTTCCGCGATTCACCCAGGCGTGATTCGTGGCGCGTTGCACCACTACGTCGCCCGCCTTCAGATGCACTTCCGAATCGTCGAGGAGCATATCGATTTCACCGGACAGGATCAGGGCGTAGTCGATCGTTCTCGTCCGGTGCATGGCGGGATCGCGCGGCCGGTCGCGGGATGGGCCTTCGGGCGCGAGACCCATACCTTGAATCATCTTCAGCCGGCCTTCGTAGTCGGCTGTAACTTCCTTCTCGGGACCGAACTCAACGATCCGGAAGATTGTCCCGTCCGGCGGCGGCGGGATACCCACCTTTCGCAGGCCTGCATCCTCGTTACTCGAAAGATCGGCCGGCACGGAATCCGTCACCCACAGGAGAGTAATGGCAAGCCCCATTTCCGATCGTTGATGAACGTTTGGAGCTGGGCCATCGATCATTGCGACGGCTTTGCCGGATGCATCTTTTCCGGTGACGACCCGACGGATCGGCAAAGACAATGGTCACCCCCTATCGGTTGCGAGCGGATTGAGTAGCACAGCCACCTAGAGCCCCAGCACGCGCTCCGCGTTGCCGTGAAAGACTTGTTCCTTGATTTCGTCGGTGTAGTCGAGCTCGTTCCATTCGCGCAGCAAGCGCTCGTACGGGATGCTGGGATAGTCGCTGCCGAACATGATTTTGTCCTTGAGGCGGCTGCGAATATCTTTTTTCAGCTGCGGCGGAAAATATTGCGGCGCCCAGCCGGAAAGTTCCCAGAAGACGTTGCCCTTGTGCAGGGCGACGGCGGTCATTTCGTCGACCCAGGGCCAACCGGGATGCGCGGCCACGATGGTCAGCGACGGAAAATCCGCGGCGAGTTCATCGATCGCCGAGGGATGCGCGTGGCGGATCTTGGCACCCATGCCGCCGGGCATTCCAGCGCCCATGCCGGTAGTGCCCACGTCGATCATGACTGGAACTTTCATTTCGTCGATGACTTCAAAGAGCGGATATAGGCGGCGGTCATTCACCGCGAAGTGGCCCATGATGGGATGGAAATGAAAGCCCAGCATGCCGAGGTCGCGGATCGCGTGGCGGGCCTCGTTGAGCGCCGCTTCCCCTTTGAAAGGGTCGACTGCCCCCCAGGAATGGATGATGCGTTCCGGGTGGCGCCTTTGCATGGCGGAGACAAAATCGTTCGAGCACGGAGGCGTGCCGATGGTGGTTTCGAGGTCCAGAGCGACGAGAACCGCTTCGACGCCCGCCGCGGTGAATTCCGCGACGACTTCTTCCTCTTTTTTGGGCACCCACGGGCGATTCCAATATTTGGCGAGCGCGTCAACGTAAGGCTGCTGGCAGGCGATCCACTCGCGCGTGTTGGAGTAGCAATGGAGGTCGATGATTCTCATGCCGTTTTCCAAATTGAGCTCGTTGAATACAACCGAAAACGTCCCCCGCCTCTAAAGAGGCGGGCTACAACCATCTGCTGTAGCCTGGGTCTTTAGACCCGGGGTTCGTCTCTTCTCAGGCCGTTGCGCTTTCATTGCCCTCGCGCTCTCCTGCCATTTTCTGGGAGATCATTTCCGTCAGCGTCTTCTTGGAAACCTTGCCGAACGGAGAGAGCGGGAAATCCTGCATGATCTCGAGCCGCTCGGGCAGCTTGTATTTGGCAATTTCCTTGGCGAGCAGGAAACTTTTCAGTTCGTCGAAGCTGAGTTTCTCATTCTCGCGCAACAGGACGCACGCGCACATGCGCTCACCCAGCACCCGATCGGGGATGGGGACGCAGGACGCGTTTTTCACGGCGGGATGCATGAGAATCAGGTTTTCGATTTCCTCGGCGCTGATTTTTTCGCCGCCGCGGTTGATGAGGTCCTTCTTCCGCCCTTCGACGATGTAGTTGCCGGATTTGTGGCGGCGCATCAGATCGCCCGACCGGTAGAAGCCGTCGGAGGTGAATGTCCGCGCGTTGTATTCGGGCACGCCGAAATACCCTCGCAGCGTGTAGGGGCCGCGGCAGCAGAGTTCGCCGACTTCCCCGCCGAGAATTTCGCGATCGTCGTCATCCAGGAGCCGCACCTCGTCGTCCGGCGAAACCGGTCGGCCAACCGTTTCGTTGGCAACGTCGGGCGGATCGTCGAGCCGGACAAACATCAGCATTCCCTCGGACATTCCGAAGTTTTCCTGCACGAAAGTGGATGGAATGAGCTTTTTTGCGAGCAGGCGCACTTCGGGCAGCATGGATTGACCGCCGCTTTGAATAATTTTGAGGGAAGAAAGATTGTGTCGCGTCACGGCGGGGTCGTGCAGCAGACGAATGAGCAGCGCGGGGACGACTTTGATGTGCGTGACGCCGTGTTTCTCGATCAACGAGCACACATTCTCGGGCCGGGCGCTGGTGCTGAGGACCGCACGGCCTCCGTGAAACAGAAAACCCTGAATCCCGGGGCACGCTAGTGGAAGGTTATGCGCGATCGGCAAAATAACAAGTAGAACTGAATTTTCGCCGACCGCGCAGACGGCGGACGCCATCTTCGTGTTGTACGCATAGTCGTTGTGGGTGCGAGGGATCAGTTTCGGGATGCCGGTGGTACCGCCGGAAAGCTGAAAAATGGCGGGATCGTCGGGATCGATTTTGATTTCGGATAGCGCCGACTTTGGCAGTTTGGCCGGCTTCTCGATCAAATCCGCGAGCGAAAGAAATCCCGGACGCGCGGGACCCAGTACGATCCCATACCGCAACCGCGGAGATTTTTGCCGGATGCGGTCGACCATCGCACAGTAATCAAAATCACCCTGATTGTCAGGAACGACGCAAGCCACGGCCCCGGACAGCTCGACAAACTGGCTGATTTCCGCGAAGCGGTGCGGCATGAGCGCGGCAATGGGAACGCCGCCGATCTTTTGAAGCGCCAGGTACAAAACGACGAATTCGGAGACGTTCGGCAGTTGCACGACGACTCGGTCGAGCGATTGAAAGCCGGCCTCGAGAAGATTCAGCGCCAAATTGTCGGACATGCGGTCCAACTCGCCGTAGGTGATCGAGCGATCGCGGTCGAGCAGAGCTACACGCTTTTCATATTTGTCAAAAGCGATTCGGTATTCCTGCGCGAGCGTTCTATCAAGCCAGTAGCCTTTTTCGCGGTAGCGTTTGGCAAATTCCGGCGGAAATGGAACAACTCCTTCCAGCACGAGTGACCCCCTTAGCCCTTTTTCCTGGACCCTATCCTCACGGACAGAACGTAAGCTAGCTGAAGCGCCTGCGTTACGTTGTGGCGGCAAAGCCGCCGTCGATCACAATGACTTCACCGTTCACGAAACAATTGCTGGTAATCAGGTTCATGATGACTTCCGCGACGTCCTCCGCCGTGGCGCAGCGGCGCAGCGGCGTGCTCTTCGCGCGGCGCGCCATCAGGTCATCGTACCGGTCGCCCAGCATGCGCTTCATCCAGTCGCCTTCCATCCAGCCGGGAGCGACGGCGTTGACGCGAACGTCCGGCGCGAGATTGAGCGCCAGCAACTTTGTGAGGCTGACCACGGCGGCTTTGCTCGCTGCGTACGGCAGAGGCTGCGGTCCCGGACGCAAACCGACGATGCTCGCAGTGTTCACGATGCTGCCGCGAGCGGCTTTCAGTAGCGGCGCTGCGGCACGAGTGACTTGAAACATTCCCCGCACGTTCACGGCGAATACTCGGTCCCATTCCTCGGCGGTCATGGCCTCGAAATCCGCGGGCTTCACGTTGGACGTTGTTCCCGCATTGTTCACGAGCGCATCGAGGCGGCCGAATTCCTCTTCGACGGCTTTCAGCATTTTGCGGACGGCGGGATCGTCACTCACGTCGCATTGAACGAGGAGCGTCTTTGCACCCTTGGCCTGCGCTTGCGCCGCGGTTTCGCGCGCGGCGGCTTCGCTGCGGCTGTAGTTAATCGCGACATCGTAGCCGCCTCCCGCCAGCGCCACGGCCGCCGCTCTGCCAATGCCTGTGGCAGCTCCCGTAACGAGTGCGACTGGCTTACCCTGCGTCATTCTCTACTCCTTCGTATACTTGATCCTCACTTCGCCAATGCGGGAAACGCGCAGGCGCTTAGGACGCGCGGATTGCGCTTGCGGTTGCCACCAGTTCGCGCGATGGCTTTGGGCTTGCGAACAGAATGGCAGCGCCGCCGATCAGCGACGCGGCTCCGATGGCCACAAACAGCCCAGCTGTTCCCGGCGTGTGTTGCTGGAGGAGTCCGGTGACGTACGGACCAAGGATTCCACCCGCCCGCCCTACACCCAGCATCATGCCCACGCCCGTGCCGCGCACCTCTGTATCATAAGATGCCGCGGTGAAATTGTTCAGGACGTTTTGACCGCCCAAAATGCAGAAGCCGGCCGCACCCACGCAAATTACGTTCAGCACGTGAACATTGAACAGAACGAGCATACCCACCGAAAGCGCGCCGCCCAGCCACCACACGGCCATCGCCTCGCGATCCCTGCTCGCATGATCCGCGACGTAGCCGCACACGAGTCCGCCGACAAACGCCATGGCCTGAATCAACGCGCCGAAGCTGAAGCTGGTCGCAAATCCCTCGCCACGCTGCATCATTGCCGTGGGAACCCAGCCCGAGAGGCCCCAAATGCCGAACAAAATAAAAAATGCTGCTGCCCACACGGAGAGAGTCGTCCGACGATAGCGAGACGACAGCAGAAGCGACACGGAGGCGAGTTCGTCGCTCGGCTCGCTGAAAACGAACTTCTCGCCTGGATCTAAATAGCGCGCGCTTCGTGAAGGATTGAGGCGGCACAACACTTGGGCAATTCCCTGCCAATCGCCGCGCATCGCGGAATATTGCAGCGATTCGGGAAGAGCGACGTGGCAGACCAGAACGAGCACGATCGACAGCGACGCCGCGTAGTACAGCGCCTGCCAACCGAAGATCGGCGTCAAATAAATTCCAATCGCCGCGGCGACGATGCCGCCGGTGGCCCAGCCAAGCGCCCAGCCCCACATCGAAAACGTGTTCGCCAATCGCCGCGGCGCATATTCGTTGACGTACGTCACGCCCAGGGGCAGAAGCGCGCCCATGCCGAGCCCTGTGAGGAGCCGCAATCCGCAGAAAGTTAAAAAAGAACGGCCGAGCGCCGCGGTCAAAAAGCTAAGAACCGTTACAATCCAAAGCGCGCCGAGGAGCGTCGCGCGCCGGCCGTACCGGTCGGAGAATTTTCCTTGAAGGACCGATCCGATCATGAAACCGATCAGACCGCTCGAAACGAGCCAGCCCGCCTGCCCGGGCGCCAGATGCCAGGGCTTGGCGACGTAATGAATCACATACGCGGGATTGAAAGTATCGTAGCCATCGAAGAACACGACGAGGCCAATGAGCAGGGCTAGAAGGCGATGATAGCCGCCGATGGGAGCGTCGGCGATTTCCTCTCGGACGTCGATCATCCCGGAAGCGCCTGCATGCTGCGCTCAATCGATGCCGCAGAGGATTTGAGTGGTCCCATATCTCTGAATCAGTATTTCTAACCGCAAATCTGCATGTGTTTTGATCGCGTTCAGTGTAAACGCGTTCCCGACGAAGTCAAGCTGCGGGACATCCACTCTTGGCTGTCCTCTGCGGCAACGGCGAAGTTTCAAGGACAGCCAGCCGCTCGCAGGGCCTCGGGATAAAAAGTGGCTGTCCCACTCAACGAGTTTCCGCGACGCGATCCTCTTCTGTTCGCACAATCCTCGGCCAGAGTAAACCAAATACGAGCCAGACCAGCCCCGCCGCGATTGCAATCAGCATCAGCAGCCGCATGTCTTTCGCCAGCGGCGCAGCTTCCAGCCTGGGCCATCGGAATTGATATTGGCGAAACACCTGGTAGCGATCGATCATCCAGTGCCAGGCCGTGTGGGCCACGATGGCGGACAAAATGATGGTGCCCATTCGTTCGGCCACGACGTAGCGGAAGACCAGATCGAGCGCGGGGATCATCAACGCGAGGACAAGCAACTGCCCCAGCTCGACTCCTACGTTGAAGGACAGCAGCGAGGTAAGAAGATGCGAGCCGGCAAACTGCATCGTTTGCCGCAACGCGAACGAAAATCCGAAGCCGTGAACGAGTCCAAATGCGAACGTGATGGCCCATCGGCGCTGTACCGACGCGCCGCCCACGATGTTCTCCAGCGCCATGTACACGATGGACGTGGCGATCAGAGTTTCGATCAGTGGAGGAAACCACAGCGCATCGGGCGCGAGATTGTACGCCGACGCAATCAGCGTGATCGAATGCGCGATCGTGAACGACGTCACGACCGGAATCAGCGCTCGGAAGCGCCTGAACGGAATCACCAGACAAAATAGAAACAAGAGATGATCGGTCCCGTCGAGAATGTGAAAGAATCCCAGCTTCACAAATTCCCCGGCGGCCTGGAACCACCGGGGATCGAGCCGAACGAGTCCGGGATCGCCCGAAAATTCAAATGCACGCACGGCGCCGCCGGGCGGCAGGAAACGAAGCGCGATGACGACCCGGGCGGCAAGCCGGTTGAGGCCCGGATGAATCGAAAAGCGCGACTGATCGGACTCGATGGGATATTCGAAGAGCATGTCGAGCATCAACTGGTCCCAGAAAATGGCGGTTTGATTCGTCAGCTTCGGGCCCGTGACGTGCGCGAGCGCCTGATCGTACGAAGCAAACGACGGATCGGATTCAAGCGACAGGCGCGTTGCCACGAGTTGCGGCTTTGGCAGGCGGGCGTCGTCCTCGTAGACATCGATGAAGTCGGAGACCCACAGCGTTGCGCATTCCCGCAGCGCCGGATCGACGCGGTCAAAATCGAGATAGCCCTGGCCGCGCTCTGGGAAATCCACATCGCGCATGGTTTTCAGCGGAACGCGCACAAGGATGTTCAGGTGATTTCTCGCCGGCTTAAAATACATCTGAACGGTCGCGTCGCTCGGAATGTCGTGAGCCGCGAGCCGATGGGCCGACGCCACAAAGAATAGTGCCATCAGCGCGCCAAAGACACGCAGCGCGACACGAAATGCGGTCAGATTGCGAGGCATGGATTGAAAGCGTAATCGCTGCTCACGGGTTGTGACAAGCAAAATTCGAGAGCATCCGAATTTGAATTGTGTATACTTCCCTCCGCTATCTGCGCCGCAAACTTGGGGAGCTTTTGACGATCCCGCCCTTGGCTGCGGCATTCGAAACGACAGGCATCCCATCGGGAGGTTCTCCATGACAAAGCGAAATTTCTGCGCTGGCGGGGCATTTCTGGCGCTGATCGCCGCGCTCGGGTTTGGCTCGAGAGCGCTGGACAAGAAGGCCGCCGTCGAGGCCGCCGTGATGCAGGTGCCCACGTTCGAAGTCGATCCGATGTGGCCGAAGCCGCTGCCGAATCACTGGGTGATCGGACAGACGATCGGCGTGTCGGTGGACGCGCAGGATCACATCTGGATCATTCATCGCCAGGGCTCGCTCGAGGCTAAGGAGCAATACTCCGGCGCGAATCCGCCGATGGCCGATTGCTGCACGCCGGCGCCGCCGATTCTCGCCTTCGATCAGGACGGAAATCTTGTGCAGCACTGGGGCGGGCCGGGACCGGGATATGACTGGCCCATGTCCAATCACGGCGTGACCGTGGATTACAAAGGGAACGTGTGGATCGGCGGCAATGGAAACGCGTATGCCGGCCTGGGCGCGAAGCTGCAGCACGATGACATGGTGTTGAAGTTCACGATGGACGGAAAATTCCTGATGCAGATCGGCCATCCCGATCAGAGCAAAGGCAGCAACGACACCGAAAACCTGAAGGGTCCCGCAAAGATGTTCGTCGATCCAGCGGCCAACGAACTGTACGTGGCGGACGGCTACGGCAACCGCCGCGTGATCGTGTTCGACGCGGACACAGGAAAATACAAGCGGCACTGGGGCGCTTACGGCCACGTGCCCGACGACGCCGACCAGCCGAAATACGATCCGGATGCCCCGGTTGACCAGCAATTCCGCAATCCGGTGCACTGCGCGCAGCTTGCGAACGACGGGCTGCTGTATGTTTGCGATCGCGCCAACGACCGCATCCAGGTGTTCAAGAAAGACGGTACGTTCGTGAAGGAGCAGTTCATCGAGAAGCGGACGCTGGGCGACGGCTCGGTGTGGGACATCGCGTTCTCGCGCGACCCGGAGCAGAAATTTATTTTCCTCAGCGACGGAGCCAACGAGAAAGTGCACATCCTGCTTCGCGACACTCTTCAGATGCTGACCAGCTTCGGTGACGGCGGGCGGCAGCCCGGGCAATTTTACGCGGTGCACAGCATCGCCATCGATTCCAAAGGCAACCTCTACACCACGGAAACGTATCGCGGACAGCGCATGCAGAAGTTCGTCTACAAAGGCATGGGTCCGATCAGCAAGGAAGATCAGGGCGTCCTGTGGCCGAAGTCCGCGAAGTAGGTCCGCATTTGCACGAGGCTCGTGGCCGCGCATTTTGAGCGAAACCCAGCCCCTGCGCCGGGCGTCAGGCATTGCATTGGATCAGGAGGAATCATGCGCAAGAGGTTTTTGCTTGCGATCGGAATCGTACTGTGTCTGGTTTCGCCGATCTTGCGGGCGCAACAAAAAAAGACGCTCGAAGCTTATTTCATCGACGTGGAGGGCGGGCAATCGACGCTGTTCGTCTCGCCGAGCGGCCAGTCGCTGCTCGTGGACACGGGCTGGGCGGGGCCTCGCGATGCGGGACGCATCGCCAGCGTTGCGAAAACGGCGGGCGTTTCTCAAATCGATTACCTGGTGCTGACCCATTATCATGCCGACCATGCCGGAGGCGTCGTCAATCTTGCCGGACTCATTCCGATCAAGAATTTTGTCGACCACGGGCCAAGCGCGGAAGAAACGCGGAACGTGCCGCAGAATTATGCCGCCTATCTGAAGGTGCGCGGCGAAGGCAAACACATCCTAGCCAAGCCCGGCGACAAAATTCCAGTGCCCGGCCTGGACGTCCAGGTGATTTCCTCGGCCGCGGAGACGATCTCGAAGCCGCTGCCGGGTGCGGGCGCAGCCAATCCACTGTGCGCGGATTTTGTGCCGAAGGATGAGACGCTCGATCCGCTCGTCGGCGGCGAAAACAAGCAGTCGGTGGGGATGGTGATCTCGCTCGGAAAGTTTCGCCTGGCGGATTTCGGCGACCTGACCTGGAACAAGGAGCACGATCTGGCTTGCCCGAACAACCTGGTCGGCGCGATCGACGTGTACGTCGTGTCGCATCATGGGCAGGACATTTCCAGCCTGCCGATGTTGGTCCACGCCATGCATCCGCGCGTCGCGGTCATGGACAACGGCGCGAAGAAGGGCGGCGCCGTAGCCACGTTTGAGACGTTGAAAAAATCGCCGGGCTTGCAGGACCTCTGGCAATTGCATTACGCCGTCGACGCCGAGGATCACAATATGCCGGAGCAGTTTATCGCCAATCAGGGAACGGGCGGGACCGCGGCCACGGGCGTGCCCGACGAGGGCACCGTGTACACCATC
>Ga0210410_10000753_pt1 | contig 33319 bp, 33 predicted proteins | sample IncBWC4MmetaG_FD_161058 | JGI IMG/M metagenome (GOLD analysis project Ga0210410, IMG submission 161058) | Forest soil microbial communities from Barre Woods Harvard Forest LTER site, Petersham, Massachusetts, United States - Inc-BW-C-4-M | ecosystem: Environmental > Terrestrial > Soil >...
GCCGGAGCTGACCAGGCGTGCTGATCTCGTCTATGCCGCGGTCGGCAAGCCCGAGATGGTGCGCGGCGACTGGATCAAGCCGGGTGCAACCGTGATCGATGTCGGCATCAACCGTCTGCCCGCCGCGGATGGCGGCAAGCCGAAGCTGGTCGGCGATGTCGCGTTCCAGGAGGCGTTGCAGGTCGCCGGCGCGATCACGCCGGTGCCGGGCGGCGTCGGCCAGATGACGGTGGCGTGCCTGCTGGTGAATACGCTGCGGGCCGCTTGCGCGATCGCGGGGCTGCCGAAGCCAGGGGTTTGATTGCTCCCTCGCCCCGCTCTTGCGGGGAGAGGGTTGGGGTGAGGGGCTGTCTCCGCGCAAATAGTGAGAGTTGGACTCGCGGAGAGTCCCCCTCACCCGACGCGCTTCGCGCGTCGACCTCTCCCCGCAGGCGGGGCGAGGTGAAGAGCGCCCCGGAATGACGGCTACGCCATCACTTCTTCTTCGCCCGCGCGATGCCTTCCTCGATCAATTTGTGCGCGTCTTCCGGGCCGCCCCAGCGCAGCACCTTGACCCATTTGCCGGGCTCGAGGTCCTTGTAGTGCTCGAAGAAGTGCTGGATCTGCTGCAGCGTGATGTCGGGCAGATCGGAATAGCTCTTCACCTTGTCATAGCGCTGCGTGAGCTTTGACGACGGCACGGCGATGATCTTCTCGTCGCCGCCGGCTTCATCTTCCATCAACAGCACGCCGACCGGGCGTACGCTCATGACGGCGCCCGGCACGATGGCGCGGGTGTTGGCGACCAGCACGTCGCAGGGGTCGCCGTCATTGGAGAGCGTGTGCGGGATGAAGCCGTAATTCCCGGGATAGCGCATCGCGGTGTAGAGGAAGCGGTCGACCACCAGCGTGCCGGCTTCCTTGTCCATCTCGTATTTGATCGGCTCTCCGCCGACCGGCACCTCGATGATGACGTTGACCTCACGCGGCGGATTTACCCCGATGGAGATGGCGTCTATGCGCATGGTGGGCTCTTTCGTTCGTGAAACGTTGCAGACTTTGCGCTCGTCATACGCGGGCCTGCCGGCTTCGCTAAGGCTCCGCCGGCCGCCGCACCGACAAGTCCGGCGAAGCTTTAGCGCAGACGGGACCCGCGTATCCATCGAACTTCAGAAAAAGCCTAAATGATGGATTGTCGGGTCCCGCCTACGCCGAAATCCTGCCTGAGCAAAGGCTTCGGCGGGCAAGCAAGCCCGGCAATAACGAAAAAGTGCAAGCAAACGCGATCGGGCGGACGTCAGTTCGTCCAGGCGAACGCGACCTTGTCGAGCGACTTCGGCCCGAAGCGCTCCGAGGAGCGGGCCACCATGCGGCCGCCAAGGGCGCGATAAAATTCGGTGGCGGGGTCGTTGTCGGACAGAGCCCAGACCACCATGCTCTTCAGCCCGCTCTGGCCGAGGTCGCGCTTGGCGGCGGAGAACAGGCGGCGGCCGAAGCCGAGGCCCTGAAATTCGGGGCGGAGATAGAGCTCGTAGATTTCGCCTTCGAAATGCAGGCTGCGGGCGCGGTTGCGGCCGTAATTGGCGTAGCCTGCGATCTTGTCGCCGAACACCAGCACGCTGACGCGGCTGCCCTTGCGGATCGCCGAGTCCCACCATTGCGGGCCGCGGCGGTTGATCAGCTTTTCCAGCTCGGCGCCGGGGATGATGCCCTGATAGGCAGCACGCCAGGCTTCGTCATGGGTCGACGCGACCGCGGTAGCATCCGCAGCCTTGGCCGGCCGAACCTCGATTAGGGTAGTGCTCATAGGAGCTTATCAAAGCAACTCGGCGGGCGGCCTTCAAGGTCTATCCTTAATTATCGGTTAACCTGTGGATTTTCTGCATCAGTTTCTTGGCGTGCTGTACCGAAAAAGGACACGCGGCCGCCTCAAGGCGCATCTCGCTGATGCGAGGAAGGGCAAATCAGCTTCTCATATGCGCTGTCGGGCCGCGGCGCGAAGGGCGCCGTCCGATAGGTTAAGAAAATTCGCATGCGTTGATTCGCAGCCGATACTTTCCGGGTAAATCCGCTTCGCGCCGGTGTTTAGACCTTGATGCGTTTGCCCAAAACCCTGTTGGCGTTGCTGATGCTGGTGATTTTCAGCGGGCAAACGCCGCTGCCCTATGGTCCGCAGGGCGCGGAAGAAGAGCCGAACCGCGAGCAGCCATACCGCAAGCAGATTTGGCTGGTGCCGGCGCCTCTGGCCGATCATCCCGCGCACGCCGTGCTGTACCGTCCACCCGGCGACGGGCCGTTTCACTTGGCCGTGATCGCGCATGCCACGACCCAGAACGTGCTGCGTCGCGCGCAAATGCCGCAGCCGGAATACCGCGCGCTGGCAGCGTTCCTCGTCGCACGCGGTTACGCCGTGCTGGTGCCGGAGCGGCTCGGGCATGGCGGCACCGGAGGCACTTACCTCGAAGATCAGGGCGGCTGTGACGAGGCGGACTACGCCCGCTCCGGACGCGCGACCGCCGACCAGATCCTTCTCGCGCTGCAGTTTTTGCAAAAGCAGCCGTTCATCCGGCCGGAGGGCGCGGTTCTGATCGGCCATTCCGCCGGCGGCTGGGGGGCGCTGGCGCTGGCGAACGAGGGTCCAAAAGTGCTCTCCGCCATCATCGCCTTTGCGCCCGGCCGCGGCGGCCACGCCAATGATTTCGAGAACCGGTATTGCGCGCCGCATACGCTGGTCGCGGCCGCCGAGGCGTTCGGCAAGTCGGCGCAGGTGCCGGTGACCTGGCTGGTGGCGGCGAACGACACGTATTTTTCGCCGGAGTTTTCGAAAAAGCTGGTCGAGGCCTTTCGTGCCGGCGGCGCCAGAGTGGACTTCCGCGTCTTGCCGGCGTTCGGTGGTGAAGGCCATTGGCTGCCGGAAAGCGAGGGCGGCGTGAAGCTCGCCGCCAGCGAGCTCGATCGCGCATTGAAGGGGCAGGTCTCGGCGGCGAGAAAGCGATGACGCTCTATTTCATCATCAAATATCTGCATGTGCTCGGCGCCATCGTCATCCTCGGCACTGGAGGCGGCATCGCCTTCTTCATGCTGATGGCACATCGAAGCGGTGACGCCGCCTTCATCGTGCGCACGGCGTCGACCGTCGTCTTCGCCGATATGCTGTTCACGCTCTCGGCGGTGATCGCGCAGCCGATCACCGGCGGCGTGCTGATGACGCTGTCCGCGACCAGCCCTGCTGAGGCCTGGCTCGCGACCTCGCTCGTGCTCTATGTGGTCGCGGGCCTGTTCTGGGTGCCTGTCATCTTCATGCAGATGGAGATGCGCAATCTCGCGCGTGTTGCTGCCGAGAAAAGTCAGCCGCTGCCGCCACGCTATTTTGCGCTGTTTCGCCGCTGGTTTCTCTTCGGCATTCCCGGCTTCGGCTCGGTGATGACCATTCTGTATTTGATGATTGCAAAGCCTTTTTAAGGGGGCATGATCTTGTCCGAAAACCGGTTCCCACTTTGCGCTATCGCGGCCCTTCGGGTCGGGATCATGCCCACCAGATGAGTGGTTCTCCCCGAAAAATCCTGGTGCTTGGCGCTTCCGGCCTGATCGGTCGCCATGTCACCGACGATCTGCGCACCCGCGGCTTTGAGGTGATCGGCGTGGCGCGGAATTTCGTCGCTTCGCAGCGCTCGAGCGCGCTCGATCTGGAAATGCCTGTGATGTCGATGGCCTCCAGCGCGCTGGCGCGGCTGCTCCGCGATCGCGCGGTCGACGTCGTCGTCAATTGCCTCGGCGTGTTGCAGGACGGCCCCGGCAGCAATACGCGCGATGTGCATCGCGATTTCGTCGCGCGGTTGTTGCACGCGATCGGCGATAGCGGGCGGACGATCCGCCTGATCCACATCTCGATCCCGGGCGCGGCGGATGAGGACCGCACGAATTTCTCCACCTCCAAGCGCGAGGCCGAGCGGCTGATCGCGGCCTCCGGCATCGCCCATGCGATCCTGCGGCCAGGGTTTGTGATCGCGCCGTCGGCCTATGGCGGCAGCGCCATGGTGCGCGCGCTCGCGGCCTTTCCGTTCGACCTGCCGGCGGAGGAGGCGGCAACGCCGTTTCAGCCGGTTGCGGTGGAGGACATTGCGGCGACGATAGCGTGGTTGGCTATGAGCGACGATCCCGCCACGAATGCCGTGACGTGGGATTTGATGCAGCCGCAGAAGATTTCGCTCGGCGGCGTCATCGATCAATTTCGTTTCGCGTTTGGCACGGCGCATTGGACGTGCATCCGGATGCCGGCCTTCCTGCTTGATCTCGGCGCTGGGCTTGGCGACCTCGCGAGCCGCCTCGGCTGGATGCCGCCGATGCGCTCCACCGCGATTGCCGAATTGCGCCGCGGCGTCACCGGCGATCCCGCGCCGTGGATGCGCGCCACCGGCATTGTGCCAAAAACCATCGCGCAATTGGTCGGGGGGCGCTCGGCGACCATCCAGGACAAATGGTTCGCGCGGCTATTCCCAATCAAGGCGCTGGTGATCGCAAGCCTCGTGCTGTTCTGGAGCACGTCGGGCTTCATCGCCCTGGTGATCGCGTTTCCGGCGACGAAAGCGATCCTGGCCGAGCACGGATTCCCGCGTTGGCTGGTGACGCCGTTCGCCGGCATCACCAGCCTGATGGATATCAGCATCGGCGTGCTGATCGCGTTCCGCCGCACTTGTGCGATCGGCCTGATCGCCGGCATGCTGCTCTCGCTCGGCTATATGGCGGGGACCGCACTGCTGACGCCCGATCTCTGGATCGAGCCACTCGGTGCGCTGGTCAAGACGGGGCCTGCGATTGTGCTGATGTTGGTGGCGCTGATGACGTTGGATAACAGGTAGCGTTTTCAAGCGAAGTGGAAACCGGTTCGCGTCAAGAAAACGCGTCAAAAATAGAGGCGAACGAAGTGAGCGGTGTCTGGCCCGACGATGATGTGATCCTGTTCGACGGCGTCTGCGTGTTCTGCTCGCGCTGGGTCCACTTCATCGTTGCGCGCGACACGGCGGCGCGCTTCCGCTTCACGCCGATCCAGTCCGCCTACGGCACGCGGCTCGCGCAGGCGCTCGGCATCGATGCGGATGATCCCGACACCAATGCCGTGATCCATGGTGGCATCGCCTATTTCAAATCCGATGGCGCGCTGACGGTGCTGTCGTGTCTGCCGGGATGGAACTGGGTGCGCGTGCTGTTCGCGGTGCCGCGGCCGCTGCGGAATGCGGTGTACAATGTGGTGGCGAAGAACCGCTACCGGATTTTCGGGAAGTATGATGCGTGCATCGTGCCGGATGCGGAGCTAAGGGCGAGGGTGCTGGAATAGTCCTCGTCATTGAATGACGGTGGTCTACTTGGCGGGCATCTCGGCTAACACTTCCCTCGCCGCCCGCTCCCCCGAATCCCTTGCCCCATGCGCGGTCGAGAAAAAGTGCGGTGAGGTCGCCTCTCCCGCAAAAAACAGCCGCCCATCCACCGGCGCCGCTAGCACCGCGCGCTTGCCGGCATAGCCGGGCAGGGCGTGGGAATAGGAGCCTCTGGCAAACGGGTCGTGGGCCCAGCGGGATTCCCTCAGCGGCTTCAGCTTGCGGCGGAAATCGTTGCCGAGGTAGGAGGCGATCTCGTCGATGGAGTAGGCGGCGATGGCGCCGTCGCCTTCGTCTTCCAGGGCCCTTGCAAAGCGCCCGCCGAAAAAGCCTTCGACACAGGGCTGCCCGAATGGGCGCAGGTGATAGGTGCCCATCTCCGTGCGCATGGTGGCGGCGCGCAAATTGCCTTCCTTCGGCAGACTATCCGCATCCGCAAGCGCGAGCACGACCTTGTCGGCGAGGCCGAGCGGAAGTTTCGCCGCCGCATCGACCTTGTCCGGCAGCGCGGGGTGAAAGCGGATCGCTTCGTCGGCGATCAGATTGGTCGGCACGGTGACGATCACCTGGTCGGCCGCGAGCGTGCCGAGCGAGGTCTCGATGCGCAAGCGCTTGGCGGAATGATCGATCAGCGTGACGATGCAGTTGAACGCGAGCGGCAGCGACGTGCCATAGGCCGCCATCAGCGCGCCATAGCCGCGCCGCACCCGCCAATTGAGGTTGGTATCTTCATAGGCATCGAAATCGAGGATCGAGACGCGGTCGACCTCGGCGCCATTGATATAGGTCGAGATCGCGTCGATCATCGGATTCCAGCGATTACCGGGCTCCAGGCACGTGCTCGCCGGCGCATCGTGGCCGCTCTTGGCCGCTTCCTTGGCGGCGTCATGCGTGCGCTGGAAGAATTCGTCGAGCGCGCGGATGAAGTCGTCGCGTTCCGGCCGCGGAAACGCATTGCCATAGGCACGGTCGCGCCACGGCGGCAGGTCCTTGTTGATTTCGAAGTTCAGGCGTTCTGCGATTTTGACAAAGGAGTTTTCGTCGGCCGAATGCAGCCAGCCGCAGCCGACGTCGAACACGATATCGGGCGCGGCCATGACCGTGTGCCCGCGCCCGCCGACGCGCTCGCGCGCTTCCAGCACGATGAAGGAGCGGCCGGAATCCCTCAGCGCATGCGCGGCGCCGAGCCCGGCAGCGCCGGCGCCGATGATGGCGACGTCGACGGAGGTGGGGAGGGAGGTCATGCGGGTGGCTGTAGCATGTCTGCCACCGGGCTTGAAGTCGGCCCAGGAATAGCTGTCATCACCCGCGGGTGCGGGTGATCCAGTATTCCAGAGGCGTCAGTGATGGAGCCGATAGGCCGCGGCGTACTGGGTCCCCCGCTTTCGCGGGGGACGATAGCGGAAGCTAGGCCACCGCCTCTTTGGCCTTCTCGGCGCGCTTGCGCTCGTTCGGGTCGAGGTGCTTCTTGCGGAGCCGGATCGACTTTGGCGTCACTTCGACGAGCTCGTCGTCCTCGATATAGGCGAGCGCCTTTTCCAGCGTCATCCGGATTGGCGGGGTCAGGCGCACCGCCTCGTCCTTCGAGGTGGTGCGGATGTTGGTGAGCTGCTTGCCCTTGAGCACGTTGATCTCGAGATCGTTGTCGCGGGTGTGCTCGCCGACGATCATGCCCTTGTAAACCTTCCAGCCGGGCTCGATCATCATCGGACCGCGGTCTTCCAGTTTGAACATGGCGTAGGCCACCGCCTCGCCCTGGTCGTTGGAGATCAAGACGCCGTTGCGGCGGCCCTGGATCTCGCCCTTGAAGGGCGCATAGCCGTGGAACAAGCGGTTCATGATCGCGGTGCCGCGGGTGTCGGTGAGCAATTCGCCCTGGTAGCCGATCAGGCCGCGGGTTGGTGCGTAGAACACCAGCCGCAGGCGGTTGCCGCCGGAGGGCCGCATCTCGATCATCTCGGCCTTGCGTTCGCTCATCTTCTGCACGACGACGCCGGAATGCTCCTCGTCGACGTCGATCACGACTTCCTCGATCGGCTCCTGCCAGCCGCCGGTCGCCTCGTCCTTCTTCAAGACGACGCGCGGACGCGACACCGAGAGCTCAAAGCCCTCGCGGCGCATGGTCTCGATCAGGATCGCGAGCTGCAATTCGCCGCGGCCCGACACTTCCATGGAATCCTTGTCGTCGGCTTCGGTGACGCGCAGCGCGACGTTGCCCTCGGCTTCGCGCAGCAGGCGGTCGCGGATCATGCGGCTCGTGACCTTGTCGCCTTCGGTGCCGGCGAGCGGCGAGTTGTTGACGATGAAGGACATCGAGACCGTCGGCGGATCGATCGGCTGCGCCGGCAGCGGCGTCTCGACGGAGGGATCGCAGAAGGTATCGGCGACCGTGCCCTTGGTGAGGCCTGCGATCGCGACGATGTCGCCGGCCTCGGCTTCGTCGAGCGGGGTGCGCTCGATGCCGCGGAAGGCGAGGATCTTGGTCAGGCGGCCGCTTTCGATCAGCTTGCCGTCGGCGGAGAGCACCTTCACCTGCTGGTTCGGTTTGATCGAACCCGAGGTGATGCGGCCGGTGATGATGCGGCCGAGATAGGGATTGGCCTCGAGGATGGTGCCGATCATGCGGAACGGGCCTTCCTCGACCTGCGGCGGCGCGACGTGCCGCTCGATCAGGTCGAACAACGGCTGCATGCCCTGGTCCTTCGGACCTTCCGGGCTCTCGGCCATCCAGCCCTGCTTGGCTGAGCCGTAGAGGATCGGGAAGTCGAGCTGCTCCTCGCTGGCATCGAGCGCGGCGAACAGGTCGAACACCTCATTGATGACTTCGGTCGGGCGCGCGTCGGGACGGTCGACCTTGTTGATGACGACGATCGGCTTCAGCCCGACCTTGAGCGCCTTGGAGACCACGAACTTGGTCTGCGGCAGCGGGCCTTCGGCGGCGTCCACCAGCACCAGCGCGCCATCCACCATGTTGAGGATGCGCTCGACCTCACCGCCGAAATCGGCGTGGCCGGGGGTGTCGACGATGTTGATGCGGGTGTCCTTCCACTGCACCGAGGCAGCTTTGGCGAGGATGGTGATACCGCGCTCACGCTCCAGATCGTTGGAGTCCATCGCGCGCTCGGCGACTTTCTGGTTTTCGCGGAAGGTGCCGGACTGCTGGAGCAGGCGGTCGACCAGGGTGGTCTTGCCGTGGTCGACGTGGGCGATGATGGCGACGTTGCGGAGGTTCATGGGTAGCTTCTTCCAGCCGTGCAATGGTGAGCGCGATCTCGCCGGGATGGCCGGGACCTCTGGGACGTTGCTCAAACCTGAAATTCGGAAAGGGGCGATCCGCCCCAAAAAGGACGCCCGGCCAAAGGGACCGGGCGAACCTTTACGCGTTGCGGCGCAATATATTCAGAAAACGCCAAAAAACAATGGGTTGTTTGACATTTGGTTAGCTGAATTTGGCGCCAATCGGGGGTTTTGCGGGTCGCAAAACCGTCATGCGCGGGGGCAACTCGAGCGGGCTTATTTGAAGAGCTCGCGGCCTCCCACGGCAGCCCGGATCAGCATGATCCCGAGGAAGCCTACGAACAGGCCGAGCATGACCAGCACCGTCACGATCGGGTCAATCGAGCCGGTGAGGGAGCCGACCCCGAAGATGATGGCGCAGAGGCCGGGCAGCAGCATGATCAGCCCGGCGATCACCATGAGGGCAGTCAGGCAGCCGCTGCGCTGCGCGGGCGGGAGCTGTGGTGGCGGTGGCGGCGGTGGCGTTTCAGGGACGGTGCTCATGATCTGCGCCCCCGGATTGCCCACCAGATCAGGCCGACGCCCGCGCAGCCCGCCAACCCAAGGGCTATGACGAACTGCACATCTTCGGCGCTTTTGACCAGGCCGCCAAAGACGAAGATCAGCGAGCAGAGGCCGGGCAGGAGCAGGATGATCCCGATCACGATCAGGATCGCCGTCAGGCAGCCGCTGCGCTGCTCAGGCGGCAGGCGGGGAGAAAGCGGCGGCGGAACTTCGGGCGACTGGCTCTCGCTCATCGCGGCACCAACTCTTTGTCATCCACGCGGTATCTCTCGCCGGCCATCTCGGCCCGGATGCCGTCAATTTTGCCGTTGCGATAGAACAGGTTGTAGGTGTCGAACGGGATGATCGCGCCGCTTTCGGTCACGAAATGGATGCAGGAGCGCTTGACGTTGCCGACGCAGAAATTGAAGCGGTCGAGAAACTGCACGATGGTGACGCGGAAGACGTTCTCGTAACTGAGCCCGTCCGGCACGTTGAAGCTCGGCAGGCAGCACAAGAGCTCGCAGACGCGCTCGCTGGTATTGAGTGGGCCCGATGACAGCGAAAACAAATCGATGAATTTCTCCCGCAGCACCGGATATTTTTCCGGACTGATGGTGTTGGGCATGACCGCGACCAACTGCTCGCGCGGGATCAATGAGGTCAGCGGCAGCACCTTTTCGCCGTTGCGCAGGCCATAACCGATCGAGATGCTCTCGGGATTGCAGGGCAGCGGGATCATGTCCTGATCGCCGAACACGCCGGTCTCGACCACGCGCTGCCTGATCTCCGACAGCATGATGCGGTCGGTGTCCTTGTTGAAATGCTCGTTGCGGCCGGCGTCCTGCACCGGCTGCAAGGTTACGCCGCGCACGCATTTCCATTGCAGCGCATGGCGGACGATGTCGCCGATCTCGCCGTCATTGACGCCGCGCTTGATGGTCGCGACCAGCGTGGTCGAGAGGCCGTGCTGCTCGAGATTTTCCAGCGCCTGCTGGCGGATTTTGCGCAAATCGGCACCGCGAAGGTTGATCAGCGCGTCGCGCTCGAGCGAGTCGAATTGCAGATAGACTTCGAGCCCGCGCCGGTTCTCGGCGAGCCTCGCCACAAAGTCCGGCTCACGGGCGATGCGCAAGCCGTTGGTGTTGATCATGACATGGCGGATCGGGCGGGCGCGCACGGCATCAAGGATTTCGAAGAAGTCCGGATGCAGCGTCGGCTCGCCGCCGGAGATCTGCACGAGGTCGGGCTCGCCTTCGCTCTCGACCAGCGCGTCCAGCATCTTCTCGATCTTCGCGAGCGGCGTGAACGAGGTCCGCGCCGGCGAGGATTCGGCAAAGCAGACCGGGCAAGTCAGGTTGCAGTGCTCGGTGATTTCGATCAACGCCAGGCAGGAATGCTGCTCATGGTCGCCGCAGAGCCCGCAATCATAGGGGCAGCCATATTCGGTGCGGCTCTGGAAATGCAGCGGCCTGTCGCCGGGCTTGATGAAATCCTTGCACAGCCGCCAATAGGCCGCATCCGTGGAGACCAGCGTCGACTGCACGCCGTGCTCCCGGCAGCGCTTTTCGTACCAGACTTCCTGGCCGAGAATCTGGATCTTGGTCGGCACCAGTTTCAGGCAGGTTTCGCAGAGCGACTGGGTCTGGCCCCAGAAGATATAGGGGCGGGACTTACGCAGCGGCGCGTTCATGCGTGGACCTCGGGTGAGGAGCCGTCGCGAGCATCACGACAGCATAAAGCAGGACGGAGAGCGACAGCAGGTGGAACAATGTCAGAGGACCGATCAGCGCGCCATAGGGTTTCAGAAATTCCCAGACGAAACGCTGCGCACCGTAGAAGGCGAGCGCGAGATAGAAGCCGTTGGTGATGACATAGTCGTCGTGGCGAAATACGGCCGCGACATAGAAGGCCGCAAAGGCGGCCATGGCAAAGCTCTCATAGAGCTGCACCGGGTGTCGCAAGATGCCGTCGCCGAAATCATGGCCCCAGGGCAGCGCCGTCGGCGTGCCATAGGTGAAGTCCTCGAGCCCGGCGGTGTAGCAGCCGATGCGGCCGATCGCGATGCCGATGGCAAGGGGCAAGGCAAAACGTGCGCCGGTGCGAAGCGCAATGCCGTGCCTCCATTTGTAGAGCTCGATTGCGACAATGCCGCCGGCCAGCGCGCCTTCGACCGAACGGGCGATGCCGCCCTGGCTCGACAGCCAGAGATTCAGCGTGCCGAACAGATAGGCGCCGAGGCCCGCGCCGAACACGAGGACGGCGATATAGGGCAGCTCGAACGACTGCGACGGAAATTTCAGGCCGCGAATGCGCGACAGCCACCAGATGGCCGCGAAGGCAGCGAGCCAAGCCACCAGATCGAAGATCGCGTGAAGAACTGCCCCGGTCATGTGGGGGGCATATTAGGCGACTTGAGTGGCCAGCGATACCGCTGCCCGTTCTCCCTCTCCCCGCCCTTCGCGGGGAGAGGGTTGGGGTGAGGGGCTGTCTCCACGCATATGGTGGGAGCTGGACTCGCGGAGAGCCCCCTCACCCGCCGCGCCTTGTGCGTCGGCCTCTCCCCGCAAGCGGGGCGAGGCGGGAGTCCGCTGATGCGATTGTGCTCTAGGGTGAGCTGCGCCCCGGCTCTTCGGTCGGATAGACGCCGCGCAAAACTTCCTCGAAATGGCTCTTCACCGACTCATTGCAGAGGCAGGCGCGCGTCTGCAGCGCGTCGCGATTGCGGACCACGATTGAGCCGCGTCTTGTCTCGAGGACGCCTTCCGCCTTGAAGGTCTGGATGACGCGGCTGGCATAGGAACGGCCGACGCCGAGCAGCGTCGCAAGCTGCTCGTGGGTCAGCGGCACGGTGTCATTGCCGTCGGTGCGCTCCATGGCGGAGATGATCCATTTCGCGGTGCGCTGCTCGATCGAATGCACGGCGTTGCAGGCGGTCGACTGGAAGATTTGCGCCAGCATGCAGTCGGCGTAGCGCGCGAAGATGTTGCGCAAGGATGCCGATTTGGTCTTGGCCGCCTCCAGCTTGCTGACGGCAACCCGCACGCAGGGGCCAGCGAACTTGACGCAGATGCGAGTATAGGCCGGCAGGAAGCCATGGCTGACAATGCCGCCGACCGCGCCTTCGCGCCCAACCAGGATGGTCTCGACATCGCGGCCATCCTCGTTCGGCACGACAAAGGAGACGAGGCACGGTCCGCAGGGGAAATACACCGTCTCGACATTGGCGCCGGGGCTGTAGAGCAGGTCGTTGGCGCGGGTCTGCACCTGCGCCAGATGCGGCTCGATCAGCGCGAAGTCGGCGCGGTCGAGCCGGCGCAATAGGTTATTGTACGGCCGGTCGGTGACCTCGGCCGCAGCATCCAGTCGCGCAAGCATGGGAACTCCTTGTTTCCCCATAAAAGCGACGATAGGCCATCTGGTTCCCGAGATATGTCCACAAGTGCACAGACAGAAACGTATGGAGTGTGGTGGTTTCCGCATGGGAACCCGTCGCTGCGCCATTCGGGAAGCGACTGCGGGCTGTCCTGATCCAAGTACCGGTCCAAGTCCCAATCCAAGTACCGATTCTTGCATGTGGTGTGATCATGGAACCCGCCCCAACCTGTGGCCTGCCGAGTGATGTCCTGATTGTCGAGGACGATCCGATCATCGCGCTCGATTTCGAGGATACGATTCTCGGCTTCGGCGTGAAGGCGGTGCGCTGCTCCGGCAGCGTCGCGCATGCGCTGATGATGATCGACGAGCGGTTGCCGGATTTCGCGCTGCTCGATGTCGGCCTGGCGCGGGAGAAGAGCTTCAAAGTCGCCGAACGGCTCGAGCTGCTGAAAATTCCGTTCGCCTTTGTCACCGGCTATGGCGGTGACCGCGTGGACGCAGCCTTCGCCGACTGGCCAAGGCTGCCAAAGCCCTGTTCAAGCGAAGCGCTGCTTTCGGTGCTGCAGCGCTTCGCCAAGCGATAAATTTAGATCGGCAAATATCAAACCGGCTTGGGATCGAGCGTGGTCGACCACAGTGCGACGTCGGCACGGTCGCGCAAGGTCACGGTCATCTGACCGGTCGCGCCTTCGATCTTGACGTGACCGAAGAACTGCATGCCGGCCGAGGGCGGCAGGTTCTGCTTGTCGTCACCCGGAGCTTTGACGAACTTCACTTCGGGACCGAAGGTGTTGTCGAGCTCGTTCGGGCCGAAGGTGCCGGCGTGCAGCGGACCGGAGACGAATTCCCAGAACGGCTCGAAGTCCTGGAATTGGGCCTTGTTCGGATCATAGTAATGCGCGGCGGCGTAGTGCACGTCGGCGGTGAGCCACACCGTGTTCTTTATCGGCGCGGTCTTGATGAAGCGCAGGATTTCCGCGATCTCGAGCTCGCGGCCGCGTGCCGGGCCGTTGCCTTGGGCAAAGGCTTCCGAGCCCTTCTTGTTCGTCGCATCATCCCAGACGATCAGCGACAGCGGCATGTCGGAGGCTATCACCTTCCAGGTCGCGCGCGAATTGAGCAGGGCGCGCTTCAGCCATTGCATCTGCTCCGGCCCGAGGAAATAGGCGTCGGGACCGTAGGTCTCCTGCTGGTTCGGACCGTTGGGGCCGCGATAGCTGCGCTCGTCGAGCATGAAGACGTCGAGATGCGGGCCATAGCTCAAGGCACGATAGACCCGGCCCGGCTCGACGATGCTTTCGCGCATCGGATACATTTCGTGGAAGGCGCGAGCGGCCCGCGCCGCCAGCAGCGTGATGTTGCGCTCCTTGTAGGCGGCGGGCAGGTCCTTCGACAGCGACCAGTTGTTGGTCACCTCGTGGTCGTCCCACTGCACGAAGATCGGCACCTCGGCATTGAAGGCGCGGACATTGTCGTCCATGAAATTATATTTGTGCGCGGCGCGGTACTCATCGAGGGTCTCGGCCACCTTGGCCTTCTCGGGAATGGTGACGTTCTTCCAGACCTTGCCGTCGGGAAGCTTGACTTCAGCTGATATGACGCCGTCGGCGTAAATCGTATCGCCGGAATGGATCAGGAAGTCCGGCTTGTGCTTGCGCATCGCGGAGAAGGTGACCATGCCGCCATCGTCGGGATTGATGCCCCAGCCCTGGCCGGCGACGTCGCCGCCCCAGACGAAGCTGACATCGCGCTTATCGGTAGGCGCGGTGCGGAAGCGCCCGACCACGGGTTCGCTCATGATGTCGATGTGGGAGAGATCGCGGAAGCGGACGCGATAGAAAATGTCCTGTCCGCTGGGCAGATCCTCGACCAGCAATTTGGCGGTGAAGTCGCTCTCGGGCAGCGCGTTGACCGGCGGTAGCGCGCGGGCATCCTTGAAGGATTCGGTGGTCGCGACCTCGACCATCATCTGCGACGGCCGGTCGGCGCGCGACCAGATCACGCCGCCATCGGCGCCGATGTCGCCGGACTGCACGCCATGGGTCACCGCGGGCCGGTCGGCGGCACGGGAGAGATAGGGCATGGCCACCAGGCCAACGCCGGTGGCGGCCGCGGTGGACAGGAATCGGCGGCGGGAAAGACGGAGCGTTTTGCGTGAGATGTGGAGTGTCATGCAGGCCTCCTCGGTCGGCGGGATGGGCGCCGACAGACCTAGAAAGGTTCTGTGACGAGGCAATTACAGAAGTGAGGAGTTCACAGGGTTGGCTTTGCCCTATCCCCCTCATCCTGAGGAGCCGCGCAAGCGGCGTCGCGAAGGATGAGGCCGCAGTGGGGACCCATGGTTCGAGACGCGCTGCGCGCTCCTCACCATGAGGGTCGAGAACTGTGCCTTACGCTGTGCCGGTGGCGCGGAGTTGGGCGCTCGCCCGCTGCAGGTTCTGCGGCAGGTTCCCCAGCAGCATTTTCCGGTCATAGACCGCGTTGTGGAATTGCTCGAGCGCGATGTTGAAAGCCGTCAGCGCGCCGGTCTCGATCGCGCCGCTCTCGAAGCAGCGCAGCGTGTCGCGCAGGATGTCGTCGGCTTCCGATTGCATGCGGTCGAGCTCTTCGGTCGATTCGCTCTTGCGCGCGACCGCGATCATATCGAGCAGCTTTTCACGCAAGTGCGAATTGGTGTCGCGCTCGTCCTTTTTCAGGTAGCCGGCGAACCAGGCGCCGATCGAGCCCGTCGCCGACAGCGCCATCAGGCCCCACCAAATGAAATCGCTGTAGCGATCGAGGAAGGTCTTCTCCTCGCCGTCGACAAAAGCCGCCGCGCCGGGATGCACGGGGATCACCGCATCCTTGTCGGTATCAGGGGTTTCGATCTTCGCGGCCAGCGGGAACTCCGACATCAATTGCTGCCGGATCGCAAATAGCTGGCGTGTGAAGGCGGCGATGGTGACGTCGGAAATGCCTTTGCGCGCCACCACGTGGTGGGCGAAGCTGATCGTCTTCACTTCGTCATCGGGACGTTCCGCCGAGCCGAAGGTGCCCGAGGGGATTTCGGCGGCCTCATAGGCCGGATGGTTTTGCGCGATCGCCTCCGAAGCGTCGATTGCGAGGAACGTCGGATCGCCGCCGCTCTCTTTGACGGAAGCTGCGATGGCTTCCGCTGTGATCTTGCTGTTGAGCGGACCCGCGGCGAGATAGACATCCGCCTTCTGGCTGCGAATGGCTTCCGCGATCTCGGTGACCGGGAACTGGACAATCTCGACCTTGGAAGGATCGACGCCGTATTGCTGCAGGATGACCTTGAGCAGGTTGACATTGGCCTCGGTCTTGCCGATCACGCCGACCTTGCGTCCTGCAAGCTGGCTGATCTTGGTGATCTTCGGACCCGCCTTCTTGCCCTTGCCTTTGGCCGGCGGCGGCGCCCACAGCACCGCGAAATTCTTGCGCAGCGTGGCGACCGCCTGCGCATTCTTCGGCACGTCGAGATCGCCGCGGATGATCGCAAGATCGACCTTGCCCTGCGCCAGCGCCTCCGCACTTGCCACCGCGCCCTCGGTCGGCACCGGTCTCAGGCGGACATAGGACTTGTTCTGCACGAAGGCCTGCGTCAGCCGCTGCACGACTTTGACGTCATCGCTGTTGGGAGGGCCGACCGCGATCTTCAGCGTCACCGGCCTCTCGGCAAAATAATAGCCGGCCGCAAGCGCGCCGACGATGGCCAGCACGCCAGCAATCGTCACCAGTACCGCGCGTCGCGCCGCAGAACGCGGCGAGGGCGGTGCCGGCGGACCGGTCACGAATTCCTCAGTCATCGATCGGGCAAACAATCGCTTGAGGCTCAAATTCATCGCAAGGATCGTATTGGAACAATATTGTAGCAAATTTCTTGCCGGCCATAGGTTACATCTGCGTCATGGTTACTGCCGGGCTGGGTGTCAGGGTAAAGTACGGATGAACGATGGAGGTCAAGATGACGCAGCGGCTTACCGGTGAAGCACGGAAATCGACGCTGGCGGGATTGCCCGGCTGGACCGAGGTCGGCGGTCGTGACGCGATCGCCAAGACCTTCGTGTTCAAGGATTTCAACGAGGCCTTCGGCTTCATGTCGCGCGCGGCGCTGGTGGCCGAAAAGCACGACCATCACCCGGAATGGCGCAATGTCTACAAGACCGTCGAGGTCGTGCTGGCGACCCACGACGCCGGCGGCGTTACCGCCAAGGACGTCGAGCTCGCAAAGGCCATGAATGCGATTGCCAAGGCGCTCGGCGTAGGCTGATCCGCCCTTGCGGGGGCGAGTGCGCATCCCCAACTCGTGATCGGGCCGCCGCGGCGAATGGCCGCGCGGGGCGCATTCCCCGGGCGGGCCCCTCAAGGAAACCGATATGGCATCCGATTTCAGCGCAGGTTTCGAGCCGGCCGACCGGCTGGCGGAAGATCGCGAGAGCGTGCGCAAGCGATTCTGGATCAAGCTGAAGAAGGTGGCGGCGAAACTGCCGTTCACCGAGGATCTGCTTGCGGCCTATTACTGCGCCTTTGACAAACAGACGCCGCGCCACGTCCAGGCCGCGCTGCTAGGCGCGATTGCTTATTTCATCCTGCCGTTCGATTTCATCCCCGACATGATGCCGGTGCTCGGCTTCACCGATGACGCCGCGGTTCTCGCCACCGCCATCCGCCTGGTTGCAAGCCACATCACCGAAGATCACCGCGCGGCCGCGCGCGCCGCGTTGAAGCGGGGCATCGGGGAAAGCTGAACTCCTTAAACGCAAATCAGCCCGGCCGAGCATGGCCGGGCTGATCAGCCTGCGCGTGCCGCCAATTATTGTTGCTTGCTTGGGCGAACGACTTGCGCTCTGGCGTTTGACGTATCCTTGGATGCCTGATCGGTCTGCCATGCCTGGAATTGCTTGAACAGCGCGTCGCGATCCGCCTCCGATTGTGCGCCCTTCGCCGCCGCCGGATTCTGCCTCAGGAACTCGTCGAAGCGGCCGCGGGCAACCGGCGCCACGTTATGGGCGTCGAGCCACTGCTGCGCATAGGGCAGGCGGGTCCAGCCGGCGAGCGGCGCCGACAACGAGGTTTCCTTCCATTTCGGGTGGAACGGCGGATTCTGCAGGGCCGGGAATTTCGTGAAGAACGCATCGACAAACTGCGTCAGCTTGCGATAGCGCTCGGAGCCCGGCGTCCAATTATAGGCTGCGAGCAGCGCCGGCACCGCGATGGTGTCCACCCGCTCCCCTTCGGAGATCAGGTTCGGATAGTCCTTCGAGGTGAGCGTCGCCGGCAGATAGTCGCTCTGCAGCGGCTTTTCGTAATCGACCTTCACGAGATGGAAGCGGCCGTCATTCTGGAAGCTGGAAACCGACTTGTAGGGCTTGCCGCCCACCACGATCACGGCGTCCAGCTCACCGGCCTTCAGCTTCTCCATCGCGATGCGCTGCTCGATGTAGAGCCAGTTCGCTTTCATCCCGAGCCGCTCGGCCACGGTCAGAACGGTGACGAAGGTGCTGCCATTGGGCAGGTCGACGCTGACGCGCTTGCCCTCGAGGTCCCTCAGGCTCTGCACCGATTTCGGCGCGATGACCTGCATCTCCTCGTTATAGAGCTTGGTCACATAGGTGAACTGCTTCTTGATGTCCTTGGCAAAGCCCTTGCGCTCGAGATAGTCGAGCGTGTCGGCGCGCACGATGCCGATGTCGACGCCCTGCAGGAACAGGATGTCGGCGACGCTCTGCACCGAGCCGCGGCCGACGATCGGGAGCACGCGCAGCTTGTTGCCATCGTCGAGCACGGAGGCGAGGTCGGCACCGATCTGCACATAGGTGCCGCCGATGGTACCGGTGATCAGCGTGATGGTGTTGGCGTTCAGCGCCTGCTTGGTCTGCGCCGAGCCGAACTGGAAGATGGCCTTTAGACTGTCGCTGACCTTCGCCGGGTCATACTCGGTCTCCTCGGCGCGGGCCGCGAGGCCGCACGCCATCAACGCAGCGAATGCCAGTGCAAATAAACGTCGCATGTTGTCCCCTAACCCGGTGTGAAGAAATCAGTTCGGCAGTTGAGCAAGCCGGCGCTGGGCGTCGGCTGAACCGAGCTGCGCGGCCTTCTGGTACCAGGCGCGGGCCTTTGCGGGCTCGGGCGTGGTGTTGCGGACGTCGGCGGTGCCGAGCACGTCCGGATCATAGGTCTGTGCCAAAAGCAGCGCGGCGTCGGCTACCTGCATTTCGGCGGCGCGCTCGAGCAGCAGGCGGGCCGACATCAGATCGCCGGAGGTGAGGAAGCCCTTGGCGCGCTGCATCAGGTTGGCCATTTCCTCGGGGTCGACCTGCCGGGCCGGCTGCGGCGCTGCGGCAGGAGGAGCTGCGGGAGGCAGGACGGCCACCGGCGAGATGGCGGAGAGTGGGGCTGGGGCAGGAGCAGCGGCCGCAGGAGCAGCGGCGGCAGGTGCCGGCGCGCGGTTCTGCAGCGCGGCCTGATAGGCGTTCGAGATATCCTCGCGCGAAGGCAGCATCGCCACCTGCTGCGGAGCTCTGGCCGTGTTCGCGCCTGGCGTCTGATTGGCCGGGCCCGTCAGCCGCGTCGGATCCTTCAATTGTACGTCGCGCGGGGTAAGTTGCGTGGTGGCATCAGATTGCGCTGCTGCGGAAGGAACCGGAAGCACGGTGGCGATCGACGCTTTCGCGCTGATCAGAACCTCACGCGTCGCATCGGACGAGTACCAGGCGAAGCCGACGGCAACCGCAGAAGCCGCCAGTGTCACCATCAGGATTTTTGAAGCAATCGAGAAGCGCCTGGGCTCGCGAAACTGCTGTTGGTAATCGAACTCGGCGGGATCGGGCTCGCCTTCGGGATCGCTGAGGAAGAGTGGAACGGAATCGTCCGACTGATATTCCGAAGCTGCGCTTCGTCCGAATGCGTAACCTCTGGGGCGAAGGCTGGTGCCGGTAATATCGTGTTCGAGATCGTCGGAGCCGGGCTCGTAAGAGCGATAGCGATGATCCACCATGGTGTAGTTCCCCACTACTTTGACGCAACAACCGGGGGAACCAGGCGCTAATCTTTTTATTCTCGTCGCCCCAGAGCGCCCCGCTACTGATGGCTCTGAATCTGCGTCGGATTCAGCCCAAAACGCGGCCCTTGGCGGCGCTAAGTGGATTAAATTATGATTTCATTGTGGCGTAGAGCCATAACCCACAGCGAGATTTATAGTTAATTTTCAATTGCCGGTGAAGCCGCGCTCGCGTGTCGGATTCAAGTTAGGCCCGCCGTTCAAGGCTTTTTTGTATCATGCGGGATTTAGAAAACCCGCCGCCACCCAAGGTAGAGGCGGGCTTCTCGTCGTTAACCAAAAATTTACGGATGTAGGATCACTTTTCCCATCGCCTGTCGCCCGGCGAGCACTTTGAGGGCGTCGGCGGTCTGCGCCAATGGGAAGGTGCGGTCGACATGCGAGGAGATTTTTCCCTCCGCCGTCCACTTCACGAGCTTCTCCAGATTGGCGCGGTTCTTCTCCGGATTGAGCCGGGCCCACTGACCCCAGAACACGCCGCGAATGTCGCAGCCTTTCAGTAGCGCGAGGTTGAGCGGCATCTTCGGAATCTCGCCGGCGGCAAAGCCGATCACCAGAAAGCGGCCTTCCCAGGCAGTCGAGCGCAGCGCCGCTTCAGCATAGGAGCCGCCGACGGGATCGAACACGATGTCGGCGCCCTTGCCGCCGGTGAGCTTGCGCAGGCCTTCCTTCAAATCTTCCTTGGCGTAATTGAGCGTCAGCTCGGCGCCATGCGCCTTGGCAAATTCGAGCTTCTCGTCCGAGGAGGCGCAGGCAATCACTTTCAAGCCCATCAGCTTGCCGAGCTCGCAGGCAGCGAGCCCAGTGCCGCCCGCCGCGCCCAGTACTGCAAGCGTTTCGCCCGGCTTCGGGCTCGCGCGGTCTTCCAGCGCATGCAGCGCGGTCCCGTAGATGATGATGATGCCGGCGGCGCGGTCGAAATCGAGATTGTCCGGGATCTTCACGATCGAGGCGGCCGGCAGCGCGATCTTCTCACGCGCGCCATTATGGCCGCAGGACGCCACCACGCGATCGCCGGGCTTCAGATCCGTGACGCCGGCGCCGACGCTTTCCACTACGCCCGCGATCTCCGCGGCCGGCGAGAACGGGAAGGGCGGCTTGATCTGGTATTTGCCCTGGATCATCAGGATATCGAAGAAATTCAGCGCCGCCGCCTTGATCGCGACCACGGCTTCGCCTGGCCCAGCCACCGGATCCGGTATCTCGGCCAGCACGAGATCGTCTGGTTGGCAATATTGCGAGCAGAGAATGGCTTTCATGGCGTGGACCTGCTTTCGGACGGACACAGAAGGCTGAATAATCCATGCCGGATTTGACGCGTTCCGACAATACGGCGCGCGCAATTGGGAGGAGTCAAACGATGTTTGAAAAGGGCCTGCTCAAGGGAAAACGCATTCTGGTCACGGGCGGCGGCTCCGGGCTTGGGGCTGCGATGGGACGCCGTTTTCTCGAGCTCGGCGCGGAGCTCATTATCTGCGGGCGCAGGCTGGAGTTGCTGGAAGCGGCCGCAGCCGAGATGCGCGCCTCGCCCGGCGGCAAGGTGACAGCGATGCGTTGCGACATCCGTGATGGCGCCGCGGTCGACGCCTTGATGGATGCGGTATGGAGCGAAGCGCCGCTCGATGTGCTGATCAACAATGCGGCCGCGACCTTCATCGCACAGACCGAGCACATGTCTTTTCGTGCTGCTGACGCCATTCTCGGGCCGACGCTTCACGGCACGATGTATTGCACGCTCGCCGCCGGCAAGCGCTGGATCGAGAGCAAGCACGAGGGCGTGGTGCTCTCCATCCTCTCGACCTCGACCATCACGGGCCGCGCCTTCACTGTGCCGTCGGCGATGGCGAAGTCGGCGGTGCTGGCGATGACGAGGAGCCTGGCGGTGGAATGGGGACCCAAGGGCGTGCGCACCGTCGCGATCGCGCCCGGTGCGTTTCCGACTGCTGGCGCGACGGGCCAGCTCCGTCCCGAGGGACGTGACTCGAATTGGGCCTCGCGCAATCCGCTCGGCCGCGCCGGCGATCATGGCGAGCTCGCCAATCTCGCAAGCTTTCTGATTTCGGACGCAGCCGGTTACATCAATGGCGAGATGGTGGTGCAGGATGGCGGCGCGCATCTGCGTTCATCGGGCGCCGAAGATTTGCTGCAATGGAGCGAAGCGCAATGGGCCGAGCTGCGCGCCGCACGCACTAAAGCGCGATGAGATTGGGTTGAGCCGGCATCGCGCTTTAGGTTTTTGATTGAGCATGATCTTTCCGGAAAACCGCTGCACACTTTTCCGGATCACGCACTAAAGGCTAAGCGCTGCTCGCGCAGTAACTGCCTTCCCAAATCAATGTTTCCCGGCTATGGCTGCCGCCGAGTAAACGCACCAGCAAGCGTCCGATTGAGCATCCGTCGCCGGGCCATCTTCCAGTCACAATGATAAGGGAACCACACCGCATCATGTTTTTTCAGCGGCTGCTGACATCGGTGATGGCGGGTATGCTGGTGTGCGGAGCGGCAAGCTTCGCGCTGGCGCAAACTGCGCCGCCGAGTGCGCCGCCAAAATCCACCAAGAGCGCCGCCGCGAAACCTGCAGCCAAGCAGGACGTAGCCAAGCCGCCGGCCTCGATGACAGGCGGCGTCGAGCCGACACTGATCGGCCAGTTCGGCACCTGGGGCGCCTACAGTGCAACGCCGAACGGCAAGCACGTCTGCTTCGCGCTGGCGAAGCCCTCCACCTCGAAGACCAATCCGCCGAACCGGCCGCGTGATCCGGCCTATGCCTTCGTCTCGACGCGCCCGGCCGAGAAGGTCATCAACGAAGTTTCGATCATGATCGGCTATGCGCTCAAGCCCGGCTCGGAATCGACGCTGGAAGTCGGCGGCGCGTCCTATTCGATGTATACCCAGGGTGACGGTCTCTGGATCAAGAACGCCGCCGAAGAGGACCAGATGGTCCAGGCCATGCGCCGCGCGGCGGATGCGACCGTCAAAGGCGTTTCGGCCAAGGGCACCGAGACGATGGATACTTTCTCGATGAAGGGCCTGAGCCAGGCGCTGGACCGCATCGCGCAAGACTGCAAGCACTAAGGACTGCAAGCACCAGGCCCACGGGCCTGCTTTTTTGATCAAACGAGATGGATTTCACGGCTTTTCAGCCCGCGCTGGAAAGCTTATGTGATTGCGATGACCGACATCCAGACCAGCGCCGCTGAGGCCGGCTCCACGCTTGTGGAGAAAACCCCGCTCGAATCCTATGTGCCGCCGGCAAAGCCGTCGCTGATCGGCCTGTCGCGCACGGAACTGGCGGAGCGGCTCGGCGAGATCGGCGTTGCGCCTTCGCAGCGCAAGATGCGGGTTCAGCAGCTCTGGCACTGGCTCTATTTCCGCGGCGCCAAGAGCTTCGACGAGATGACCAGCGTGTCGAAGGACATCCGCGCCGAGCTCGCCAGGCATTTCACCGTCGACCGGCCCGAGGTGGTCGCCGAGCAGATCTCCAACGACGGCACGCGCAAATGGCTGTTGCGGTTGCCGAGCGGCGACCAGGTCGAGCGGCCGCACGAAGTCGAATGCGTCTACATCCCCGAAACCGACCGCGGCACGCTCTGCGTCTCCTCGCAGGTCGGCTGCACGCTCAATTGCTCGTTCTGCCACACCGGCACGCAGCGGCTGGTGCGCAACCTCACCGCGGGCGAGATCGCAGGCCAGGTGATGGTCGCGCGTGACCGGCTCAATGATTGGGCCGACCGTGAGAACGGCACGCGTCTCGTCACCAACGTCGTGATGATGGGCATGGGCGAGCCGCTCTATAATTTCGACGCGGTGCGCGATGCGCTCCTGATCGTCGCCGACAATGAAGGCATCGGCATCTCCCGCCGCCGCATTACGTTGTCGACCTCGGGCGTGGTGCCGAACATCATCCGCACCGGCGAGGAGATCGGCGTGATGCTCGCGATCTCGCTGCATGCGGTGCGCGACGAGCTGCGCAACGAACTGGTGCCGCTCAACCGCAAATATCCGATTGCCGAATTGCTGCAGGCCTGCCGTGACTATCCGGCGGCATCGAACGCACGGCGCATCACCTTCGAGTATGTGATGCTCAAGGGCGTCAACGATTCGCTCGATGACGCAAAGCTGCTGGTGAAGTTGCTGAAGGGCATCCCGGCCAAGATCAATCTCATCCCGTTCAATCCCTGGCCAGGCACGCGTTACGAATGTTCGGACTGGGAGCAGATCGAGAAATTCTCCGAATATATCTTCAACGCCGGCTATTCCTCGCCGGTGCGTACCCCGCGCGGCCGCGACATCCTCGCCGCCTGCGGGCAGTTGAAATCGGAGACCGAGAAATTGTCGGCCCGCGAGCGGCAGGCGTTGCGCGCGATGGCGATGACCGATTGAGTGGCTTCATGCGCATGTCGTTGCAGTCTCGTCATTGCGGGGAGCCAACGGGTCCGCGCGAAGCGCGGCCCGATGACAGGCTCCGCGACGAAGCAATCCAGCCGCTGTTTCTGCGGGGGTGTTCTGGATTGCTTCGCTTCGCTCGCAATGACGGTTCCCTCTCCCAATGGCGTTGATCGGCCGGCTCTTCGTGATCGCTTTCGCCTTTCTCGCCGCCTGTCTGGTGGCGGGGATGATCATTGTTTGCGCGATCATGTTTCCCGAGTTCAGCAACCTCGGTACCGGCCCGGTCGATCAGGGCGCAATCGATATCATCCTGGGCTTCGGCTTCATCTTCATTTCCGGCTTCGCGTTGCTGCCGGCGCTGATCATTGCGCTGATCACGGAGGCCTTCTTCATCCGCAGCGCACTGGCCTATACGGTCGGTGGCGCCGTTGTCGGGCTCGCCTGTTATCTTGGTCTGGTGCCGTTCGACCCGGAGACGCTGCACTTCGAGGGCATCGTGCGGCGCCATATGGAGATCATGACCGGCGCCGGTATTGTCGCCGGCCTCGTCTATTGGATGATCGCGGGCCGCACCGCGGGCGCCTGGCGCGAGCCGCAGCGTCGCCTGCCGCCGCCTCCGCCGATGCCCTCGCAGTAGCGACGGCGCGTTAACACTTTTGCCGCAGCCGGCAAGGGGTTTTCATACCTCGCCCGCTCCGCTAAACCGCGCCCCATGAACCGGACTGGACTCTTCATCGCGCTGGGACTGGCGGCTTTTGTCGGGCTGCTGTTCGGAGTTTACCCCGAGCTCGACCTCAAGCTGGCATCGCTGTTCTACGATACGGCGACGAAAACCTTTCCGCTGAAGTTCAACACGCTGGCCGAGTTCGCTCGCGATGGCGCGATGTGGATCGCGTGGGGTTTGGCTCTACCTGCGCTCGTCGCGTTGGTCGTGAAGCTGGTGCGGCCGGATCGGAAACTGCTGATATCCGGACGGGCGGTGGTGTTCCTGCTCGTGACGCTGATCCTGTCCGCGGGGATTCTCACGAATCTCACCTTCAAGAGCTATTGGGGCCGGCCGCGTCCGGTCGTGGTTACAGAGTTCAACGGACCGGATAAGTTCGTGGCGTGGTGGGATCCGCGCGGCAGCTGCGATCGCAACTGCTCGTTCTTCTCCGGCGAAGGCGCGACCGCATTCTGGACCTATGCGCCGGCCGCACTGGCGCCGCCGGCCTGGCGTCCGATCGCCTATGCCGCAGCGACCGTGTTCGGCGTGGTGACGAGCCTGCTGCGCATGGCGTTCGGCGGTCACTTTTTCACGGACGTCGCCATCGCCGGCCTGGTGACGTTTCTCGTGATCTGGCTGGGCTACGCCTGTATCTATCGCTGGCCCCGTACCCGCTTCACCGATGAAAGCGTCGATGCCGCGCTGACGCGGCTAGCCTGGCCCGCCTTTGTCTGGCGCCTCCGCCTGGTCAGGCGCTGGGCGAAATCGGAGCCCTCCTTCGTGCACCGGATCGTCCAGACCCATCACGATTGAGGCTTGACGAACGGGCCTTGACGAATGGGCCTTGGGACGGCTTGCCTCGCAAGGCGTTCTGCCTATAGAACCGCGCCGAAATTCGCTATTTTCCGCGATCAAGCCGTAAACGAACCCGCTTTGTTCGACCGATTGGAAGCTCCATGACCACGATCCTGAAAAGCCTGCCCAAGGGCGAAAAAGTCGGCATCGCTTTCTCGGGCGGCCTCGACACCTCCGCGGCGCTGCTCTGGATGAAGCAAAAAGGCGCCCGCGTCTTTGCCTATACGGCAAATCTCGGCCAGCCTGACGAAGCCGATTACGACGCGATCCCGCGCAAGGCCATGGACTTCGGCGCCGAGAAGGCCCTCCTCGTGGACTGCCGCACGCAGCTGGTCCATGAGGGCATTGCCGCCATTCAGTCGGGCGCGTTCCACATCTCGACCGGCGGCATCACTTATTTCAACACCACGCCGCTCGGCCGCGCCGTGACCGGCACGATGCTGGTCTCGGCGATGAAGGAGGACGGCGTCAACATCTGGGGCGACGGCTCGACCTTCAAGGGCAACGATATCGAGCGGTTCTATCGCTACGGCCTCGTCACCAATCCGACGCTGAAGATCTACAAGCCCTGGCTCGACCAGCAATTCATCGACGAGCTCGGCGGCCGCGCGGAAATGTCGGCGTTCATGACCGCGCAAGGCTTCGCCTACAAGATGAGCGCCGAGAAGGCGTATTCGACCGACAGCAATCTCCTTGGCGCGACCCACGAGGCCAAGGATCTGGAAAGCCTTTCCAGCGGTATCAAGATCGTCAATCCGATTATGGGCGTGCCGTTCTGGCGCGATGACTGCAACGTCAAGGCCGAGAAGGTCGTCGTGCGTTTTGAGGAAGGCCAGCCGGTCGCGCTGAACGGCCAGACTTTTGCTGATGCGGTCGCGCTGTTCCTCGAGGCTAACACGATCGGCGGCCGGCATGGCCTTGGCATGAGCGACCAGATCGAGAACCGCATCATCGAGGCCAAGAGCCGCGGCATCTACGAAGCGCCCGGCATGGCGCTCTTGCACATCGCCTATGAGCGCCTCGTCACCGGCATCCATAACGAGGACACCATCGAGCAATACCGCATCAGCGGCATGCGCCTTGGCCGCTTGCTCTACCAGGGGCGATGGTTCGACTCCCAAGCGCTGATGTTGCGCGAGACCGCCCAGCGCTGGGTCGCGCGAGCGATCACCGGCGAGGTGACGCTCGAGCTGCGCCGCGGCAACGATTACTCGATCCTGAACACCGAGAGTCCCAACCTCACCTACGCGCCGGAGCGGCTCAGCATGGAGAAGGTCGAGGACGCCGCGTTCACGCCGGCGGACCGCATCGGCCAGCTCACCATGCGCAACCTCGACATCGCCGATACGCGGGCGAAGCTGAAGCTGTATGGAGAGACGGGTTTGCTGTCGATCGGCGAGGGCTCGCCGATTCTCAAGCTCGAGGGTGACAAGGACTGAGGGGCGCCGGGCTCGCTGCGCGAAATTTTCTCGGGGTCGTCCCGGACAAGCGAGCGTGAGCGAGCGCCGATCCGGGACCCATTACCACAAGGTCTAGTTTGGCGAAGACTCGGAGTTGTCAGCTTGCCACAACAACGCGATCCTGTGGCAATGGGTCCTGGCTTTCGCCAGGACGACCCCGCGGATATGTCGGAGCAAAAGCAAAATGGCCGGGATTGCTCCCGGCCATTTGTTTTTCGTTCGATCCGCCTTTTTGACTTCGTCTTACCGCGGTGGCGCGATGCCGGGCGGGGGCGGCGGCAGCGAGGCGGTTGAGCCGTTGAGCAGCGGCGTGATGCGTCGGACGGTGACGCGCCGGTTGATGCGGCTCGGACCGTCCGTCTGCTCCTTTAGATATTGCGAGCCGTAGCCCTGCGAGGTCAGGTTTTCCGCCGGGACGCCGAACTGCTGGGTGAGCAACTCGGCAGCCGATTCCGCGCGGCGGTCCGACAGCGACAGATTGTCGGTGTCGTTGCCGGTCGCATCCGTGTGGCCCTCGATCAGGAACACCTCGCGCGGATTGCGCTGGATGGCACGATTGAGGCCGTCGGCGATCACCTGCAGCTTCGAAGCCTGGTCGGGCGTGATCTCCCAGGAACCTAGGTCGAAGTTGATGCTGTTGACGTCGATGCTCGGCATCAGCATGCGCACATTAGGGCTGTAGCGGATTTCGTCGAGCGAATACCGCCGCTCGATGCGATCCACGGGCGGCGCCTCGAGGGTGTCGTAGACGAGGTCCGGTGGTGCGTCGGCGTAGTCGACGACGTAATGGTCGTAGGGGATGCGGACGACCGGCGGCGCCAGATCGACAAAGAAGCCGCCGACCGCGCTCGGATCGCGGTAGCTGTTGTCGATGATGATGATCTCGCGACCATCGCGGTCGCGCCGGATCCGCCGCAGCAACCCGCCATCGGGCCCGACCACGGTGATGACCTGGCTGCCGTCGGGACGGAACACGATGGTGCGGTTTTCGCCGCCGACAACTTCGGTGCGGATGTCACGCGCACCGTAGCGGAAGCGGTCCATCTCGTCGTGACGCACGAACTCCTGGCCGCTCGGATCGCGGATGATGAGACGGCCGGGCTCCGTGATGATGGTGCGGCCGCCTTCCTGCACCTCGCGCCGCTGGCTGCGGAAGTCGTCCATGCGCCGCGGTCCTTGCGGAGCAGCCCCCGGTGCGATCGGCGTGAGGGGCGCCGCAGGCGGCGCCATTGCCGGAAGCGGAGTCGTGACCGTCGGCGCACGGCGGAAGGCCGGCGTAACCGTCGGCGGCGCGTTCTGGGCGCGGCCGGGCGGAGGTGCAGCGTTCGGCGCGCCAGGCACCACGGCCGGTGCTGCGGCATTCGGCGCTGCTGCGCCGCCCGGAGCATTGGGACGACCGGCGGGAGCTACGCCTTGTTGAGCCGGTGCAACTTGTTGAGCCGGTGCAACCTGGGTCGGCGGCGTGGCGGGGGTCTGCTGGGTGTGCGCCGGCGGTGTGCCAGCAGGCGCGGTCGACGGTGCTGCACCGGCGGCGGGCGGCGTACCTGTTGGCGTACCCGGGCGGCCTTCCGGCGTACCCGGACGACCTTCACGACGCTCTTCACGCGGCGGCGTACCGGCAGGAGGTGTCGATGTTTGCGGTGTCGCAGCGGGCGGAGTGCCGTGCTGTTCGCGACGCTCTTCCGGGTGACCCTGCGGGCCGCCGGCAGGCGGCGTTGAGGTCTGCGGAGTAGCTGGCGTGGTCGGACGCACGGGGGCCGCGGGCGGAGCCGGCGGCGCAGCATGCGGCGGCGGCGCAGGAGGCGGCGGGGGCGCCGCTGGATGCGGGGGTGCAGGCGGCGGTGCGGGCGGAGGCGCTGCCGGATGCGGAGCTTGAGGCGGTGGTGCTGTCGGATGCGGAGGCTGTGGGGGCGGCGGAGCGGCTGGCTTCGCCGGTTGTTGGGCCGGGCGCCCTTGGCCGGCGGCTGACCACCCTTCGGCGGCGCTCCCTTTTCCTTTTCGTGTTCCTTGGTTTCCCCTCCGGGCTGCTGCTGCGCCACCACCATGGGTGCGCTTTGCGCATGCGAGGTAGAGCTTGCAAACTGCATCGCAGTGAGAGCGGTCGTGGCAAGCAGCACGAGGCGAAGTTTTGTCATGATGTTGTGGGTCCCGGGAGGAAGGAAGGTTCTAGAGGCAGGCGATCAACGAACAGCCATTAGGCCGGATTGTGGCAGCGTACAAAGGCTGATTCGGATTTATTTCGTGCGACAAAAGGCCCGAAAACGTCATTGTTCATGGCGTATTCATGCGATGGCCAAGTTAGGCACGTTCGATTTGCATTGAGATCGCCCCCGTGTTCCGAAGTGCGATAACGGCGTGCGCAGCGCAATGTTCCCGAAGGAACGTGCTCATTCCGGCGTGTGACACACCGCCTCGATGTTGTGACCATCAAGATCGAGCACGAAGGCGCCGTAATAATTCGGATGATAATGTGCGCGAATGCCCGGCGCGCCATTGTCGCGCCCGCCGGCTGCGATTGCTGCATGATAGAAAGCATCCACGGCAGCGCGGTTGGTCGCGAGGATCGCGACATGCAGCGGCTTGTTCAATCCGCCTTCGCCGCCGATCCAGAAATCCGGCTTGCCATTGGCGCCGAAACCCGCCGCCGGCGTGTCTTCGGGCTGGTCCTGCTGTTTGACTTCCATCACGAGAGCGTAGCCGAGCGGCGCCAGCGCTTGCAGATAGAAGGTCTTGGCGCGCTCATAGTCGGAAACGGGAAAACCGATATGGTCGATCATCAGCGCCTCCTTCTTGATTGAGCATGATCTTTTCGGAAAACCGGCTTCCACTTTTCCGGATCATGCTCCTCGTATCGTCAGCCTACGTACGCAAGAGAAACGTGTTGCTGCGCGTCCGGCCTGCTTCAGCATAACCCCGTGTCAACATGTCGGCGATGCAGTCCTGCTGCCATTCGTCGCGGGAGAGATGCTCGATCACCACCGCGCGCGGCCATTGCGCTTGCGGCGCTTCTTTGAAGTACGGCACCAGCGCGCGGTCTTCAAAACCTTCGATGTCGATTTTCAGCGCGTCGACTTTCGTGACGCCCGCTTCATCGAGAATGCGCTGCAGCCGTAGCGCAGGCACCTTGATGGCTTCAGAGGTGGCGGCACCGATGACGACGTGGCTGGCGCCGAGATTGCCGCCATCGGTCTCGATCATCACTTCGCCGTCGGCATCGCTCACCGCGGCCGCGACCAGGCGCGTCTGCGTGTATCCGCAAGCGCTGTTGTTGAAAGCAAGCCGCGCATGCGTGACGGGATGCGGCTCGACCGCGATCACGGTGCCGTTTGCGCCGACATCACGCGCCAGCACCAGCGCATAGGTGCCGACATTGGCGCCGATATCGACGAACACGCCGCCGGCGGGCAGATGCGTGCGCAGGAAGCTGAGCTCTTCGAGATTGTAGTCGGGATTGAACAGCGCGCCGCGCTCGGTCGCGCTGGCCTGGTGATAGAAGCGGAACGAGGCGCCTTGATAGGGCACATCAACGGGACCCGCGCGGAGCAGATTGACCAGCCGCGACAGCCAGGGGCGAAACGCGCCACGCTTCAGCCGCGAGCGATGCGCGAGAGAAATGATCGCCGCCTGCGCCGCATTCGGCGCAAAGGCGCCGAATGGCGCGGGCGAAGGATCATTGTCTGATATCACGCAGCTATCCTTGAACAAGCGGGCAGGGCGGCGACTGCATAGCCGACTTTTGCGCGGGACTCCAAAGGTTCCTGCGCGCTTTTTCTACGTCGCCTACCCGCGCGAAGGCTGCGATTGGTTGACGTAGTCCATTAGCCCGGCGAGAAGATGATCCATCATCAAGCGCAGCCTGCGGCTCGTGCGCAGATCCTCGTGCAGCGCCAGCCATATCTCCAGCCGGGCGCTGATTTGATCCGGAAACACCGGCACCAGTTCCTTGCTACGCCGCGCGATGCCGTGCTGGATCAGTCCGATGCCGCAGCCCGCCCTGATGGCGGCGAGTTGGGCCAGATCATTGTCGGTCCGCAGCGAAAAGATATCGCGGACCAGCGTGAGATTTTCCGACAGGTCGGGCAATACCGGCGTTTCCCGATCGAAGCCGATGAGCGTGTGCTCGCCAAGCATCGCGCGCGGCGTCGTCAGTTTCGGCGCGGCTTCGAGATAGTGCCGGTGCGCGTAGAGCCCGAGGCCGACATCGCCGACATGGCGGGCGACGATCGCCTGCTGGCCGGGACGCAGCATGCGCACGGCAATATCGGCTTCTCCAGTGAGAAGGTCGGCCACGCGGTTGGAGAGTGAAAGCTCGATCGTCACGCGCGGAGCTATGCTGCGGAACAAGGCCAGCAAGGGCGGCAGCACCTCGGCGCCGATAATGTCGCTCGCAGTGATGCGGATGGTTCCGGCGATGTCGCTCTCACCGCCGGAAGCCGCGCGGATCATGGCGCTCGATGCCGCCGACATCGCCTGCGCGTGACGGGCGATATCGTTTGCGGCGTCCGTCGGCGTCAGGCCGCGCTGGGAACGAATGAAGAGGGCGACGCCGAGGTCCTTTTCGAGCTCGGCGATCTGCCGCCCAAGGGTGGGCTGGGTCAGCCCCAACCGCCGCGCCGCGCCCGAGAGACTGCCCTCGTCGTAGACGGCGAGAAACGAGCGGATATGGCTCCAGTCGGGCTCTTTCATACAAATACGTATATCAATGTTATATATTTATGCAATTTTCAGAGAACGAGGCGCGCGGCATAAACGGCTCCATGCCCATGGAGGACCACGTGTCGCTGCTAATCGAATCCACAACGCCTGAACTCGTCCACCGGCGTTATCGCGCGGTCATGCTGCCCCGGATCGGCGGACCTGAGGTGCTGCGCAGCGTCGATCTGCCATTGCCTGAGCCGGGCCCAAAACAGCTTCGGGTTCGCATCCGCGCTGCCGGCGTCGGCTCGACCGACCTGATGATGCTCGCGGGCCGCTACAACTACGCGCCGCCGATGCCGTTCGTGCCGGGCTACGAGATCGCCGGCGTGGTCGACGCAGTCGGCGCCGAGGTGAAGGATTTCCGGATCGGGCAGCGTGTCGCCGCGCTGACGCTGCACGGCGGCTTCGCCGAAACCATTGTCCGCGACGCCGAGCATTTCATTCCGATTTCGGACGGCGTCTCGGATGTCCAGGCGGCAGCCACGGTGCTGAACTACGTCACCGCATGGCAGATGATTCATCGTGTCGCCAAAGTGCAGCCGGGCCAGACGGCGCTGGTGACGGGCGCTGCCGGCGGCGTCGGCACGGCCGCCCTGCAACTCCTGCGTCTCACCGGCGTCAAGGCCTATGGCGCTGCATCGCCGGCCAAGCACGACGTGATCCGCAAATTCGGCGCGACGCCGATCGACTATCGCAAGGGACGACTGGATCGCCTGGTGCGCGCGTGCGAGCCGCATGGCGTCGATGTCGTTTTCGACGCCGTGGGCGGATCGAACGTGACGCCATGCATCAAATCATTGCGTGTTGGAGGCATGCTGGTTGGTTTCGGCTTCATGAACGTCCGGAGCAAGTCGGCGATTCTAGCGAGCATTGCCAACACGCTGCTGGGTGCGCGCCTTCGCGGCCGCCGCGGTGCCTTCTACGGCATCACCATGCTTTATCGAAAAGACCCAAAACCGCTGCGCGAGGACTTGCCGAAGATTTTTGCGCTGATCGAAGACGGCAGCATCGATCCGTTGATCGATGCTGTTTTCCCTTTATCTTCTGTCCGTGAAGCGATGGAGCGACTGGCGGCTGGTACAGGCGCGGGAAAAATCGTGCTGACGGTGAGCTGAAGCGACAGCTTGGGTACCTCGATGGTTCCCCTCGATCATGCTAGTCAGATTTCGCGAGAATTTTGGCGGAGACGGACATGGAACGCGATGGGCGCATCGGGCCGCAGCAACTGCTCGACTTTGCCACGGCGGTCTATGAGCGTTGCGGTATGCCGGCGGCGGCCGCGAGGCTTGCGGCCGACACGCTAGTGCAGGCCGATCTGTGGGGGCATCAGTCGCATGGCGTGATGCGGCTGTCCTGGTATGTCGGCCGCCTCAAGGCCGGCGTCTGCGATCCCAGCGCCAAACCTGAAACAATCGTCGACGCCGGCGCGATCGCTGTGATCGATGGCAAGGACGGCATGGGCCAGGTCTTGACGGCGCATGCGATGGAGGACGCGATCCGCCGCTCGCGGGCGCATGGCATCGGCGCGGTGGCGCTGCGCAACTCCAATCATTTCGGCACCGCGATGTATTTCACGCTGATGGCGGCGCGTGCCGGCTGCGTCGGCTTTCTCGCCACCAATGCGAGCCCGGCGATGGCG
>Ga0210410_10000754_pt1 | contig 33312 bp, 20 predicted proteins | sample IncBWC4MmetaG_FD_161058 | JGI IMG/M metagenome (GOLD analysis project Ga0210410, IMG submission 161058) | Forest soil microbial communities from Barre Woods Harvard Forest LTER site, Petersham, Massachusetts, United States - Inc-BW-C-4-M | ecosystem: Environmental > Terrestrial > Soil >...
TTTTCGCTTGACTCCTGCCACGCGGGGATGACAAGATTCTTGTCGCTTCTCCCCCGCAAGTTTGCTCACGAGTTCCCCCAAAAGTCTGATCGATATTTCCCCGGACTCCCAGTCCAGAAGGCGGTATTTATGACACAGCTTGAATCGCAAGACGAGAAAACTGGCAAGAAGCGGCTTCACACTCAACTCAGCTCTGGACTTGAAAAGAATCTGTGGGCGTATGCTGCGGCGGCGAGCGCCGCAGGCGTGGGGATGCTCGTTAGCCCGCAGGCTGCCGCGGCAAAGATCGTTTACACGGCGGTACACGCCAACGTGGACCTGGGATATACGCTCGACTTGAACCACGACGGGATCGCGGACTTTTATCTGGTCAACGGGGGAGGCGCCAGCCTGGCGGGATCGTCGCGGTTCTCCTATTTGCAGGTATGCCACATCCCTCAAAACCTTGCCTCTCATCAATGTATACAGTCGTCGTCGTCGATCCAGCCAAACAAGGACAACGTGGTCAGAATATTATCGTCGGGCGCGGCCGCGCTTCCCGCCGGGGCGAAGATAGCATTTGGCGAGAAGTTTCAGGTCCCCGGAGTGGCGGCCTTCATGGTGGGGCGCGAGTTTTATTCAGGGAGTAACACAGCGCAAAACTTTAAAGGGCCGTGGGCTCACGGAGGCAAAGGCACAACGAATCGCTATCTCGGATTCAAGTTCAAAATTAACGGTCAATTTCACTACGGATGGGCCCGTCTCAGCGTAACCACCCCCGCCCACGGTGCTTACACAGCCACATTGACCGGCTACGCGTACGAGACGGCTGCGAATAAGGGCATTGTCGCCGGCCAGACCGCTGGAACGGACGAAGTCGGCGCCATAGTTCCGACGAGTCCGATGGTTCCGGCCAGTGAAGCATACCGCCTGGCTTCGCTGGGTTTGCTGGGGCGGGGAGCATCGGGGCTCTCCATTTGGCGAAGGCAAGAAGATTTGCCGAATTGAGTGGCGGGCGCCGTTTTTCGCCTTCAGCTTACAGGTACGGCGGCGGAGTTCAGGGTAGGCTTTCGACTCCGCCGCGCGATTCCGCGCGGCTGCGCTCTGGATGACATTCTACGGTACGCAGTTCAGTCGGCTTCTGCGGTCCGATTCACCTCTACTGAACATTCGAGTTGGCGGCGTTGGTCAATACCTGCGAGTATGCCGCACCATACTGGCTATTGCCGGGATATCCGGGAGCGAAGGCCAACAGCCAATCCTGATAATAAATCTCAAAGACACTGGCGTGATGCGAGATCGCAAACGGAATCAAGTCGACGAGCGATCCCGTGGCACAGCTATTGTCTGGGCAACTTTGCAACAAGGTCTGCAACTCCAGAGGCTGCTGTCCCGCGTAGTGTGCGAATAGATTGCACCAGTCCGCGTTGCAGGTCGGGTAGCCGGTGACGTCGGCTAACTCAAATCCCTGGGTCCCGAAGCCAATACCCGCGGGAACCACGAGAGGCGCCAGAAAATCCGGAACTGTGCTGAGGGGAAAGCCCATAGGAGTAACTCCAACCATGAGCTGTTTAGGGGAGTGCAGGTTACTCTCAAACGCGACCATGGACGCAAGATAACTTTCCCAAGAGGGGATGGTTATGCCCCAAGCCGCAAAGGCCTGTCCGCAAGCGGCCGTAATATCGTTCCATCCGGAGACAGGAAAACTTTCGCCGCCGTGGCCCAACCCGAAACGAATGTAGCCGATGTTCGGGTTTGTCCCATATTTTTGAACCGTGGCCGACATGAACTGCTGATACGGCAATTGAAAGCCAGCCTGACTCAGATAGTTGCCGATCTGCTGGACTCCATATTGCGTATTGCAACTGGTGTAGTTCGATGGGCCGAGCAGATTCCAGACATAACCCGGAATCGCGCAATTGCCGGTGGTGCTGGCGACTCCGTTGCTACAGGTTGCGATCGAACTGTCGCTGTTGGCCCAGACGATCAGGTTCACCTTCTTGCCGGCTGCGGCCCAGGGCGCGATCAGAGCGTCCACGGCAGTCCAAACATATTGAGGATTAGCCGTCGGCCCTTGATCGATCATGCCCCACTCCACCGAAAGATTAGCTCCCGTGACTGCTGGATTGCTCATGAGATATGCCTGGACCGCTTTATAGTCGGAAGTGCGAGGGTTAATCGGAGGGAAGAGAACTTGTAGCGCAACTTTGGGTGTGGCCGCGACGAGAGAGACATTGGCGCTGGCCGACTTACTGGAGTCGGCTGTGCTGGTGGCTGTAATCAGGGCCGTGGTGTTTGCCTTCACCACGGGCGCGGTGTACATGCCGCTGCTGGAAACGGTGCCGGGAGACGCAGTCCAGGTCACGCCGGTGTTGGACGTGTTCGTTACCGACGCCTGGAATTGTGCGGTGGCTCCGGAATTAACCGTCGTTGTGGGCGGTGTAACCGTGACCGCAACGGTGGGTGCGATCAGCGTGACGGTCGACACGGCGGATTTCGTAGAATCGGCGGCGCTGGTCGCCGTGACTACTGCCGTAGTATTTACCGTGACCGCGGGCGCAGTGTAGGCACCAGCGCTGGAGATTGTGCCCGCAGATGCGGTCCAGTTGACGGCTGTGTTGGAAGTGTTTGTAACCGTGGCCGAGAACTGCGCGACCGCGCCGGAATTCACGCTGGTGCTGACCGGCGATACGGCAACACTTACCGGTGGCGAAATTGAAATGGTCGCAGTGGCGGATCTCGTGGAATCCGCGACGCTCGTCGCGGTCAGAGTCGCTGTTGTACTTGTCGTTACGGCGGGAGCAGTGTACAAACCGCTGCTGGAAACAGTTCCGATAGTTGCGGTCCAGTTCACGCCGGTGTTGGAGGTGTTGCTGACGGAAGCTTGAAACTGCGCCGCCGCTCCTGAGTTTAGCGCCGAACTGGTCGGAGACAGAGTAATCGCAACCGGAGCGGCCACCGAAATATTCGCGGTCGCGGACTTGGTGGAATCAGCGACGCTGGTCGCAGTGAGCACGGCAGTTGTGTTGGAAGTCACGACTGGCGCAGTGTACAAGCCGCTGCTGGAAACGGTCCCGCTCGATACCGTCCAAACGACCGCCGCATTCCAGCGGTTGACCGTAGCTTGAAACTGCACCGACGCCCCCGAGTTTACGGTGACGCTGATGGGTGCCAACGTGACGGTCACGGCTCTCTCGCCCGAGGTAATTGGCAGTTTGAGTTTTGCGAACGTGTGCATCCCGCTGGAATCGAAGACCTCCACTGAAAAGGAAAAAGTTCCGACAACTTGAGGGATGCCGGAGATGTGTCCGGTGGAGGAGTCGAGCGCAAGTCCCGCGGGCAAGTTTTGTCCTTCATACCGATAGGGCGCCAATCCGCCACTCACCGAAACAACGGTGTCGTAAGGAATTCCGGCGATTGCGGGGGCCAAGGCGGCCGACACTATGATGCGACTCTGCGACCTCGATCTGGTGTCCTCTCCGAACAGAGACAGTGCGCTCACCAGTAAACTGAACACGATGAGCAAGTGAAGGGCATTACGAGTCCAGAGACTGCGCGGTCGAGATATTGTGGCGAAGCAGAAATTGCGGGACATGCATACCTCACGAATCATGAATGCGGGCGAACAAACGTCACTCGCGCCTGAGTGACTGTAGGCACTACTAGATTCGTAAGAAAGGTGTCGTGAGGAGGACAAAGGAATGTCCGGGCAGACATTCCCTTGCGCTACTGATGATGAAAATCAGCTCAGAAAGTTCGAACGAAAAAAATGAAGCGACGGAAGAGTCCGTCGCTCCTGAGGAAGAATTTCCAAACCGCCTATCTGCCTGCCGCCGTGGCCTTCAGAACCTGGGCGTAGGAAGCGCCGTAGGTGCTGTAGCCGGGATAGTTCGGATCGAAGGCCAGTAGCCAATCGTCGGTGTAGAGTTCGAAGACAGTGGTATGGCGCTTAATGGCAAACGGCAGCAACGTGACCAGCGATCCCACGGGCGGAAGGTTCAGCGGATTGCTCGCTAAATAAGTCTGCAACTCCAATGGCGCTTGGCCAGCGTACTGGTCGAAGAGGGAGCACCAGTCCGCCACACAAAGTGGGTAGGTTAGAACATCGGACAACTGTAACCCTTCGTTGCCGAAAGTCATTCCCAACGAAACCGCCGTGGCGGCTTCGGTCTGCGGCATGAGAAGGGAGTTGACGCTATCGATGCCCACTCCCAACTGTTTTGGCGAATTGAGAGTGGCCTCGTAGTTCATCATTCCTACGAGGTAGTTGATCCAGTTGGTGTCGGTCCATCCCCAATTATTGACAAAGGTGTTGAAGCAGTTCAGGTCGATGCTGAAATTCTGTCCCGGATAGGTCTCGCCGCCGCGGCCCAGACCGAAGCGGAGATATCCGATGGAGCCGTTGTTTCCATAATGCTGCACTACCTGGGCCATGAAGGCCTGATACGGCTGCTGGAAAACCGCCTGGAAATAATTTGGAACCTGCTCGCCGTTGCAGGTGGTGATGTTGGAAGCACCCAGGTTCGACATCACATAGGTGGGCGTTGCGGTGTTGGTTGGGGCGTCGCTCACTGCCCAAATGACAATGTTGACCTTTTTCCCGGCGGCAATCCAGGGAGCAATCGTGGCATCGAAGGCGGAAAAATCATATTGCGGATTCGAGGTTGGCCCCTTGTCAGCCGATCCCCACTCGAGCGAGAAAATCGCCCCGGTGACGATAGGATTGCTCTGAAGATAAGTCTGCACGTCTGCGTAGTAAGCCTGGAAGGGAGTTGTCGGCGGGTACAGTACTTCCATCGAAATCGGCTGCACAGTTGTCGTCGATACCGTTACGGTGGCGGTCGCCGTCTTGGTAGTGTCGGCCACGCTGGTCGCGGTTACTGTCATGGTTGTTTTGCTGGTGACCGTGGGCGCGACAAAGCTGCCGGCTGAAGAGATGGTTCCATTCGACACGGTCCAGGTCACAGCCGTGTTGGTTGTATTGATCACCGTCGCCAAGAACTGTTGCGTTCCCCCCGAAGGAATGGTCACGGTGCCGGGCGCTATGGAAATGGCGACCGGCGGCTGGGTGAAGGTAACGCTGAAAGTGGCGTTGGCAAACTTTCCAACCGAGTCGGTGACAGAGATGCTAAAGCTGTACGTCCCGACTGTGGCACAGATTCCGGTAATCGCACCCGTGGACGTGTCGAGGCTTAGCCCTTTAGGCAGGTTGGTCGCATGGTACGTATAAGGAGCAGTGCCTCCGGCGGCCGAGACACTTGCGCTATATGCCAGAGTGGCAACGCCGGTGGGAATGTTGCCTGAGATTACGATCGTCGCCAAAACCGTAACCGCGGAGGACGCCGATTTCGTAGTGTCGGCGACACTGGTCGCAGTCACGGTCACCGGTGTATTCGCCGTCTCGATGGGCGCGGTGTAGACGCCACTCGAGTCAATTGTCCCCGCGGAAGCGGTCCAAGTCACCGCCGTATTGGTTGTGTAGAGCACGGTTGCCGAAAACTGTTTGGTGCTCGATGAGGGTACGCTGATAGATTTCGGCGCCAAGGAAACCAACACCGGAGGGGTTGCCAACGTTACTGAAAAATTGGCGCTGCCATATTTTCCCGCCGAGTCGGTGGCGGAGGCGGAGAAGGCGAATGTCCCGATGCTGTTGCTAGTCCCGCTGATCGCACCTGTAGCGCTGTCGATCTTCAGCCCTGGCGGCAGACTGGAGGCGTGGTATACGTACGGCGGTTGGCCTCCAACAGCCGTCACACTCGCACTATAAGGAAATGTGGCGACTCCCGTCGGAATGTTTCCGGTCAGCGAGATGGCATACAACACGGTCACAGCCGCGGTCGCGGATTTTGTAGAATCGGCCACACTGGTCGCGGTCACGGCGACCGACGTATTCGAAGTTTCCGTCGGCGCGGTGAAAAGCCCGCTCGAAGAAATCGTCCCCGCGGAAGCGGTCCACGTCACCGCGGTATTGGTGGTGTACAGCACGGTCGCTGTGAACTGGGTGGTGCCGAGCGAAGGCACGGTGATCGCTTTCGGAGAGACCGAAACGCTCACCGGCGGCTCCGCGAAAACCACGGTGAAACTGGCCGTGCCAAGTTTTCGCGCCGAATCGAGGGCGGTAACCGTAAAGGTGTAGGTCCCGGCAGTGTTGCATTTTCCGGAGATTCTGCCCGTGCTCGTGCTGATGCTCAGCGCGCGCGGCAGACTAGTCGCGTGATAGACGTATGGTCCCTTTCCACCGCTGGCTTTCACGTTGCCAGAATAAGCTTCAGTGGCAACACCGCTGGGAAGGGTTCCAGTGATCGTAATAGAACTTGTGCCGGGCAAATCCGAAGCGGCGAACAGCAACTGCGGAAGAACGCAAGCAAAAAGCAAGAGCAAGACTAAGGCCGGATGTACCCGCCGAGCGAGCGCAGCTCGGCGCGCCAGCACGAATGCCGGCTGGACGAATGTGGGGGACATTCTGCCACCTCTATAAAAATTTTGGAACTGCGACGAAGTCGGCGCTGACTACGTTGTTACCTGTATTGACTTTTGGAGACTCGAAGGGGCTCTGGGAAGTCTCACCTGCGTTGCGCAATCATACACGCAATTCGCAACTTCACAGCCCTGCCTTTTTCACAATCTGCACTTCCGAGTATTGCTATGTGATATTTAATATTTGTTAATGAATAGCCAATGGAAAACTTTAATCTTCCCGCAGAATCAGCCGGAAAGCCAGGAGCGACGGCCATTCCGCCGCTCCCGAGTATGCGATCACTTGCCTTGCGCTGCCGCCTTGAAGGCTGCAGCGTAGCCGGCGCCGTAGGTGCTGTAGCCGGGATAGTTGGGGTCAAATGCGAGCAGCCAGTCGTCTGTGTAGATCTCAAAAACGTTGGCGTGATGGCTGAGCGCAAACGGCAGCAGGGTCACCAGCGACCCAACTGGCGGGTTATTGGTCGGATCGCTGAGAGCGATGGTTTGCAGTTCAAGCGGCACCTGTCCTGCGTACTGGTCGAACAAAGCACACCAGTTCACCGAGCAATGCGGATATTTCAAGACATCGTTGAGTTCAAAGCCCTGATTACCGAAGGCCATCTTCAACGAAACGGCAGCGGCGGCTTCCGTATCTGGCATGACGTCGGTGTCATAGCTATCGATGCCGACTCCCAATTGCTTCGGTGACTTCAGCGTGGCCTCATAGTTCATCATCCCAGTCACGTAATTGATCCAGTTGGTATCGGTCCAGCCCCAGTTGTTGATGAAGGTCTGGGTGCACGGGTCCGTTCCAAAATCTGGTCCGGGAAAAGTCTCGCCTCCCCGTCCCAAACCAAAGCGCAGATATCCGATGGAGCCGTTGCCGCCGTAATGTTGCACCACTTGGGCCATGAAGGCCTGGTAGGGCAGTTGGAAAACCGCCTGGAAATAGTTCGGAATCTTCTCGCCAGCGCAGGTGGTGATGTTGGAAGGCCCCAGGTTGTTCATCACATACTGAGGTGTGCCATTGTTCACGGTCGTGTCGCTCACCGCCCAAATAATGATGTTGATCTTTTTCCCGGCAGCAATCCAAGGGGCAATCTGAGCGTCGAAGGCCGAAAAGTCATACTGAGGATTGGCTGTGGGGCCATTGTCATAAAGTCCCCAATCCATCCAGAAATTCACTCCGCCGACGAGAGGGTTGTTGAGCAGGTAGGTTTGTACGTCGGAGTAGTAAGCCTGATACGGGCTCGTGGGCGGGAAGATCAGTTCCAGGGAAACCGGCGGCAACGTTGCCGTCGAAACGGTCACGGTAGATTTGGCAGTCTTGGTGGTATCGGCAACGCTGGTCGCAGTTACCGTCACAGTAGTGTTGGTGGTCACTTTCGGGGCGGCAAAGCTACCTGTCGATGAAATGGTTCCGAGAGAGGCCGTCCATGTCACGGCAGTATTCGTCGTATTGAGCACCGTCGCCAGGAACTGCTGAGTGCCCCCCGAGAGAACCGCCACCGTGGTGGGAGAAACGGAGATGCTCACCGGAGGCTGCGTGAAGGTTACGCTGAAAGTGCCGTTGCCAAACTTGCCCCTGGCATCGGTGACAAATACCTTGAAGGAGAATGTTCCAACCGTGTTACACGCTCCCGTGATCGCGCCCGTAGCTTTGTTCATGGTGAGCGCTTTGGGGAGGCTGGAAGCCTGATATTTGTACGGAGCGTTGCCTCCGCTGGCCGTAACGCTGCCTGTGTAAGGCAGAGTAGCAACCCCGGTGGGAAGGTTTCCTGTGATCGAAATATTGGCAAATGTTAGTTGTGGAACAAAGAGAACCAAACTTGATAGAAGGATTAAGGTTGGGTTGATTCGGTCGAGCGCAACTCTGCATACCGACACGAATGCCGGCAGGAAAACCTTGGGGGACATACTGCACCTCTACTAAAGATTCGAGAACTAGACGAAGTCGGCGCAGTCTGGGTTATTTCGTGTATTGACTCTAAGTGATAAATGTGTTCTTGAGAACATCTCAGAAGGTCATGTTCGAGAGTACATCGATTGCCTGAGCGCCGATAAGTCGTGCCCAGATCGGGAAAGAAACCAGGAGCGACGAATAATTCGCCGCTCCTGGGTACATGAGCCAGCAGGAAGTTTACTTGCCTTGAGCTGCCGCCTTGAAGGCTGCGGCATAAGCGGCTCCGTAGGTGCTGTAGCCGGGATAATTGGGGTCAAACGCCAGCAGCCAGTCGTCTGTGTAGATTTCGAACACATTGGCATGATGGGCTACTGCAAATGGCAGCAGGGTCACCAGCGATCCGACCGGTGGATTGTTGGTGGGATCGCTGAGCGCGATGGTTTGCAACTGCAGCGGCACCTGACCTGCGTACTGATCGAACAAATCGCACCAATTATTTCCGCAATGCGGATACCTCAACACATCGTTAAGTTCCCAGCCCTCGTTGCCGAAGCCCATCTTCAAAGAGACGGCGGCGGCAGCTTCGGTATCCGGCATGATGTTGGTGTCGTAGGTGCTGATACCGACTCCCAATTGCTTGGGTGACTTGAGAGTCGCCTCGTAATTCATCATCCCGCTGAGGTAGTTGATCCAGTTGGTTTCGGTCCATCCCCAATTGTTGATGAAGGTCTGAGTGCACGGGTCTGTTCCAAAATTTTGCCCAGGGAAAGTCTCGCCTCCCCGGCCCAAACCGAAGCGCAGGTATCCGATGGATCCGTTATTCCCATAATGCTGCACCACCTGCGCCATGAAAGCCTGATAGGGAAGTTGGAAGGCCGACTGGAAGTAATTGGGAATCTTTTCTCCGGCACAGGTTGTGACGTTGGATGGTCCGAGATTGTTCATCACATAAGTCGGCGTTCCGGCGTTCGCCAGAGTATCGCTCACCGCCCAGATAATGATGTTGACCTTCTTCCCCGCGGCAATCCAGGGAGCAATCTGAGCGTCGAAAGCCGAAAAGTCGTACTGCGGATTGGACGTTGGACCCTTGTCGTAAAGTCCCCACTCCATCCAGAAATTCACTCCACCGACCAGGGGATTGTTCAGCAGATAGGTCTGCACGTCAGAGTAGTAGGCCTGATAGGGACTGGTGGGCGGGAAGAGCAATTCCAGCGAAACCGGAGGCAGGGTTGTGGTCGACACGGTCACCGTGGATTTCGCCGTTTTGGTGGTGTCGGCGACACTGGTCGCGGTGATGGTCACGGCGGTGTTCGCTGTAACGGTCGGCGCTACAAAGCTGCCGCCGGCAGAGATAGTTCCTTTGGAAGCGGTCCAAGTCACAGTAGTATTTGTCGTGTTGAGCACCGTCGCCAGAAATTGCTGCGAACCTCCCGAGGGCACGGTCACCGTGGTCGGCGAAACGGATATGCTTACCGGCGGCTGGGTAAAGGTGACGCTGAAAGTTCCGTTACCGAATTTTCCGGCCGCATCGGTGATAAAGACTTTGAACGAAAAGGTGCCGACCGTGTTGCAGGCCCCGGTAATCGCACCCGAAGCTTTGTTAATGCTAAGCGCTTTGGGAAGGCTGGTAGCCTGGTACTTGTATGGGGCTGTGCCTCCGCTGGCGGTGATGCTGCCGTTGTAGGCGAAGGTCGCGACGCCCGTAGGAAGGTTCGCAACGACTGAAATTTTGGCGAACGCGATTTGTGGAACAATGACAACTAGAGATAAGAGAAGAATTAAGACCGGGTTGACGCGGTTGAACACACTTCGGGGTGCCGACACGAATGCCGGCTGGCCAAACTTGGGGGACGACATACTACACCTCTGTAAAGGATTGAAAACTTACTGACGAAGTTGGGCGCTTACTACGTTGTTCGATGTATTGACTTTAGAAAATATGGGGGCGTTTGGAAAGTCCCGGAAGTCCATTAACTAAATAGGTAACAGGCGTGTACCTTATAGAATGTTCGACGTAGAACACTATTGCCTATTGGCTTTCGCTATTTACCTTTTATTAAACCATACTTATGATTAAGATTCTTTACGGGGTCAATGGCGAGGGGGCTGGACACTCCACACGGGCCCGCGAAGTGCTGTCTCATCTGGTCGGCAGCGGGCATTCGGTTCACGTCGCGTCTTTTGATCGCGGGCTCGCGAATTTAAGAGACACCTTTCCCTCCACCGAAATCTACGGCTTCCGCTTCGCTTATGTAAATAACCGCGTGCGTTACAAACGCACTGTTGCCAGGAATCTGATGACCGTGGGGAAGGCCGCCAGGAGCCTTTCTCGACTCGAGGATTTGGTTGAGCAGGAGAAAATTGATCTCGTCATCACCGATTTCGAGCCTCTGACCTGCCACGTTGGGCACAAGATGCGGCTGCCAGTCATTTCGATCGACAATCAGCATTGCCTGACCAATGCGGAGGTTTCCTATCCGAAGCAATATCGGCGGGACGCGGCTGCGGCGAAACTCGTGACTCGCATGATGACGCCGCGCGCGAACGCGTATCTGGTGATTTCCTTTTTCTCGGCTCCGGTGCGCAAGCGGAATACATTCTTGTTCCCTCCGCTGCTGCGGCAGGAGATTCTGAAAGCTGCTCCGACCGACGGCGAACACATTCTGGTGTATGTCACTTCTCCGGCGCCAGGGTTGGCGAAGCTGCTGAGTTCTGTCCGTGGCCGGTTCATCGCCTATGGATTCGGCCGGGAAGGCCAGCAGGGAAACATTCTTTACAAGAAGCCGTCCTTAGATGGCTTCTTCTCCGACTTGACCAGCAGCCGCGCGATCATCGCAAACTCCGGCTTTTCACTGGTTAGCGAGGCTCTGCATCTCGGCAAACCGTACCTCGCCGTTCCTGTGAGCCATCAATTCGAGCAGATATTCAATGCCTATTGGCTGGAAAAGTCCGGCTATGGGACGTACTGGGATGAACTGAATAAAGAGCGGGTCGAATCGTTTCTGTACAATCTGCCGCTCTATCGCGAGGCGCTCAAGCAATATCCCAGGCAGGGCAATGGCGCTCTGCTGAAAAAGCTGGATCAGTTGATCGCCGAATACACACAGGCTTAATAACTTAAGAGAGGAGTGCCAGGCAGGGAATTGCGTAATGATCCGTTTCACTAACGTAACTTCGGCTCACCATATCTGGCGACGTACCATAATGGAAGCACGCCGTTCCCGGCAGCGGCGGCTGAGAGGGGTGCCCATGCAGAAACAGCGGCTCATTCTGCCTTCGACCGCGATACTTATCTTCGCAGCCATTGCCTTCGGCCAAGACTCCCAATCTCTTGGCGATGCAGCCCGGCAGGCTCGTCTGAAGAAGCAACAGCAGGAGGCGGCCGCGGCCAGCGACCCGCAGGCCAAAGACGCGCAGAACAACAAAGACGCCGCGCAGGGGAAAAATGCACCAGCCAAAGATTCCTCAGGAAACGCTGCGTTTCCCGCCAAGCCCCGCGTCATCACGAACGACGAAATTCCCTCTCACGTAGGGCCGACCAGCACTTCGCCGGCCGAGTACCAGCAACAGGAAGCGTATGAAGAGCCTTCTTCCGCGGCAGGGAAATCTGGCGCCGAAGTTTGGAAGACGCAGATTCAAGCCATGAAGAACCGCATCGCTTCTCTACAAAACGAGATGACGAGGATAAGCGAGTCGGTGCGTTTCACGTCAGCCAACTGCGTCGCCAACTGCGTGCAGCACAACGAACGGCAACTTCAAAAGCAGCAGCAGGTCGAGACCATGAAGGCGCAAATAGACGAGGAACAAAAACAGCTGGAACAAATGCAGGAGACCGCGCGCAAGCAAGGTTATGGCAGTTCGGTCTACGATCCGTAGAAAATTATTCCTGTGGAAACAATTCGGAAGAAAAATGCCGATCTGTCTTCGGACAAAGCGGCATATTTATTGGGAACGCGATTTCCTATTTCGAGGCTGAATAAGGATTCGAATACTTCAATACCGTCGAGAGATCCGTACCCCGGATCGTGCCCACGGAATGATAGAGCAATCCCCACGAATCGATGGTGGAATTGTCGGGAAAGACACAGGTTTCGAGAAGATTGTCGATGCCCCCGGTAGTGACCCAGGCTCCGCCATTCAGATCGGTCGCACCGATTTCTGCCCCGCCAATCTGCGTGCAATAGAAAGAAGCCGGATTGCCGTTGCCCTTCCCGTTCCACGGCACCTGCGCGTAATACGCCAGCGCGGCGAGTGTGGGCTTGGTGGTGAAGAGCGTCTCCAGCGACATGTGAATGCGCGATCCGTCGGATGCGGAAGTGTATTGGCAGAAACCCTCCACGCCAGCCAGTGGCAACCAGTTCTGCATCGCGTTATTGGTTCCGTACACGGCATGCCGGATTTCTACCAGCCCTCCGGTTGAGCTGCAGTAGGCCTCTTTCGGACCAACCGCCGTGGGTTTGGCACTCTTTGTTGTTGTTTTCGTCTGGGCGGACGTGTTCATCGCCGCTCCGCAAAGCAGCAGAATCATTGCAATCGCAAATATTCCTCGAGTGGGGCGCATGGGGATCCTTTGGCGGCTTCTTGATTTCTCTTCCGTCTATTCGACGCGGAAGTCTACCACGCGCCCGACTCCGCCGGTTGGTTTTCTTTCGCGCCGAAAGCCGTATCCGGCAGGGTATTGGCTCTATCGAGGTGGCTACGGGCACAGCTCTGCAAGTCAAACTCCGCATGTCATTGGGCGATCGTTTTCGATAAGCCGATCGGTTCGCGCAGATTTTCACATTCCACAAAACGGCTCGCCCGTGCGAAATTAGTAGCATGCCCCTGGTCATCCGCCCTTCGCCGATTCACTCCGTTGGTGTATATACTTCCGCTCCCATCCGCAAAGGCACGCGCGTGATCGAATACGTCGGACGACGCATCACGCCCGAAGAGGCTGACCGTCTCTATGAAGGCGCGGAGCGAACTTATTTATATGGAGTGGGCGACGGCAAAGTCGTCATCGACGGCGAGGGCATGGCGGCGTACCTGAATCACTCGTGCGATCCCAATTGCGAAGTCGACGAGATCAAAGGCCGGGTCTGGATCTTTGCCGTCCGCGACATCGCCGCGGGTGAGGAGTTGGTGTGGGACTACAACCTGTACGACGATGACGATCCCGCCCCCTGTCACTGCGGCTCATCGAAGTGCCGGGGAACGATGTATTCGAGAGAATGGATGGCCAGGTTGCGCCGGCGCGCCGCGCGGAAGAAGCAGAGAATGAATGGATCGGGAACAGCGAATATGCCGTCCGGGAAGGAACCGGAAAAACCGAGCACTTCGCCGGTTAGCTAAGGCTTGAGCGTGCGGAAGCGATGGGGAAATCTACTTCCTGATCACACCGTGATCATCGTTCCCAACATCTCTTTCAGGATTTTCGCCGCGACCGTCGCCGTCAAGCCAGAAATATCCTGTACGGGGTTGTACTCGACCAGATCAGCTCCGACGATTGCTCCTTCAATCGCATGCAGATGCGCGATCGCTTCGCGCACCGACATTCCGCCGGGTTCGCGATGGGAAACTCCAGGCGCGAATGCGGGATCGAGCACGTCGAGATCGAACGAGATATAGACAGGACCTGAGCATTTTAAGCGATCGTAAGCCGGTAGCGAGCGTGCCTCGATGACCTCGACGCCGAATTTATTCGCCTGCTCCCGCTGATGCCGGTTGATGGTGCGAATCCCCACCTGCACCAGTCGCTTCGCCAGCCCCGATTCCATGATTCGAGCGAACGGGCAAGCATGCGACAAGCGGTTGCCTTCGAATTCGTCATACAAATCCGGATGGGCATCGAAGTGGACGATCGTCAGATCGCTGTGGCGCTGCGCCAAGGCCTTCAGAATCGGAAACGTAATCGAGTGATCTCCGCCCAACAACAGCGGACGATTCCTACGCTGCAACAGTTCTCCAACTTTCGTCTCGATCACTGCAACTGCGTCTCTCTCTCGAATCTCCTGGTCGCCTGCGTCTTCATAAATACCGGGAACGCCGAGGTCGACTCCGGTCTCGGTCCAGTGGTTCGAAGCATCGCAGCGCAAGGCTTCCCGAATTTTAGGCGGACCGTCGGCTGGTCCGCGCAAATAGGAAGAGTTCACATCGGTGCAAAGTCCGAACAGTATGGGTGCACCCACGTCCGTCATAATGGTTTCACCTTAATCGTCGAGAGCCAAGTTTCAAAGCCCCAACGTCCTGAGCGGTCTGTGACGGAGGTGCACAGCGAACCAGAGTTCAGGTTTTCGCGGTAGAAACTTTGGCAAGCTGTGAAAACTCCGTAACCTAAACTTTACAGTTCTGGACGCCTCCCGCCACAAGTGCGGCAATTCTGTTGTTCGCCGAGCGCACCCGAGCGCATCACTGTGCATTTCTTTTCTTCTTTTCTTCATCTTTGCGTCACCCACTCGTAACTTCCCCGCCCCTAAGCTCAGCTCTGTAGTTCCCTATAGGAGAAAAAAATGTTTTCATCAGATTTCCTGGTTAAAGCCAGGCAGAACTTTGTCGTCGGCACAAGCCTTTTCGCCCTTCTGGTCAATCTCGGAGGCCCCATGAACGCCTCCGCCCAAGAAGCCGCGAAGGAGCCAGCGACTGCATCCCCCATTAAGCACGTTATCGTGATCATCGGGGAAAACCGCACCTTCGACCACGTCTTCGCCACCTACCAGCCAGTAGCCGGGCAAACCGTTTCGAACCTGCTCTCCAAGGGCATCGTGAACGCCGACGGAACGCCCGGCCCGAACTTCTCGCTGGCGGCTCAGGATTCCGCCGTCGACACCACCAACTGGCAAAACCATCCCTCGAACAAGACTGCCTACTCCGTGTTGCCTCCGGTGTTGGCCGGCGGATACACGACGCCCCCGTTCCCCGATGTCAACTCAGCCATGGCCTATGAGAATGGATTGGAGACCGCCGATTACGTTCTGCTCACCACAGGTGGCACCGGCCTAAATCACGGCGACATTGACACTCGCGTTCCCAATGCGACGTCCCTGCCGAATGGCCCTTTCCAGCTTACTTCTCCGACGCACCCCTACGACGTCTATGACAACAGCCCGGTTCACCGCTTCTATCAGATGTGGCAGCAACTGGACTGCAACCCGCTGACGGCCACGGCAGCGAATCCGAGCGGATGCGCCGGCGACCTGTTCCCGTGGGTGGAAGACTCGGTGGGCGCTGGAACCAACGGCTTGGCTCAGGTTTCCGGGTTTAACGACACCACCACCAAGGAAGGCTCGACCTCAATGGCGTTCTATAACGTCCAGCAGGGCGATGCTCCTTACTTCAAGTATCTGGCTGACAACTACGCGATGAGCGACAACTACCACCAGGCGGTCATGGGCGGAACCGGCGCAAATCACGTGATGCTGGGCAGCGGCGACGCGGCCTACTTCACCAATTCGCAGGGCAACCCAGGAAGGCCTCCACACAATCAACTGGTCGCCGCCGGCAGTCTCAACGCCGGCATCGTCGATGAAATCGAGAATCCCAAGCCTCAGGCCGGCACCAACAACTGGTACAGCGAGGACGGCTACGGCGGCGGTTCTTATGGCTCCGCTTCCTACGGCGGCGGAACGTATTCGAACTGCTCCGATACGACCGCTCCGGGTGTGGGCCAGATCGTCAACTACCTCTCGGGCTTGTCGACTCCGATCAATCCGCGTTGCGATACCGGTCACTGGTATCTGCTGAACAACTACAACCCCGGCTACTACGGCAACGGGCAGAACGCCTATGCCGACATCACCAACCCGGGCGCTACCGTGTTCACGATTCCTCCCGTGGCGCTTCCCACGATTGGCGATCAGCTGATCTCGAAGAAGATTCCATGGGCTTACTACGGCGATCAGTGGGGCGCGTATCTCTCCAATCCCTATCTCAACTACGTCACCGCCGACAACACCTATTGCAACATTTGCAATCCGTTCCAGTACTCTACCTCCATCATGACCAGCGCCGGCGGCCGGTCTCACCTTCAGGACACCGTCAACCTGTATGAAGCGATCGCGACCGGGACTTTGCCGGCGGTATCGTTCGTGAAACCCGATGGCTGGCTTGACGGCCATCCGGCATCGTCCAAACTGGATCTGTTCGAAGGCTTCGTCAGGAAGATCGTCGACGGCGTCCAGGCCAACCCGACGTTGTGGGCGAGCACCGCGATCATCGTGACCTTCGATGAAGGCGGCGGCTACTACGACTCCGGTTACGTCCAGCCGCTGGATTTCTTCGGCGACGGAACCCGCATCCCGACCCTCGTGATTTCTCCCTTCACGACGCCGGGAACCATCTCACACACTTACCTGGATCACGTCTCCATTCTGAAGTTCATCGAAAAGAACTGGGGCCTTTCTCCGGTTTCGACCCGCAGCCGTGATAACTTCCCCAACCCTGTTGTCGGAAGCAATCCGTATGTTCCGTTGAACAGCCCCGCTATCGGCGACATGTTCGATCTGTTCAGCTTCGGCGGTCACAGGAAGTAGCAGGTAGTCAATCGTTTGTTCTGCGTCGCGAGCGGATGTCCGGCAACCACCGGCCATCCGCTTCGGCGTTTCATGCGAGCCTATGACTCTCGATTCTGGCGGAGCAACCGGTAGTGGTGCAATTTGACTCCCCATAGTTACGGCGTCATCCTGAGCGGAGTCGTTTTTCAGGCGGAGCGAAGGATCTCCCGCTTAACCGGTCCGGAGCGTCGGCCAAACTGCACCACTACCGAGCAACCTCGAATCTCGCACGCCCGGCCCCGCATCCTTTATTCTAGTAACAGCTATTCTAGTAACAGCACTCATATGGCAACCCCGAAAATCAAGACCCCGAGTCCTCGCGCCGTCGGCGTGATGGAAACTTCCGCACCGAATAACGGCTCCCACACTGCGACTCCCAATCCCGAACGTGAGCGCGTCTTTAGCGCGTTCCGCCAGTGGGGATATCTCGAGGGCGACCTCGATCCACTCGGCTATCTCAGTGCTCGCGTTGCGCCGGAACTGAACCTCGACGGGGAATATGGCCGCGAAGCGCGCGCCATTTATTCGAGCACCATCGGCGTGGAGATCAATCACATTTACGCGCCCGAGCGCCGGAACTGGATTTACCAGCAGATGGAAGCCGCGCCGCAAAAGGAAGACCAGAGCCGCATCCTCGACCTGCTCATGCGCGCCGATATTTTTGAGCAGGTGCTGCAACAGCGCTATCTGGGCAACAAGCGTTTTTCTCTGGAAGGCACGACCGCACTGATTCCGCTGGTCGATGAAGTCATCGACGCCGGTGCGCGCATGGGAGCCATCGAGCTGGTGATGGGCATGAGCCATCGCGGACGCCTTAACGTGATTGCCCACGTCGCGAAGCGTCCTCCCGAAGAAATTTTTGCCGGATTTGAAGACGTCGACCCGCGCAGCGTTCTCGGCTCGGGCGACGTGAAGTATCACATGGGCGCGACCGGCGAATATGACACGCGGAGCGGCGGCAAAGTTCATATTCATCTGGTGTCGAATCCCAGCCACCTTGAGGCCGTCGATCCTGTGACGGTGGGCCGCACGCGCGCCAAACAGGATCGCACGGGAGAAGGTGGCCGGGAAAAGTATCTTCCGCTGCTGGTTCACGGCGATGCCGCTTTTGCGGGACAAGGCATTCTCGCCGAGACCATGAACTATGCGGACCTGCCCGGCTACACCGTAGGCGGCACGATCCATGTGATCGTTAATAATCTGCTCGGCTTTACCACGAGCTATGTCGAAGAGCACTCCACGCGGTTCGCGGCGTGCATCGCGCGGCGGCAGTCGATTCCGATTTTCCACGTGAACGGGGAAGACGTCGACGCCGTGGTGCGCGTGGCTCGTATGGCCACGGAGTATCGCTACAAATTCGGCACCGACGTCGTCATCGATTTAATCGGCTACCGGCGCCATGGTCACAGCGAGGTGGACGATCCGACGATCACGCAGCCGCTGCTCTATAAGAAGATCAAAGAGCATCCGCCGCTCTGGGAAATTTACGCGGACGATATCGGCGCGGCGGATGCGCAGTCCCAGGCGGATGCCATCCGGGCCGAATTTGAGGCCGCACAGAAAAAGGCGGGCAGCGTGAAACAAAAGCCCTTGATGCGCGACCTCCCGAATTATTGGGCGAAATACTATGGCGGACGCCACAAGCCGGAGTTCGAAGTCGAAACTTCGCTACCGGCTGACGAACTGGCAGAGCTTACGAACCGTCTCACTGCCTATCCCGACGGTTTTCATATCCATCCCAAAGTCAAGAAGCTACTTGAGCAACGTGCCGAGATGGGAGTGGGCAAGCGGCCCGTGGATTATGGCATGGCCGAAGCCCTCGCCTTTGCGAGCCTGGTTAAGGCCGGCGTCCCGGTTCGATTGAGCGGGCAGGATTCGCGCCGAGGTACCTTCAATCAGCGACACTCTGTGCTCATCGACATCGAAAACGAAAACGAATATGTGCCGCTGGAGAATATCGCGCCCGGACAGCCGCGCTGCGAAATCCACAACTCCACGTTGTCTGAGGCCGGAGTTCTGGGCTTTGAGTACGGTTACAGCCGCGATTATCCTGAATCGTTGGTTTTGTGGGAGGCGCAGTTCGGCGACTTCGTCAACGTGGCACAGGCCATCATCGATCAGTTCATCAGCGCGGGCGAAGCCAAGTGGAATCTGCTTTCCGGCGTGGTGATGCTGCTGCCGCACGGCTATGAAGGCCAGGGACCGGAGCACTCCAGTGCCCGCATCGAGCGCTTTATTCAACTGGCGGCGAAAGACAACATCCAGATTTGCCAGCCCTCGAACGCCGCGCAATATTTTCACCTGCTCCGCCGTCAGGCGCTGCGTCATTGGCGAAAGCCGCTGATTGTTTTTACGCCCAAGAGCATGTTGCGCCACGCGGATGCGTCCTCGCAGATTGAGGATTTCACGCAGAAGAGCTTTCAGAACGTAATCCCCGACACCGAAGTCGGTCAGGCCGAACGCATTTTGATCTGCACCGGGAAGATCGGCCACGAACTTCGCGCCGAACGTAAAAAGAGAAAAGACACCTCCACCGCGATCGTATTTCTGGAGCAGATGTACCCCTTCCCGGAAAAAGAACTCTCCGCCGAATGCGACCGGCACGGCACCGCCAACGACCTCGTCTGGGTGCAGGAAGAGCCCGCAAATATGGGAGCGCTCTTCAATATGCTGCCGCGCCTGCGCCGCATGGCGGGTGACAGGCCGGTGCTTTCGGTGAAGCGCTCGTCGGGAGCCAGCCCGGCAACGGGCAGCGCCAAAGCGCACGAGGTCGAACAGAAGACACTCATCACGCTGGCGTTTACGACCACGAAGTAGGTCGCGTCATTTTTGTAGCTGGCAGGTCGCATGTGGCGCGGGCGCCCTCGCCCGCGTGGTTTCGCGTCAAGTGATAACCTACCCTTTCTTTGCTGAACCGAAGTCCCAAATGCCCCGCCGCCCCCAACCACTTCGCATCGCCATCGACACCGGTGGCACGTTCACTGACTGCGTTTGGAGAGATGCTGCCAGCGGTGAACTCCGCATGCTGAAAGTTTTTTCCACGCCCGCCGATCCCTCGCAAGCTATCGCGGAAGCCGTGACCAAAATCGGTCACGACGGAGAAATCATTCTCCTGCACGGCACTACCGTCGGCACCAACACCCTCCTTGAGCGCAGCGGTGCTCGCACGGCGCTCGTCACCACCGCCGGATTCGAGGACGCTATTGAGATTGGCAGACAGGCGCGCCCGAAACTTTACGATTTCTTCTTCGACCGTATTGCCCCGCTCGTGTCAAAGGAGCTCCGCTTCGGCGTGAACGAGCGTACGGCCAGCGATGGGAAATGTCTAACTTCGCCGACGAAAGAAGAGTTGGTCACGCTGGCTTCGCGACTCGCCGTGCTGCGGCCGGAGTCCATCGCCGTCTCACTGCTGTTTTCGTTTGCGAATCCTGAGAATGAGTTGGCGATTGCAGAAGCGCTCAGGCCCCTCGACATTCCACTTTCAATCTCTCATCAGATTCTTCCCGAATTCCGCGAGTACGAGCGCACGTCGACAGTTGTTATCAACGCGTACCTGCAACCGGTTATGCAGAAGTATTTAGAGAATCTGGAAGCTCGCCTTCGAAGATTTGAAAGCGATATCTCTTCGCCTCACGCTCGCATCTTCGTCATGCAGTCAAGTGGTGGCATTACGTCCCTCGCCACCGCATCGCGGGAACCGGTGCGAACCGTCCTCTCGGGGCCCGCCGGCGGCGTGGTCGGAGCAGCCTCGGCCGCGCGTGCCAGTGGCTTCGAGCGCATGATTGCATTCGATATGGGAGGCACTTCCACTGACGTGTCGCTGGTCGAGGGCGAAATCTCCACCGCCAACGACGCCCAAATTGCCGGGTTGCCCATCGGCGTGCAGATCCTCGACATTCACACCGTTGGCGCCGGCGGAGGCTCGCTGGCGCGCTTCGACGCCGGGGGCGTCCTGCGCGTCGGCCCAGAATCCGCGGGCGCAGATCCCGGGCCGATTTGCTACGGACGCGGCCAGCAGCCCACGGTCACCGACGCAAATCTCATACTCGGACGTTTGCAGCCCACGAATTTTCTCGGCGGCAATTTCGTTCTCGATCAGGAGCGCACACGGCGACTTACAACGGAATGGCTCAACCGGAGCAGCGTTACGCTTTCGCTCGAGAAGTTTGCCGCAGGAGTCATTCGCGTGGTGAACGCCACCATGGAAAAAGCGATCCGAGTCGTATCCATGGAGCGCGGACGTGACCCCCGTCAATTCGCGCTAGTGGCTTTCGGCGGTGCGGGAGGCCTGCATGCGTGTGCTCTCGCGGAAGCCCTGAGCATTCCGCGGGTCATCGTTCCGGCGTTTCCAGGGGCGCTTTCAGCCCTGGGAATTTTCGCGAGTGACGTTGTGAAAGATTATTCGCGCACAGTGTTGTGGCGGGTCTCCGAGAAAATTCCTCTTTGGCGCCTGAACGATGCCTTCGCGGCTTTGCAAAAGAAAGCGGCAGAAGATTTTCGCGCGGAAGCGTGGCCGGGAAAAATTCAATACCGGCGTAGCGTCGACATTCGCTATCGCGGTCAAGGGTACGAACTGAATTTGCCTCTCACGGGCAACCTGCTCGCCGGTTTCGAGCACGAACACCGTCGCCGCTACGGTTACGCCTATCCCGATCGCGAAGTGGAGTTGGTCACCCTCCGCCTTCGCGCCACCGTAAAATCGCCACAGAAGGCCACCAGGGTCCATGTGGGGACGGGCGCCCCCGTCCGTCCGGCCCGCGTCACGGCTTTCTTCGAGGGCAAGAAAGTAGAAACAAAGCTTTACTCGCGAGACGAACTGCGCCCCGGCAGGAGATACTCCGGCCCAGCCATCGTTACCGAATACAGTGCTACAGCCGTCATCCCGCCCGACAAGACCTTCTACATCGACCGCTCCGCCAGCCTGATTGTGAATATCCGGTAAAAATCCGGCCATTTTCTACCGCCATCGCGGAAAACTCGAATCGGCGCTAGGTGCTCGGTACCTGCTTCGTTACAATAATCCTGTGAAACCAAGCATTTTTGTCGTTGAAGACGATCCCGACATTTCTCGCCTCGTCCGCCATCATCTCGAAAATGATGGCTTCACCGTCCGCGTTTATCCTACCGGAGCCAACGTTCTTGCCGACGCCGAGCGCCAGCGGCCGGCGCTTTTCATTCTCGATATCATGGTCCCCGGCAAAGACGGTCTTGAAATCTGCCGCACCGTCCGCCAAACTCTGGGTCTGGCATCGGTGCCCGTGATATTTCTGACAGCCAAGAGCAGCGAAGCGGATCGAGTTCATGGCCTCGAACTCGGCGCCGACGACTACATCGCCAAGCCCTTCAGCCCGCGCGAACTGGTCGCCCGAGTCAAGGCTGTGCTGCGCCGATTTGAACGCCCGCTCGCACCTAGCCCACTGAAAGTCGGCGAAATCGAAATCGACCCCTCGGCCATGACTCTCACCGTGCGCGGACAAACCGTGGCTACCACAGCCACGGAATTCCGGCTGCTCGACTATTTCGCCCGCCACGTCGGACGAGTCTTTACCCGCGACAATCTTCTCGATTCGGTATGGCGCGACACTTCTTACGTCACGCCCCGGTCGGTGGATGTTTATGTTCGCCGCATCCGCGAAAAAATCGAGCCCGATCCGGAGAATCCGCGCTACCTGAAAACTGTGCGCGGCGCCGGATACCGTTTCGAGTCTCCCAAGTGAACGGTCGCGCCGTGAATACCCCGATAAGAAAACGATGAGGGAATGGTGAAGAATCGCATCTTCTTCAAGCTTTTGTTGGCCTTCCTCTTCGTGATAGCCGTGACTACGGTGAGCCTCGATGTAATGCTCGGCGCCGCGTGGGAAGCCTCGTTGCGCGCCGAAGTCACACGTAATCTCACCCAAAAAACAATGCTCTTCGCTCACCGCGTCGAGACGGATCACACGCACTCGCTTGCGGAAATTGCAGCCCAGGAAGCTCAATCCGCTGGAGCCCGGACGACCGTTATGGCTGCTTCCGGGAAAATACTCGCCGATTCCGAAGGCAATCTAGCGACTGCGGAAAACATCGCGAGCGACACCGAGTTTACAGAGGCTCTCGCTGGCAAGATCGGCGTGAGCGAACGCCCAAGCGCCGCACTCGGCGTCCCATTCCTCTACGTTGCCGCCCCAGTCTCAGGAGGTGCGGTTCGTCTCACCTATTCACTTTCTGACGTGGAGGCCATTCCGGCGCAAGTCCATCGCAGAATGGCTTGGGGAGCGATGGTTGCGCTGCTCGTTGCTCTGCTCGTGGCGGGGACGGCATCCGTGTCCACCGAGCGACGCTTACAGAAGATTGTCGACGTGGCGGCTCGCATCTCCGAAGGAAACCTTCAAGCGCGCGTGCAGGATTCCAAACCAGACGAGATCGGTGTCCTCGGCGGAGCACTTGATCAGACTGCCCGCCAGGTCGAACGCAGCTTCGCCGAAGTCCGATCCAGCCAGCGCCAACTTGAAACCCTGCTCAACAGCATGCAGGACGCGGTCATCGCTGTAAGTGCTGACGGGCTGGTGCAATGGGCCAATCAGCCCATGGATCGCCTCATCCCGCAGCGCGCGCGCCTGAACGCGCCCGTTGTCGAAACGATTCGCGATCCCGACTTTCTCGCGGCGGTACATTCGGCGACCGCAACGAAAGAGGTGAAGACCGCACGCGCCACATCGATTGTTCACGGACGCGCCTTCGACGTGACCGCAGCCCCTTTGCCCGGAGGAGGGGCGGTCGCCGTCCTGCGCGATCTCACCGAGACCGAGCGCGTGGAAAAGACGCGGCGCGACTTTATTGCGAATGTCTCTCATGAACTGCGCACTCCCCTCACGTCGATTCAAGGTTATTCTGAAACTTTGCTGGACAGCAGCCCTGAAAATTCCGGCCCCGCGCGTGAGTTCCTCGAAATCATTCGCAAGAATGCCGCCCGCATGGCGCGTCTCACGGAAGATCTGTTGACGCTTGCCCGAGTGGAATCGGGGGAAACTCGTTTCGAAGGAGAAGCTATTCCTCCCATCGAACTGTTGCACGACGCGGAAGAGAATTTCCGCGAAATTGCCCGCGGACAGGAGGTTGAGTTAGAGATTGCAAACGTCCGTCGTGCCGACGGCGGGGACTCCGAGTCGAAGAGTGCGCCGAATTCGCCTGAGACTCTCCCCGCGGTGCTCGCCGATCGCGAAGCAATCCATCAAGTATTCTCCAATCTCATCGAGAACGCCCTCAAGTACGGACGTTCCGGCGGACGCATCGTTCTGGGCGCGCGCCCTTCCCCGCGCGGAATCGATTTCGGCGTCGAATTTTATGTACAGGATTTCGGTGCGGGCATTCCCTCTGAACATTTACCGCGCCTCTTCGAGCGCTTCTATCGCGTGGACAAAGCCCGGTCCCGCGAATCGGGAGGCACCGGGCTCGGCCTCGCCATCGCGAAACATATCGTGCTCGCGCACGGCGGATCGATCCGCGCCGAAAGTGAACTCGCCCACGGCTCCACGTTTCTCTTCACGTTGCCCACGGCCTAAAGCGCTCAGTTGTTCGCTGTACCCATCCTACGGAGGCGCGGACAGCAACACTACAACTCGCCGTCAACATCCAAATTTCCGAACGCTTGACAAATCACAGACTTACAACTCAAGGAGCTTCGCAGATGTTTCCCCACTCCCGCCTTTTCCTCGGGGCATGTTCAGCCGCGTTGCTGTTCGTCTCCCCGTTACTTTCCCAAACTTTCGCACCTCCCAAAAACTATCCGCCATTCACCGACGTCTCTCAGATGGTGGTCGCCGATTTTAATCGCGACGGCGCGGCCGATGTTGTCGGATCCGCCTTCTACAACACCACCAACCAGACCAACGTCGTGGTTTACATGAATAGCGGCAGTGGAACCTTTTCGGCTCCAGTGGCAATTCCTGGCAGCACTGGCGCGGGTTACGTCGCAGTCGGCGACTTCAATCAGGATGGCAACCTCGATGTTGCCTTTCTCTACGGGACTACTCAGGTGGGCGTGTCCTATGGAGACGGGCATGGAAACTTTGCTTCGCCCCTGTTGTATACCGTCAATGGCGCCGCCGATTCGATCGTGGCGGGGGATTTCAATAACGACGGAAAGCAGGACATCGCCACGCTTTCAACCTCGTCCGAAGCGGTCACGATTCTGACCAATACCGGTAGTTCGTTTACTACTTCGTCGTTCACTGTTCCTCAGTACTACGCTTCCAACAACAGCGGCTACCCTCCGGACATACTCTCGAACCTGGTTGCGGGGGACTTTAACGGCACGCACATCACCGACCTCGCCTATCTCGATAGTTGTGCCGACTCGGCTTGCGGCCCCGGATTGGCGCGTATCTACATGCTGACCAATTCGGGATCAAGCTTTGCTCCGACTCTGCTTCCCGATCAAGTCAGTGGCTATGACGGGCTAGCGGCTGCCGATGTCGACCTGGATGGCAAAGTCGACCTTCTGGTTTCTTCCGTGGGGAATGATTACGACTCGGTTTACGTGGATTACAGCAACGGCGGCGGAACCTTCACACAGGTCTACGTTAACAGCGACCTGACTAGTTTTGGGTTCCCGCATCATCTGATCGTCGGAGACTTCAATAACGACGGCATTGAAGACATAGCCGGCTATACCGACCAGGATCTTCAATTCAATCCTGACTACGGCTTCGATGTGTACACCGGGAAAGGCGGCCGCGCCGGTTTCAACACGCCAGTGCATTTCGCGGACGATACAACGGCTTCACCGCGAGGCGGATTCGGTGCAGGTTTTCTCGATCTGAACGGCACCAAGGATGTGGCCCTGATCGACTCCACGAGCCTGGCAATATTCTTGAACACCACGGCGACGACCAAGGATCCGTGCGCATATCCTGCAAAGTCGGGGATTCACAACTGCTCGCCGCGCAACGGCGGCAGCGGGCCCGCTAAAATTCATGTGCTTGATGCCTATAAAGCTTCAGCGCAGCCGGCGCAGCGCATTGAGTTCTGGGTAGACGGCAAGAAGGTATTCCAGGAATATGCCGATCTGCTGAACACCTACGTAACTCTATCTTCTGGCATTCACCAATTGTCGGTTGTCGGGGTGGATGCCACAGGGAAGTATGTGAAATCAAACACAACTTACACGGTTACCCACTAAGCCTCGGAACAGCCGAGCCCCCATTCGAGCGAGCCCGCCTGAATGGGGCTCCCTTTCGTCGCGCACTACTCTCCCCTGCCTCGCTACTTCCCTTTCCGTGACAAATAATTACCCGAATATTCACAGCACTTTAACCACTCTCTCGCAACTCGCCTCTATTCTGAGGCAGTCGAACTCTATCTTGAGGCAGCCCAAAATGAGCGCTACGTCCGGCGTGCCGCGGAGTTCCAAAGAAAAGAGTTACACTCAGTCGAGGCGCCGCTCGCAACCCAGCGAGGGAAAAATTGTCATGAGCACCGTCCCGATCAACGCTCCCGCCCCGGAACCCGCTCATCGGCATCTTGTTCGACGCACAGTGGAAGCCTGTAACGTGGCGAAAGAGGCCGCCGGAGCCGCCGCCGAGGGCATTGCCACCGGTTCCAACGCTCTTCTGAATTCCCTGCGGCAGCGTGAGCGCGATTTGGATGCGCTCGACGTGGAAATCGACAGCGGCGTCACCACCGCGATTACCGACGTCGGACCGGCCGAGGCCCGCCAGTTGCTCGCCTGCATGAAGTTCATGATCGGACTGGAGCGCATCGGCGATCTTCTACTCAGCTTTGCCAACAGCGCGCAGGCCGCTGGTGGGCGTATCGATTCCGAAGATGTTCGCGATCTCACCCAAATGGCGACCATCCTGGAAAAAATGCTGACCGATTGTGGAGCAGCTTTTTCGGAGCGCGACGTAAGCCGCGCGCTGGTGGTCCTGCGCGCCGACGCTGAAATGGACCGGCTGCGCAACTTGATCTTCCTGCGCCACATTGAAAATCCGGAAAACGTCGCCCGCCAGGCCAGCCTGCAGGTCATCTTTATGACTCAGTCTCTCGAGCGCGCCGGAGATCACGCCAAGAATCTCGCTGAAGAAGTCTGCCATTTTGTGAGCGGAAGGACGGTCCGCCACGTCCTCATGTCCTACGACAAGCCCGTCGAACAAATGTTCATCGACTACCTCCGGCGCAAGGACCCCCAGCACTAAAATAGACGTGAGAGGATTCTTGTGTGGCGCGGGCGCCCTCGCCTCCGTTTGCATTGGGGAGCCACTAATTTACAATCGGCCATCGACGCGCCACACTTCGTCGGAGGCCTCATGATCCCACGCGTTATAGCCACACTCCTTCTAACGATCCTTCTAGCGGTCCCTTCGCTCGCGCAAGCCGTGGTCCACTACACCACCACCAACGCCAACGTGAAATATCTCTTCGCCACAACGGAGCCGGTCGCGCATTTGAAGTCCGGAGACATCCTCGACACCAATACTCTCGACTGCTTTGGCAACGCGCTCAAGAAGCCGGGCGATACGCTCAGCATGGCCAAGGGCGATAATCCTTTGGCGGGGCCGTTTTACGTGGAGGGTGCGGAACCCGGCGACACACTCGCAGTGAAGATTCTGGACTTACAGGTTGACGGTGACACTGGGGTGGGCGCGTTCGCTCCCGGCTTTGGCGCGATCAACGAGACTAACTACACGCCCATGCTGCATGCGCCGCTGCCTGAGCGCGTGTGGTTCTACCACATCGATCACGCCGCCAACACGGCCATGTTCAAGGCGCTCGACTCCGATTTCTCGGTGAAGATTCCCGTGCACCCGTTCTTCGGATGCATCGGCGTGGCTCCGGCGGAAGGCGAGGCGCGCAGTTCAGTAGTGCCCGCAGAATTCGGCGGGAACATGGACTCACCGGAAGCCAGCGTCGGCAATACCGTTTATTTTCCGGTAAACGTGAAAGGCGGGCTGCTGTACCTAGGCGACGGCCACGCCGCCATGGGCGACGGAGAAATCGCCGGCACCGCCATCGAAGTACCGCTCAAAGCGCGCGTGCAGTTGAGCGTGATCAAAGGCCGCACCATCAGTTGGCCGCAGTTTGAAAGTGACGACGCCATCATGACCGTCGGCGCCTATCGTCCGCTGGATGACGCTCTGCGCATCGCATTTACTGAACTGGTCAAATGGATTCACAAAGACTACGGCCTCTCGGAACTCGATGCCTACGAACTGCTCTCGAAGGTGGCGAAGATTCACTTGAATGAAATGGTAGATCCCAACTACGTGGTCGTGGCGTCGATCGAAAAGAAGTACCTGCCGACGAAGAAGTAGGCCAAAGACGTTTCATCTGGAAAACTGCGCGCCCCGCTGGTAGCATCCGGGCCATGTTCAAAATAGTCGTTGTAATGCTAGGTTTCGCGGTGGTAACATTCGCCGCCGATCTCCCCAGCCGAAAACACCTGAACCTTTCCGCGATCAAGACGATGGTGGCCGCGGCTGAGGCCGAAGCGCAAAAGCGCAACGTGGAAGTAACGATCTGCGTTGTCGACGAAAGCGGCAATCTGCTCTTTCTGGAAAAGGCCGATGGCGCTTCTCTCAATACGATTCAGTTCGCGCAGAAGAAAGCGCGGCACTCGGCCTTCTACAGGAGTCCGTCAAAGGACGGCGCCGACGCGCTCAAGAAAGGGAATCTCGAAGTACTCGCCTACCCCGATTTTTTCCCTAACCAGGGCGGGCTGCCGATTCAAGTGGACGGGCAGACCATTGGCGGCATCGCCGCCAGCGGCGCCAAGTCGGAGATCGACGAGGCCATCGCGCAAGCCGCGCTCGACGCACTGTTCAAGAAGTAGTGCGCCGGACAACCGTTCTTCAAAACGCTCTTACGACTTGACTGTCTTCGACGCCTCGTCCCAGGTTACGGGCTGCTTGCGGAAATACGATTCATTCGCCATGTGGCACGCCACGGCGGCGTGATTGCCAAAGACGGCGTCCTCGGTGACAGGCTTGCGCGACTTCACCGATTCGAAGAAGACATTCAGATGCGGGCGCATGTCGTCCCAGTCATGGCCTCGATAAACCGTCTCCCCGCTCACGGGTTCTTTGCCCAGCTGGGGGTCGTGCTCGGCGTGCCACTGTTTGAAATACTCCTCCCGCAACTTCGCGGGGAAGGATTGCGCATAGTAGCTGGGACTGGTGTCGACGCCGCTCTGCGACGAGTGCCGCAACTCGTTCTCTCCCGCGTCGAGAATTCCCTTGGGCCCCATGAAGCGTGCAAGCTCCTGCGTCTCCGCCCCGAGATCCAGACGGACATAAACCGGGATACCGTGGTAGTCGAACAGCACAGTGTGGAAGTCGGGCATGTCGCGGCCATCTTTAAAGCGGAAGATGCCGCCCATGGCCGTAGCTGAACGCGGGATTTCATTCCATCCCAGCGTGACCAGCATGCCGCTGATCAAGTGAACCATCAAATCGCCGGCGACGCCGGTGCCGTAATTCCGCCAGCAGCGCCAGCGGGCGAAGTGCAGGTTGTTGAACGGAATCTTGGGGGCATCGTTGAGCCATGTGTCCCAGTCGAGGGTGTCGGTGGAAAGGTCGGGCGGCGGGGGATACTCCCACGCGCCAGTAGGATCGTTGCGGCCCAGCGTGAGCTCGACCATCTCGACGTCGCCAATCGCGCCATCGCGATACAGTTCGCGCGCCTTGGCGCACAGCACTGAGCTTACGCGCTGTGAACCGATCTGTACGATGCGATTGTTTTTGTGCGCTGCGTCAACCATGGCGAAGCCATCGGCTACGGTGTGCGACATAGGCTTCTCGCAATAGATATCCTTGCCGGCGTTGCAGGCATCGACCACCACGCGCCGGTGCCAGTGGTCAGGCACGGCGGCGACGATGCAGTCGATATCTTTTCGGTTGAGCAAGTCCTGATAGTGGCGCGACACAGGCAAGCTGGAATTAGCCGTGATCTCGCGAGCAAGAGTATGGCGCCCGTCATACAAGTCGGCGGCACCAACGCACTCCACGCCCGGAATCGTGATCGCGCCCGCGAGCAGACCGGAGCCCTGCATGCCAATCCCGATCATGCCGAAGCGAACTCGATCACTCGGTGCAACGGCGCGAGGAAACGGTGAAGCTTCGAGTAGGACGGTTTTTGATAACAGGGCGGTCCCGGCTGCGGCCGATGCGCTGCCTTGCAGAAATGCTCGCCGCGAAAAATTACGCTTCATGAAATTCCTCCGAAATGAATTAGTGCGCGAATGACCGCGCTCCCACTGCCACTGCTCCCACAGATTATTTCTTGAGCGGTTTGATCGCGACTTCCTTGAAGAATACGATGTCGTTGTCGCTGTGATTCTGCAATCCCATGTAGCCGAGGTTTGGACGCGGACCGTGCTGCGGCTCGAAGTCGAATTTGCGCTCGGGCACGGGGTCGCCATCCTTGTAGTCTGTAACTTTCACGCCGTTGAGCGTGACAACTGTGCGCGAGCCGTCCAGGGTGATCTCCATCGTGTTCCACTCGGGGCCAGGCTTCCACGCTTTGGCCAACGGCTTGGTCAGCGAATAAAGCATGCCGGTGGAATGATATTCGTCTTCGTTTGAAGTTTCAGGATGGTTGTCTATTTGCACTTCGAAGCCGTAGTGCACGGGCATCCATTCTTCGCGTGGCTCGAGGGGGATGCGTATGAAGACCCCCGAGTTGTCGTTCTCGTCTCGCATTTTATAAACCACGTGAATGGTGCAGTTCTCGATTTTGCCGCCCGTCCAATAGAGCAGGCCCATGCCACCGTGAGTGCGGATGAGACCGTCTTCCACCGTGTCGCCGCCGGGGCCAACGTGTTTCCATCCGGTCAAATCTTTGCCGTTGAAAAGTTGCTGCCATTGGTTGGGGTCGCCGCTGCATGCGTTGTGACTTTCATCGGAGGCAAGGGCGAGGGTTGCGAGACCGGCGAAGAGTGCGACGCTCGCAGTGAAACGTTTCAACATTGGGATCTCCTGCAATATGTCTGTTCGAGGGACACAACAATCTACTCCTCCGAACGGTCCGGATGCAACGTGGAGTATGGCTGGGGAACACTCAGGCGCGCGAATCGATTCCATTTTCACGTTGCTCCCGTGCTTGGAAGAAAGCGTTCCGTTCCGAACAGTCAAGGTTCGAGTAGGGAGTCTCAAGCCATCACTGCGGGGATCGCTGTATGTACGGTTGGGTCCTGAGTGCGGTAGCGTACATAGGTCAGGTAAATTCTGCTTAAAGGAAATCGGGCTTATGTGACGGCCAGGCAAGAATTTCTGATCTGTCGGATCTGCGGCAAACCTCTGTTGCTGGGAAGCGACACCGCCACAGACGAGAACGGTCAATCCGTCCACCAGGAATGCCAAATCAAACGGATTCTTGAAAGCCTACGGGCGCTTCACACCACCGAATAGATCCCCAAAATGCCTGACGAATGTCCGGGGACTAATCCATATCGCGAGATTGACCTGCGAACATGCGCATACCGGCACCTGCACCGGAGCCGCCTTCGGCTTCGCGCTTCTTCTGCCAATCGGCTTCTGTGAGCACCGTGATCGCTTCCGCTTTTTTCTTTTTCAATCCGGCGTTGGCGATTGGCAACTCTTTGTCAGTCAGCTTGCGGAATTCGCCGATTACATCTTCGAGTTCGTGAGCCAGAGACTCACTGCGCGATGCCTGATACTCCGTGGGACGGCCTTCGTATCCCGCCACCGCTCCATAGACCTGGCCGAGATGTTCGCGAATGCGTTCTTCACCGGTGATCATGCCGCCTTCTTTGGTGGCGACGATCTTGGAGCGAAGCGCGTCGCACTGCGCCGACAAGGCGTCCAACTGCTTGCGCAAGATGTCTTTTTCCTGCAACCTGGCGGCGCGTTCGGTGGCCGCGCTGCGCACGCCTTGAATAGCCTCGACCGCGTAGGACATGTGTTCGATGGTCTTGTAGAGCTTCATGCTGAGTTCAAACTGCGCCTTGCGATCTTCCGATGAATACTTGGCGCGCGGATCGGGAGTTACATTCAGCTGCTCGGTGTAGACCTTGTCTCCCTTGGTCAACTTCACGGTGTAGCTGCCGGGCAGGACGCGCGGACCTTGCGTAGCCTCGCCGAGGACGGTGGCCGCGGGAGGAACGACCGGGGCCTTCACGTGCATGGACCAACTGGCGCGGTTCAGGCCGCGATGTTTGCTGCCTGCGATGGAGTCGACCAGTTTGCCGTTGGAGTCGAGAATTTCAATTTTGAGATCGCCGAAGATGTGGCGGCCCTTCTGGTAGTAAGTAATTTGCGCTTCGTTCGACCGGCTCCGTCCGTTGAAGCTTTCATCGCCTTCCGGCCAGCCGCCGAAGGTTTCAAAGTATTGGATGGAGCGGCCCGGAAGCAAAGCCGCTTCTTGCGACATCAAGTCCGGAGTAAGAGCGCGCCAGGCGGAAATGTCGTCGATGATCCAGATCCCGCGACCGTGCGTGGCCAGCACCAGATCGCCTTCGCGAGACTGTACCGCAATGTCACGTACGGCGGCGGCGGGGAAGTTGCTGCCTTTGTACTGCGCCCAATGTTGACCGGCATCCACTGAGATCCAGAGGCCGAACTCGGTGCCGACAAAAAGAAGATTCGGATTCACCGAATCTTCTTTAATGACGTGAGCGTAGCCGCGCACTCCGCTTTCCTGCAAGGGAAGCGCGGTCCAGGTCTTGCCGTAATCGGTGGTTTTATAAGCGTAAGGCGTCATGTCGCCGAAGGGGTGGCGATCGAAGGTGCCGTAGGCAGTTGCTTCGTCAAAGCGGCTGGCTTCGATGGTCGAGACCCAGGAATTTTTCCCCAGGCCGGCGATGTTGCCGACAACGTTGGTCCAGGTCTTCGCGCCATCGCGGGTTACTTGCACGTTGCCGTCGTCGGTGCCGACCCAGATGACTTGTCCGTTCTTCGGAGACTCGGAAATGGAATAAATAGTAGTGTGCATCTCGGCCGAAGAGTTGTCGACGGTCACGCCACCCGACTCTTCCTGTTTCTGCTTTTCAGGATCGTTGGTGGTGAGGTCGGGAGAAATGCGATCCCAGGTTGCGCCGTGATCGCGCGAGCGGAACAGAAACTGCGCCCCGATGTACAGCGTGCCCTTTTCGTTGGGGCTCATGTGAATGGGCGTGTTCCAGTTGAAGCGCAGCTTCTTTTCGCCGTAGTTAGGCAGAGGCTGGATGGACTGGCCGTCGTGGGTGTGGCGATTCACCCGCCCGACGTATCCGCCCTGGGCTTCGGCGTAAATGTAGTCGGGATCGGAGGTGTCTTCAAACATCCAGAAGCCGTCGCCGCCGAACATGTTTTCCCACCTCGAGTTGCTGACGCCGCCGGGATAAGAGGAGTCGCCTACCCAGGAACTGTTGTCCTGAAGGCCGCCGTAAACATGGTACGGATCGGAGTTGTCTACGCTGACGTGGTAGAACTGCGACACCGGCAGATTCATCTGGTGCTTCCAACGATT
>Ga0210410_10000755_pt1 | contig 33277 bp, 42 predicted proteins | sample IncBWC4MmetaG_FD_161058 | JGI IMG/M metagenome (GOLD analysis project Ga0210410, IMG submission 161058) | Forest soil microbial communities from Barre Woods Harvard Forest LTER site, Petersham, Massachusetts, United States - Inc-BW-C-4-M | ecosystem: Environmental > Terrestrial > Soil >...
AGTCGTCCGGTCCACGCTTGTCTACTTTTGGCCAGAACCGTTGCTCCAGAGTTCCACGCATGCGTTGACGTTATCAGATGCGGATTGCCGTGATCTGGCACTGGCGGTAGCCGCCCGTACTCTGGAACGCCACGTTGTTTCCGATGACGATGAACGTGTCCGTCAGGCCCCAGGAGTACGAGGTCGCTGAATTCGGGACAAGCGTTGTCGTGATTGTGCAGGTCTGCCCCGAACGAACCCATCCGATGAAGTCCTCCGACGTGTTGAACGTGATGCGCTCGGCGGCGAAGGCGTACTCCTGGCGCTCCCGCATGGCCCGTGACAGAGCCATGGGTGTCGTGCTGAGCGACGTGTCGTTGATGTACTCCTCGTAGATGCCCCGGTTGGGACCCGTGTACGTGCTCTGTGACGCCGCATCACTGGCCTGCGCGATGATCGGAAACTGGTAGTCGTACCAGAGCTGAATCCGGACCCCGGCCGCCGGTGCGGACGTGTTGCCCAGATACCAGCCGCCCACCGAGTTCTGCGTCACGATCCACCCGGAAGGCGTCGTACTGGTGTTCCCGGCCTGGACGACTGTCAGGGCCGTTTTCACACCGTTGACCTTCAGGACAGGCGAACCAGTGACGGTGAAGCGGAGGCCCCACGTCGTGGTGGTACCGTCACCGCGCCAGGAGCCGGTCGGGGCCGTCGTGTTGACGTTGCCGTGAATCGCGGACTGGTTCGCACCCTGGACGAGGATCTTGTTGCGGATCGAGGTGCCGTCCCACTCGTACCCGAACTGCCCGTCCAGCCGGATATGGCCCTGGGTCAGACTCCCGCCTACTGTTGGGGTGGTAGTGAACGTGACGCCGGAGGAGATGGCTGTGCTGGCGTCATAGAAGTGCAGTTTCCGGTTCTGGTCCACGTACCAGCCGTACGGGGTGACCTGGCTGGCCAGGGTGGCGAGTTTCTTCCAGGCGTCGCTGAGCGTGGTGTAGTTGAGGATGAAGCTGGACAGTACTGGCCCTGGGGCGACGAATCCGCCGTTGGGAATGGTTGCGGCCGAAATGCCGCAGTTCGCCTGCTTGGTGAGCGAGATGACGATCTGGTCGACGGTCTGTCCGAAGAACTCTCCGGCAACGATGACATTGTCCGCGTAGAACGTATAGTCCGTGCAGTTGAGGTTCCACTCGTTACGGTTCGCACCTGCGACCTGAAGAATGGGGTCATTGACAACGCCCGCGAACAGTGTCTGGGCGGCTGTGTTGTCGACCAGACTGACCTGGCTGAGGACAGGAATGTAGAAGTTCGGATGTGCTTGTCCCTGCCAGTCGTCCACCAGGGGGATAACGGCGGTATCCCCCTGGCGGCCGAAGTTCTGGGTGATGCCCATCTGGGAACTGGCACCCGCCCAGGCCAGCTTGGACGTGTAGTTGGTGGCACTGCCGCCGGGCGGGGTAATGAGAAGGGTGAGGTTCGGTGGGGCGATGGCCACTTAGTTTCCCCTTCTCAGAACCGGGACCGGTACCCGCCGGACGGCAGAATCATGGTAGCCAACCGCTTCTCCATTTTCTGGAGGAGTGCGTCCGTATCGCGGTCGGACATGATCTGAGCGCCGCGCAGGTCGACGTGGATGTGCAGTTCCGAAGCGCTGCTGGAACCGCCTCCGCCTATGCTTCCTGCCAGCGTGAGGCCGCCGCCTACGGTCAGGGAGCTGTTGAGTGAGCTGTTGGCAGTGGTCTTCAGTCCTGCTGCCAGACGGCGGACAGCATCGTGGGCGACGCTCGCATGCTTGTCAATACCGGCCGCGATTCCGTGGGGAATCCACTTGCCGACCTGGTCGGCGAAGACCTTCGACGGCGAACCGATGCCGAGGAAGCTCAGTGCTCCGTGCAGGGCGCTCTTGGCGATGCTCACGATGGCATTGACCACGTAGCTCGCACCTGCTTCGATGCCCTTGATCAGCCCGTTGATGAGGTTGATGCCGATGTTGTAGAAGTTGTAGAGAAATCCGGTCAGCCAGTTCCAGGCGTCAACCAGCGGCTGAACAATCCAGTGCCTGACCAGTGCCCATGCCCCTTGCGCGATCTGAACGATATTGTTCCACTGACCGGCGAGGAACGACCCGATCGCATTGATGGCGGGCTGGATAAAAGCCCAGACTGCCTCTACTGGTTTGATGACAACGGTTTTAAAAATTCCCCAGGCTGCCTGGGCCACCGTGACAATCGCCTGCCAGGTCGAGACGAAGAACCGGGACAGAGATCCCCATACTGCTTTTGCTGTTCCGATGATCTGCGTGTGAAAATGGTTCCAGATCGCAATAAGAACTGCGATGGGGAACGCGAAAATCAACAGCAGTAGCGGCCACCACTTCTCGAAGAATGCTTTGATCGAGTTCCAGACTGACATCGTCGTATTGACGATCGCATTCCATACGCTCACGATCGATCCCCAGAGCGCGGTTGCCGCACTGGCCACTGCGTTCCAGGCGGTTTCCAGGGCGTGCCAGGTGGCAATAGCTGCCGTCACAAGCCACTTGAAGGCGACGACCAGGGCCGCAATGGTTACCTTGACCACGACACCGACGACCTTGAATACGTCATTGACGATGTCGCGGAATGTCTTGAAGTGCGTGTAGCAGTACACCAGGATCAGAACAAGGGCGACCAGCGCGGCAACGATGGGATTCTCCCCGACGAGCGCCAGCGCACCGTCGAGAAGCTCCGCCACCATGATGACCATCTTGATAGCGCCAAACACAGCAATCAGTGCACCAACCACTTTGAACACGGTGATGACGAGCTGCTGGTGCTTCTCGATCCACGCCGCCAGCGGACCGACGACCTTGGCGATCTCCTGCGCCACTGCCACTACCTCAGGAAGCAGCGCTGTACCGATAGCGATAGCGGCATTCTTGATGGCTTCCTTGGCGCGGTCCATCTGGAAAGCCGCAGTCTTCTGGAGCGCGGCAAAACCCGTCACGTTGCCGTTGGCCGCACCTGTTGCATGGTCGATCTTGTAAATGGCGTTGGCGGTGTCACGCGCATTCTCGCCCGTTGTCATCAGAGCCACGCGCAGACCGGCAGACGTACCGATCAGCCTGGAGAAGGCCCCTGTGTATGTCTGGTGAAGCTTCGGGGCATTGGCCGCAGCCACCTGGGACAGCCACTGGAGCGTCCCTCCGAGCCCCTGCGTGGAGAGGTGCTTATTCAGTTCATCAGTAGTGATGCCTGTTGCCTTGAATTCCTTCTGCATAGTCGCAGAAGGCTTCTCCAGGCTCTGGATCGCGTTCGCCAGGTTCTGAGAGGCGCGCTGTGCCGTAACACCGTGAGACGTCATGACGGACAGCACGCCAGCGACGTCCGCGAACCGCAGGTGCACAGAGGCGGCAAACGGCAGCACGTTGGCCATGGCCGCCGACATGGACTGAAAGTTCGCCTTACCGACCGACACCGCAGCGACGAGCTGGCTGGTAGCGAAAGTCGCCTTGCTCGCGCCGAGGTGGTAGTCCTTCATGATGTCGGTGACCGCGTTCGCCACCGTGGCGAAGTCGGACCCCTCCAGCGCCGCACCCTGGGTGGCCGCCTTCAGAACATCCATGCCGCCTTTCGCCGCGCTGTACCCAGCCGCCTCCACCACGTACATGGATTTCGCCAGGTCGTCCGCCGAAACGCCCGTCTGGTTGGAGAGCTGGAGGATTCCGTCGCGCACCTGGCCGAGAGCGCTCTGCGACTCACCGGCCGTTGTCACCAGTCGCTGGGTCAGCGTCTGGAACTGCATTGCTGACTTGACTGCTTCGTACCCGATCCCGGCTACGATGGCGACGGCCCCGAAGGCAGCATTCTTGGCCTTCGTCGAGGACTCCGCGCTAGCTGTCCCGGCCCGCCTGGACGCAGCAGCCTGCTCGTCCGAGGCGGCAACGGACTCGCGGGCAGCCACAACACTCGCGCCCGTCGCAGCGTCCACGGTAGCGGCGAGGCGGGCCTCAGCGGCACTCATCTCAGTCGCTGCGGCAGCCGTACGGCGCTGGGCCGCAGCCAATTCGTCCGCAGCCGCGACAAGGCGGCTCTGAGCCGCTATGTCGCCGTCCGCAGCGGAAAGAGAGGCCCGCTGTGCCTGGACGAGGGCTTCCTCGGCGGTGGCCTCTTCCTCGGTCGCCATCGCCAGCTTGGCCCGGGATGCGGACAGCTGGGACGTGGCCAGGGTGACAGCATCCCCGCCGGAGGCCGTCGCCAACAGCCCGGCGTCGATCCGGGCCGCCGCCTCCTCCGCAGCCGTAGCGGCGAGCTGCGACGTTTCCGCCATCTGCGTAAAGCTGCCGCTGACACGGTGCAGGACGTCGGACACGAGGTCGACACCCGTAATGGTGGCGAGTACCTGAATAGCTTCAGCCAGCATGGCCCTGACTCCTCCGATGCTGTTCCTCGCGCCGAATCAGCTGAATGTAGACGAGGTAGTCCTCTGCCTCCGGCCATGGAAGTTCCCGGAACTCGTCCAGGGACATTCCGAGCTGTTCTTTGAGTTCTTTACGCAGAAGGAACGTCGAAAAGCTCGGGGGCCCCTGCGTCCCCATCCGTACCGCCGCCGAGGTCTTCAACAGGAAACTGGCGATCCTCCTCCGGAGTCCGCACCTTGTTCTGGCCGTCAACGGCCTTCCAGAGGTCGTCGAAGATGCTTCCGGGGAGCTGCTGCACGTGCTTGAGGTCGAGCGGCCAGACGGTGCCGTTGTCGTCGTCCAGGTTCCACGCCTTGATGGACGCCAGGAGCATCAGCTGCCGGTACCGTGCGACGTCCGGGGTGGGAACAGCTTCGCCGCCGGTCATGACGACCTTGGACAGTGCCCGTTCCGCAGCCTCCTTGGAGCCCTGTGAGACGTGCTTGGCGAGGTCGACCCAGTACCCCCGCTCGGCATCGACGACGACACGGTTGACACCTTCGTAGGCAGTAAGAAATCCCATGGAGTCCCCTTGTTTTCTGGCGTGGAAAAGGCCCCTGGCGAAAGACGCCAGGGGCCGGTGCAGGATGACAGCTGCGATGATTCCCAGCTGCATGTAGAAGCTGGCGTGCATGGTTTAGTACGGCAGCCAGACACTGTTCGAGACAGTGGCCTGGATCGTGTACTGCGCACCGGCGGAGAGCGGTCGTGTCGCCTCGAAGGAGAGTGCCGACATGATCGTGTCGGAAATCTTCACGTCATTGGCGAACTTGGTCACAGCGATCTGCGGGCACACGAAATTGATCGTGCTCGACAGGGTCGGGTGCTGGAGCTGGAATCCCAGCGCGCCCAGCGTCTGTGCGTCCAGGCGGTTGAAGTCGCCGTAGGTGGCGTCGTTCAGGCTGGACCACACCACGTCCACGGTACCGTTCACATGCAGGGTGACCGGGGTCAGGAAGCTGGGGCCGTGGTTGCCAGAGAACGTGTATGTCTCTTTGACGCCGTTCTCGATCACGATATTGACGTTGCTCGTGTCGGCGCGCAGCGAGTTGTAGAAGTTCAGCGTCGCCTCAGTGAACACGAACGGCAGCTCGTTCGTGACCGAGATAGCCGACGGGGACGTCAGCACAGCAACGGACCGGCCCATCAGGTCGGCCGTGATCTCCGCTGCCGCATTGCCGACCGGCATCTTCAGGTCGAACTTGTTGACCCGGCATCCGGCGAACTGGAGCGACTGGTAATTGCCGAGGTTTTTCTCTACCGTCAGTGACGGGATCGTGGAAGCCCCCTGGACAAAAGTGTGCGTGAAGGGGGTGGTGACCAGTGCCACGGCCGCAGCAGAGGCATGGGCGTACGTCAGCGCCGTATCCAGCGTCAGCGTATTGGTCGCAATGTTGGTGATCTTCCGGACTTCCGCAGTGGTGGTACCAGAGACACTGTTGATGTCGATCTGGATGAAGTTGCCCACAGCCAGACCGGCGGCCGACGTGACCACGACGGTCGTGGCCGTCGCAATGCTGGGGGAGCTGAGCGTCGTCGTGGCAACGTACGTCGTCACAGCCACACCGGTCGTGTGCCCGAAGGAGATGGCGTCCGCCACCGTAATGGTCGTGCTCGCCACGACAGTGATCTTCCGGACCTCCTGGAAGACACCCGTGTCGATCGTGATCTGCTGTCCCACGGCAAAACCGGTCGCAGAGGTCACCACAAGCGTCGTGGCACCGGCGACGATGGATCCGTTGAGCGTGGTGGACGTGGCCGTCGCGAACGTCCCGATGACGCCGAATCCGACATTGGCGTCCTGCCCGATCGAAGCGGCCACCAGCGCCATGGCATTCGAGGGGAACAGCGGACCAGCCAGAGCGCCCTGGTACTTCGCTTCGCCCTGCAGGTTGTAGATGTGCAGGTCACGAACGCCCTGCATAACCTCTGGCGAGAACCAGCCCGGGTCCTCCTCCATCGTATTGGAAAGCATCGGAAGAAACGTCGAAGGTGCTACTGGGGTGCCGAACGTGGTCTCTTTAGCAATTCCGGTGGCGGAAAGACTACCGAGCCGCTCAATGATTGTCGGAAAAGGCACGGTCCCCCCTTACAGGGTCTCGGTGTCCGCTGCCACGGGGGCATCGGCTGGTTCGGGCAGGGAATCGGGAAGGACTTCGGCAACACCTTTTCGCTTGCCTACTGGCCGGGATTCAACCGGCTCCGTGACCTCTTCGACGTCATTCCGGCGGGTAAACGATTCGGCCAGCTCGTCGGGGACTGTGAACTCCGCGCCTGGTCCCACCTCGCCGACACCGGCTGTGTGGAACGTGACGGTGAGCGGCCCCGTGTAACGCAGCTTCACAGGCTCTCCTAGAGCTGTTCGGGTTTGATGTACTCGCTGACGGTGAGGGTGAGTGTGCGCCGGATGAAGGGCTGGACCTTGTCCACGGCCCGCCGTGGAAAGTCATTCGCCGTAGTACCCGGGTGCTGGACAGAGCGGCGGTAGAAGTGCTCCCCGCCGCGCTCCCAGTGCAGGATTTTTCCGGCCCCTGATCCGCCCTTGGGGATCTCATGCCCACGGGTTCCGCTGATCACGTATTTGGCGTACGGAACATCGGAGACGAAGACCATCGAAATGCCCTTGCCGACTCCCCCGCCGACACTGTCGAGCTTGATGGACTTCTTCAGGTCGCCCTTCACCTGGCCACGGGACAGTACGGTGTCGTCGTACTTGTATTCCGGAGCCTCAGCCCTGATGGCATCCAGAACGACAGGAGCGATCCGGCTGCGCCAGGTGGCCGCCATGGGCTTGAAAACCCATCGGGGAAAAGAGACCTTGCCCCCCTCGACCTTGATCTGGATACTCATGCCTGCACCGCCTCATAGAGCTCCATGCCGATCCGGGCCGTGTAGTAGAGCATGCGCAGGGTTGCGGGGGTGCGTTCCGGCGGGTATTCGAACTCGAAGTTCTCGCCGACGTTCAGGAGCTGGCTCACAACACCTGTCACTGGGTCGGTGATGAACAGCGGGGTCTGCGTGGTCCATAGTTTATTGAAAACAGCGTCCACGATCAGAGGGAATTCTGTATCGACCGTCGGGGAGTCCGGATTCGTCTCGTAGACGAGGTAGATGTCCATCAGCCAGGCGAGGTGCTTGAAACCGGCCCCACGGGGCATGGTCTGGCGCTGGATACGGAGTCTGCTGCCCCAGACGTAGGCTTTCGGACTGTCGAGATCCTCGACTGTGGGCGGTGTGATGTATGCCTGCAAAGGAGTGGACATGCCGGGGATGGCGAGGCCGTCCAGTTGGTTTTGCAAGTACAGCTGGACCGAATTGAGCGGCGTGGGACTCACCTCCTACCAGGCGCGTGGGGCATTTACCGTGCGGACGTGTGCGTGCCGATTCCCGACATGCCGATCGCGTACGGCCTTCTTGCGCGCGGTATGCGCTTTCTTCTTCCGCGTGCTCTTGCGGGACTTGACCTTCTTGCTGTGATGCCAAGCCACCAGACCTCCTAGATCACACGCCTGAACGGCTCCATGATCGATTCCCACTGGAGGTGCAGGTCCGAGATCCCATGCCCACCAGCCGTCTGCGATCCTGTGATGTTCTGGATCGAGACACTCGTGATGCCGGACTCCAGCGCCTGCGACATGGCCGCCAGAATCGTCGCCCACAAAACGTCCGACGGGAGACTGGAGATCACAATCGACGTGGGGACCGAGCCGGTATGCGCGAAAACCAGTGGTGCCGACAGGGTCAGCGTCCCAGGCCCCGCCTGGGCCGTCCCGCCGCCGTTGGGGAGCACCAGAGGGGTATTCGCCGTCACGGACGTGACATGGACCGTCTCCGTGCTTGCCCCGTCGTAAATCTGGGCCGAGGCACCGGTGAAACCAGTAACGTCGTCCACCTGAAGAGTACTGGAGCCCGCCGCAGCGCTCACCGTGATACCAGCATGCGGCCATCCGTTGATGTACGTACAGGAGAAGCGGTACCCATTGCGCCCGAGCCGCCAGCTGGCGAGGCCAGGAGCGGTAATGATGGACTGGCCACCCGTACCGCCGGAACCCCCCGCCACGTAGGAACCGTAGACGCCGATGATGGGATTCTCAACATCCCAGAAACCTGCTGGGGCCTGTGTCCACTGTCGGGGGAAGGCAGCATTGCCAGAGGTCTGGACGGCGAGGATCTGTGTGATCGGCCACCGTGACAGAATCCAGCGCACGTTCCCTGTGGCCTGCTCGATATTGATGCGGAAGTCACCTGGACCGGAGCGCTGCTCGGTGTCGACGGTGGCCCGCAGCGTCTGGTTGACGAAACCGTCGATCATCGTGGTTGCGCGGTGGCAGATGTTCGTCTGCTCGGCGAACTGCTGGTCCGTGGTGGCCTTCGGCATAGGAATGATCGACCAGGCCACACCTGTCGGAGCTGAGGTCAGGATTGAGGGCGTGATGTACGGTGTGGCCACGTGGTCGCCTCTCCCTTAAATCGGATCCTGTACGCCGAATTTCTTTGCACATCGTTTACACAGAAGTCTGGCGTTTTCCAGGTCCCGAACCTTGTGCTTTTCACAGACCAGCGACCCGCAGGAAGCGCATGCGCCGACCGGAATGCCCCGGGAGTTCGCGTTACAGAAACGGCAGTTACGACTATTTCGTATACAGCCTCCCGGTCGACGCTGCGACGCCGCTGTTAGCCCAGTGCAGCCTTGAGCGCGGCAATCTGGTCGTCCCGGGAGCGCGTGATCGGCACGCCGTTCTGCTTAGCGATTTCCCGCAGTTCGTTGATGGTCAGGGTGTCCAGGTCAGGCTTTGCCAGCTCGACAGGCTCAACCGGTGCAGCCTTCTCGACCGGCTGGACGACCGGAGGGAGCTGGGGGGCGCGGGAAACCTCAGGGGTTGCCACAATGTCGGCCTGTGGGGCTCCGACGGGGGCGGCCGGGCCGATATTGCCCGTGGTCATGAACTGCATGAACTGCCCGAGGATAGCGGGCAGATCGCCGAGCTTTGCGAGCTGCCCAAGGGCATCTGCGGTGCTCTGGGCCTGCTCGATGGAGCCGCGCTTCTCAATGTCCTCGCGGGCGCTGGTCTCGTCAATGGTTTCCGGGATGGTGGTGATCTGGGTCGTCCACAGAGAGTCCGAGCGCAGGAAATCCTCGCAGGGGTGGCAATTCAGGGCCCAGACCTTGGCCGGGGCTCCAGCGACGACAGGTCGGCGGTGGACCTCGCCACAGCCTTTGTGATCGCGGGAAACAGCTACCGCAGCAAGGTCACTGCGGGCGTAGAGAGTCATGTCGTTCTCTTTTCGTTGTATTGATCGGTCAGACGACGAACGTCTCAGTACCGCACTTGGTGCAGTGGGTGTTCCAGACATTCCAGACCCGGCCACAGTCCGGGCACTGACGGCCCTTCTTGGTGCCGAAGGACTGGGATCCCTTGCCGGAGATGAAGTCCTGCTGGCCGTACTGCCCGTGCTCGATGGCAGCGGCATGCCTGTCCGAAACGGTGACAGTTCCACCGGCACGGTTGGCGGTGTATTTCGTGCCGTCCTTGCAGTCGAATCCCTTACAGCCCGGCGGCAGGTTCACCTTGACAGGCATGCTTTCCCCTTTACTGTGCGGTAGTGATGAGCCAGCTCACCGGGCCGGTCGGGGCGGAGGCGGTAAGGATGCTGAGAGTCGTTCCTTTAGACCCCGGGTACATCGGAATGGTCACCGTCGTACTGTTGGGGATACCGAATCCGGCTGTCGCTGATGCTGTAACGCCTGCGGCGATGTAAGCGATCGACCCGCAATTGTTGCTGATGATGATTGATCCGACCCCCGGCGGCACGGTGCACAGCGTAGCCGCCGTAGTGTTGCTGAGCGCCGGAAGGCTGGTCGAACTGAGCGTGCCGCCGTTGATCATTACGCCAGCCGCTCCACAACGCCGCCAACCAGCGAAATGGTGTTGGAGGCAGAAGCGGCCGACCAGGTGACGCCGAGGGTGAGCGCATTGGCCGTAGTGCTGGTAACCGTGGTGGCCGTGGTCGGGCTGATGCAGTAGCTGGAAGCAGTACCAGTGGCAGCAGTACCCAGGGTGACCGTAAGGTTCGCCCATGCGGAAGTGGCCGAGCGGAACGTCACCATGCAGTCATAGCTGAACGGCACGTTGGACACGCCGGAACCAAGAGCCGCACTCGTGAACGTGCCCAGTGCCGTACCGGCGACACCGCCCCAGTACAGCGTGAAGGCAATCGTCGGGGTACCCGTATCCGAGTACAGGCCGTAACCCATCATGTTGTACACCGCACCGGCAACGGGGTCGTTCGCCGGAACCGTGTACGACTGGAGGGCCGTCGCCGAAGCAGTGTTCGCGACGGTGACCGTGCTGGTCTGCGACTGGACCACGCCACCGATGGTGGTGACCTGACCGGTGGAGCTGACAGCCGTCAGCACGCCACCGTTGGCGCTGTAGAGAACACCCGCGCTGCTCGGCGTCGTAGGAGCAGCCGTCAGAACAGGGAGAGTGGCACCGCCGTTGAACGCGACAGAACCACCGGAACGGAACTGGACCTTCCCGTCGAACCACTCGTCGGCCAGGCTGAGCGTGGTGCCGTACGGGGGGAGGGTGCCGAAGTCGGAGCCGCCTACTGGCATCTTTTTCTCCTAACAGGGATGCCCGGCGGGGGCAGGGGAATACCCCCGCCGGGCGGCTTTTGGTGTACTTAGATCGTTGCTTCAGTGGTCTGGAGACCAACCTGAACCTGCGACGTACTCGCGGAGACACCGTAGATACGGCCCGCAGTCTGCCCTGCGGTGGCGGTGTAGCCACGGAGGGTCACCTGGCCACCAACGGCAACAGGGAGGCCCTGGGTGGTGCTGCTGTTGGCGATGTTGGAACCACCACCAACATAAAGAATGCCGGGACCCTGGTTGACGATCGTCACATTCTGGAGGGTCTGTGCGGGGGTCAGAACATTGACCTTGCCCAGCGATCCGAAAGCAGTCGCGCTGACGTTGGACGGGTCCCAGATCAGGGCAACCGTGGTAATGGTGGTCGTCTGGACCAGGTTGCCTTCGAAAATAGCCATGTGAAGCTCCTTATGTACAAACGAGTGTGTACGGGAGGCTTGCACTGAAGCCCCAGACGTACTGCTGAATTCCGTCTGGCTGTGACGAAGAATTCAAATGCAGGGATGGAAAGTTGACTTCATTTGCTGGAAGGCCGCTTCCCAGAAAAAGGCTGAGTGGCGTACCCCCGTCTGTACACAGCGCAGTGATCGTCGTACCACTGCTGCTAACAGAAGCAGTCCCGTTGAAGTACTTCAGGGCTGGCACCGATCCAGGCCAGGAGATGGCAGTCTCGTAGCTGTAGCACGATCCTGCGGAGTCAATGACCCGAAGTGCACCACTACTGGTGGTGTAGCACGCATTGATCGTTCCGTCACTGGCGGGAATGCTGGCTGAAGCATCCACCGCTACAACACAGACGAGACCAGTGGCGATTGCCGCCAATGCCGCCAGCTTTCGAACCACTCCCCTTGTGAGGGTAGCCATTTGGCTGTCCTTTCCGTGGGGAAGGCGGCACCGAGGGATGCTCGGTGCCGCCTTGGCCGATTAGCTGAACGGGGTGGTGTCCGAGACCTGGAGACCCTGGAGGATGCCCGAGTACTGCGGGGCGTGCGCGACAAGCGCTCCGTACATGAAGATGCTGTAGCGGAACGTCGCGTCGATGACGGGCCACGCCACCGAGACGTAGTCCTGGACCATGGTCATCTCCCACGCGTTGGCGACGTTCGTCCACGTCTGCGGGAGCTGGTAGGACATCAGCATCGCGGAACCCTGGGTCAGCCACGGGTGCACAACGAGCTTCAGGATCGACCGGGTGATCGGGTTCTGGAACTCGGAGACAGCCGCGCCGACGCGGACACCGGAAACGTCCGGCTGGTCCAGGAACAGGCGGTAGTTCGTAGCCGCACCCTGCGAGATGACGTCATTCGAGAGGCGCATGATGTCGCCGCCCTCGCCCACGATCTCCGCAGGGTCGGCACGGAACGCGCCCGGGTTGGTGCTGGTGGTGTTGGCACCGTTCCACAGGGCCTGAAGGGCGGTGTAGAGGACGTTGTAGTTCAGGTGCTGCCCGACGGACGAGTTGACGTAGCCGCCCTGCCAGTTGCTCGGGTAGACGCCCGAGGTGGCGGACTTGCCCGTCAGGGTCGGGATCAGGCCCTCCATGCGGGTGCCCGTACCCGTACCCGTGTCGGCCGCCGGAGGCGTGACCGTGGCGGGCAGCGTGGCGAAGCCCTGGAGGGTGTACTTGACACCGCCCACGCCGGACGCCATCAGGTAGTAGCTGGTGCCGTCGTAGCCGTAGACGTTCCACGACTGGCCACCGGCGGGCATCGCCGGGAACGTGACGTCCACGACCTGACCCGACGCCACCGAGAACGTGGTCGCCGCAGCGGACACGGCGGTGGAGCCGTAGTAGTTGGTCGCAGCCACCTTCACGGAGGTGATGGTGGTGTTGAACGCGGTCTCGTTCGAACCGGCGGTACGGACAGCCGCAGTCGGGGTGCCAGGCGTCGCCAGGATCGTGCTGGAGGCCGACAGCATCGCGTACTCTTCGCCGAGCATCATCTCCTGGAGGAGAATCAGGTTGGCGAGGGCCGAAATGTCCTCAAAGCCCTGACCGGCGAACTGCGCCAGCCACGACAACGACTCGGTCAGACCGAAGAAGCGGTACGGGACATTCAGCTGGACCTCGGTCTGCGAACCGGCGTTCGGCAGGTTCAGCGGCCACGAAGTGGACGCCAGGGAACCGCTCGACTGGACCAGCTCGGGAATCGAGATGTCCGTGACACCCTGACCACCGGTCTGGGTGCCGGAGATACCGGTGAACACGCGCTCGATACGGCTGGTGCCCTGACCGGCCGGACGGGGCAGCTTGTTCCGGAAAACCGTGTACATCGGGTAGATGAGACGGCTCGGGGCGAGCAGGTCAAAAGGCACAAGGCCGGAAACGGTGCCAATGCCGAGGTTACCGGCGGTGAACGACTTGAGGGCGTCCGCACCACCGGGCATCTGACCCAGAACCTGGGAAAGCTGCTCACCAATGGACGGGGCGGTCAGTGCGGTCTTCAGATTGCCGAACTGGCCCAGGAACTGCGGATTCAGGCCCTTGACGACGTCCGCTTTGCGCGTGTAGCCACGGTTGGTCTCCGTACGGAGCTCCATGGTGGCCTGGTGCGCCTTGGTCAGGATCTGACCCGGGTCGGACAGCGCCTGGTTGCCGGTACCGATGTAACCGGCACCCTTGACCATGTACGACATGCGGTTCTTGAGCATGTCGCCGGAACGCGAGTAACGGCCTGCCTCAGCGGACGCCTCGTTGTTGGTCGGCCCGACCGTGGCGGGGGGGACCTCCATGCTGAGAATGTCAGCCATGGTGTTTCCTTTCAGCGGGAGTTTTCATTACGGGTTGATCCCGTTCATCTGGTAAAGGCGACTCCAGGCAGCCTCCCGCTGCGCCGGGTCTGGGTTGTTGCGAGCCTCCATCTGAAGAGACTGCATCAGGGCCAACTGAGTACGCTCCGCGTTCTCTGCGACCGTACGGGCAGCCACCGGCACACCCGTAGCGGACTTGTTGGCGGTGTTCTGCATTGCAAGACCCTTGAACGGGGCCTCACGGGGGTCGGGAAGGTCGCCGAGAGCGTCAAGACGCTTCTGCTGCTTCCGCAAAGTCTTCTGGGTGGCGGCAAGCTGCTCCGACTGGGCAGAGAACTGCTCCATCAGGTGCGCGAGCTTCTCCACGAGCGGACTGGTGGCCTCGGCGACGGCACTCTTCATGATGTCGCCGTAAGCCGGGGCCTCGACCAGTTCGGCGGACACCGTTGCGGCCTTCTCCACGAAAATGCCCTCAAGACCGGCAGCCTTCGCTGCCTCCCGGGCCTGCTCGATGAGCTCCTGCGCCTTGGCGGTCATCTCCGGGTCCTCCTCCGACTTTCCGACCGGCAGCGGGACCGGACGTGCACCAACAGGCGGCTCCCCGCCGAGGCCGGGGGCGGCCATGGGGCACAGGTCCGGGAATGTCTGCGCAATGTGGTCGTGCATGGCCTGCATCGCCGATTTGGCGCTGTCCCGCATGGCATTGCGGTAGTAGGTGCGACTCATGCCCGGGGGAAGCGGTGCGGGCTCGATCACGCCCGTGCCCTTGTTGGCAGGGGACTGCTCCGCACGACCGGCATGCTGGTAGCCCTCGGTGAAGTCGTCGGCACTCATGTCGCTCGTGGGCACGCTGTGCGTGTTCGGACCGGCATGCCCCGGGCTCAGCTGTGCGTGCCCCGCCGTCAGGGCCGGGCGGCGGAACCGGGTCGGGGACAGCTCGGTCGGCGTCGGGAAGGAGCCGGGGCCCTTGTTGGCGTCCGTGAACTCCTTGTGCAGCTCATCACGGATCTCCGCAATGACCTCCGGGTCCGTGCCCTTGATGGTGACCGCGTGCTGCCACATCTGCGCCATGTGCCGGGCCTCGTCAAGAGGGGCAGACGCGGCGGCGTCCAGGGCCTTCTGCTGCCACGCGATGGCGCTCAGCTCGCTGAACGCGTCCGCCTGATAGCACTTCGCCACGTCCGACGGCTCGAAAGCGGCACACAGGTGGTCGTGCAGGGCCCCGAGGTCGTGCGGGGCACCGACGCTCTTGTGGCGGTCGGCGGCCTTCATGTACCGGCTGTCCGGGTCGGTGGGCAGACCCGCGTCGTGCTCGAAAGCCTCGATCGCCAGGCCGTCCGGCTCACGGTGGGCCGGAACCGGGTCAATATCTGCGGCACCAGGTCCCACAACGCCCTCCCCCGGAGTCGGCTTCTTCTTGTTCTTCTTTTTCTTGACGACTCCGGCCACGCCCTCCGCAGACTTGTCGGCCTTCGGCAGCTTCCCGCCGCAGTCCTCGCAGGTGCGGAGCTTGGAATCCGCGTCGTGCGAGGCACCACAGTCGCAGTCCTTCTCGCCCTTGGTGGCGTCCGGCTTCGCCTCGTCGTCCTTGTCGTCGTCAGAGGAACCGAAGGGCTTGGCAGCGCCCGCAAAAGCGCCGCCGCCCTTCTTTTTGCCCTTCTTGCCCTTTTCGAGCTCAGCGTCGGGCTCCATCTTGCCCACCCCGATCTCCTCCTTCCAGGAATTCGGAAGTTCCGCCACGAAAGACGGTCCCTTGCGGCGGGCAATGCTGATGATGTTCGACTTCAGCTTGTCGCTGGAGAAATTGCCCTCACCGGCACGCCCGATCGAGGAAGCGGCATCGGAGACATCGCCAGGGGTGACGATCGGGAAGGAGCGGTCCGCCCCGGCGAAGTCGGCGGCTGGAATCTTGTCCCGGTCCACCCCGCCGCCCACATCGGGATCCATCGTCCGCTTCTCGGTGGTGTCAGCGGCGGCACGCTCCTCAGCGACCGCGCGGTGCTTGAGAAGCTTCGCCAGGTCGGCCGGAGAGAAAGAAACGGAGACGTCCTTCGGCAGTTCCACCGAAATGGTCTCCGGGGAGGCCGTTTTGTTGATGACACTGCCGACCGTGGTCTGAAGCTTCGTGATCAGGCGGTCCATGTCTGCGTCCGAGGCCGACTGGACGCCCTTCAGCTCCAGCAGGATGTCGTCCGGGCCGAACAGCTCGTCCGTGAACTCGGGAAGGCCGTCCGAGGCCGACTTCACCAGCTGCACGCCGCAGTTCTTGTTCGCCGGACGGTCCACGAGGGAAATCTCGACGATTTCAGTGCTGGGGCCGAATTTGATACGCCCGCCGCGCGCCACAGAGTCACGGACGATGTCCGGGCGGGAAATCCCGACCGAATACGCCCGCAGGACACCCTTTTCGACCAGGCGCTTCGCCACGGGCTCCACGATCAGGGACTTGACCCATGTCGCGCCCTCGGCGTCGGTATTCGCCTCGATACCGATCCCGGCAGGGTCCCGCTGCGAGTTGTGCTGCACACGAACGTTACCGCCGCTGGAAAGCCACGACTGAATCGCCTTGGCGCTCCCGTCCGGGTCAACGATCTGCTCGTCGCTGTCCACCGAACCGTCGGTGGCCTTGCCGTAGACGTAGAGGTCCCCGTCCGGGGTCCGCTCGCTCTTGGTGATAGGGAACGAGATGTAGGTCAGGTCCCCGCTGTCTGTCAGAGTGGCTGCCACATCCGACTCCCTTGCTGTCGACTACCGGAACGGAAGCATGTCTTAGTCGTCATCCACCAGCGTGGCGCTCGGAAGCCGCCACGCCGGAAGTTCCCCTGTTTTCAGTTTCGTACGCCATGTGCCGTCGGAATCCGTCCACACATACCCGTGGTCGGTCATGACGGCGTCGTACTTGATACGGACGCGCTCACCCAGCTCCTCCAGCTTGTTGAGCGCGTCCGCGATATCGGCCAGCAGGACAGAAGCGACTTCAGAAGTGCTCATCACTGCCTTTCCCGCCCGGCAGTGAGTGCTGCCAGGACGAGGGGGAGATCCGCCAGCAATTCGGCCCGGACGGCAGGGTTGCCCTCCAGGTGACCGGTGTCCCACCAGGCGAGGGACTCGAACGCGTCGCCGTCGGGGTCATCCGGATTCATGACGTCGTCCCGGCTGTCCCCGATCTGGACGTCGTCCTCAGTAGGAACTTCGTAGACGAATCCACGGTATTTGCCGTTGGAGGACAGCCATTTGCCTTTCAGGCGTCCGTCGGGCAGGTGCAGGCCCGTCTCCTCCTGCCACTCCCGCACCGCGCCCATCACCGGGGACTCGGACTCCTCCAGGCAGCCGCCCGGGAACTCCCAGGTGCCCGCTGCCGGGTCCGGCGGAGTCGTACCGACCTTGTCCGAAACACTCTCGCCGTCATCGTGACTGATGGAGCCATCCGCATGGGACCACCAGTCACCGCCATCCATGCCCCAGGCCAGCTGCGTACCGCACGGGCACGTAACTGGACCAGCAGCCCGCTGGAGCATCAGGACACGCCCCGAATCCGCCGCCCGTACAGCGATACCCGAAGCGATAGGACCCTGCGGCCCGAAACGCTTCGCAACATCGCCGCCGTTCCCCGGATCCCAGGCGTCGCACACGTCACTGGACCGGATCGTGCCTTCAACCAGCGAGCAGCCGTCCGGGGCGAGGAACATGGAGCACGTCCCGCAGCTCTTCCCCGGCTCGGTGGCCTGCCGGTAGTCCACCGACTCCGGGGAGACCTTCTCCCGCTTGTTCGCCGGATCCGATCCCTTGTGGAACTGGTGGGTGTGCGTCTCGAACCACGGCCCGTCCTGGGAATGCACCCGGCCGATGTACACCAGCGCCGGACGCCCCAACTCCTTGTACGCCAGAGCTCGGTGATGCCCGTCGACCACGTCGACCGTCGGATCACCCGGCTCCAGCACCGTCACCGACGGCTTCGGCAGGTCGCCCGACTCGATCCGCTCCTTGAAGTCGTCGACCTTGGCCTGCTGGTGGTGCGCCGCCCAGTGCTCCTCATTGCTGTAGTTCACGAGCTCGTGCGGAAGACTCACCGGGCCGGTCCAGCGGGCCTTTTTGATCCACTGGATGGATTCCGGCGGAAAATTCTTCAGCATCTGCTCGTACACCACATCGGCGGACACCGTCGGGTGCACCGGCATATGGATCTCGGACTTCGCCGTCTGAATGCCCTCGGCGTCATGCGGGAATTTCGTGAAACCCCCGCCACCGGCCGGATTGCTCCACCAGTCGGGCTTGTCCGGGTCCGGATCCGCCCAGAACTCCTGACCGTTGTCCATGACCCGCCGCATACGCCGCGAGACGTCGATCGCGGTCTCCACGTCCAGTCCCTTGGCCATGTACTCCGCAATACGGGCCAGCACGTCGTTGCCGATGTGCTTGGCCTCCCAAGAAGTGATCAGGCGGCCTTTTTTGACGTGCCGGGACAGGGCCTCGAACTCGGACTGCACCGCCCGGTCCTGCGCCTCGCCCTTGGCGGCACGGGACGCACGCGGACGCTTGGCACCGGCCGCCGCGACGTCGTGCGCCGGTGTCTGGGCACTCGGCTTCGTGCCCGTGGCCGGTTTCGCGCCAGCAGCTGGCTTTGCGGCCGGTTTCGCAGCAGCCGGAGCAGGTTTCGCCGCTGGTTTGGCCGCCGCAGCTCCTGCAGCCGGTTTTGCGGCCGAGGGGGACGGCTTCGTGCCCGCAGGGGCGACCCCCGGAACCTCCGGAGGGACCACCGCAGGCGTCTCCGTGAGACTCGGAGCACGCGAAGCACCCGCAGGCAGCGGCGCGAACTCCGGACCCTGGAGATTGTTCGTCCGCTGCGCCTCCACCGCCTCCTGGAGCGGGAACCAGCCCTGCGGCGTCGCCCACCCCGGGTCCGAGGTCTCCGGAAGACCCCACGGCTGCAACTTCAGCTCCGAGCGCGCCTCGTCGATGGACCGCAGGCCCGCACCCACCTGCTGGGTCAGCAGCTTCGTGAGAACTTCCTCGTCTTTCTCCTCCTGCGTCCCCTCGAACACGAACCGCATGTCGTCCTGCTTGCAGATCACCTGGAGGATGTAATCCATGATGTCCGCGATGAACGTCAGCGTCGGCTTCGTCGCCTTGCGCGCCTGGACGTCCTGCGACATCTTCGCCATCTGGTGCGCGGCACCCGGCGAGGTCGTCGTGGACACCTTCGGCATGATGCCCAGCTCCATCGGCTGCACATCAAAAGCCATGCACACCTGATTCATGACCACTTCGTCGAACTGGTCCGCCAACTGCTGCTCACGCTGCGGCATCACCTTCGAGTCCGAGGGAAGGACAATGATCTTGTGCTTCCACGCCGGGTCACCGGCAATCGCGTTCAGCGCGTCCTGCAACTCACGGATCTGGTTCGGCGTCATGTTCGAATTCACGCCGCCCGGGCTCACGTACACCGCCGGAACCGTACCCTCACGGAAATAATCCAGCTGGTAGCCTTGCTTCTGCAAACCCGACATCACCGGGATCAGAGCACGCTCGATCGGCGGGAAACCGTACGGAGTCCACCGGCGCGGAACCATCGGCAGGTACAGCAGCTGGTTCGCGTGCCAGGAATTGACCTCCGCACCCTTCAGATTCCCGTTCGCGATGTCCCGCTCCGTCAGAAGCGTCATGAAATCCGAACGTGGCACCCCGTACAGGTACTGCTGGTACGCCGCAGCCGGAGGACGCGGCCGGGCACCGTGCATGTCCAGCAGGGGCCGGATCGTCGGACCGTTGATCAGCGAAATCGAGTCCAGATTCGACCCCAGCAGACCCTTCTTGCTGGAACGGTCCCACTTCGAGCGGAACAGCAGCGACAGGGCGTCGAAAACGAAAATCTCCTCCAGGAACGCGTCGATGAACGAGTCCCACGAGAAATAGTCCGGGTCCGGGCCGGACTGGAAGAACTTCATCGCCTCCTGGCGGCGCTCCCCGAAGTCCTTCATGTCATCGTGCGACCCCCGCATCGCCTTCGCGGCGTCATGGGTGGGCATGATGTCCCAGTCGATGCCACGGATCTCGTTCTTCCGCAGCTGAATACACGCACGCGCCACCGAATACAGGTCCGCCAGCGAGCGCAGCGTGTTGAAGTCAGCGAGCTTGATGCCCTCCGAGCCGGGGGTGCCCGTCGGGAGGTTCCAGCCCACCTGGTACTCGTACAGGCGCGCGTCCGGGAAGTCCGAACCCGGCTCCGGGGCATCCACCGGCACGGGGAGGATCGGCGAGAACGGCCCGAACGCGCCGTTGATGAAGTCATCGGCCGGACGCGGCAGATACGAGCGGTACGCGTTCGTCCAGGACCCGTCCTGGCCCCCCGTGTCCAGCTGCCGCGCCATCGGCGACACCGAACCGATGTACCCGTTCCCGGAACCCTGCGCCGAGGGGCTCTGCTGCTGACGGATCGCCTTCGCGCTGGAAATAATGGAACCGCGACCGGACATGCGCGCACCCCCCTCTGTCTCTACGGCTGAGTCGTGTAATGCGTCAACGAGGAAAGATCAACCGTCCCCGTACCCGTCGGCTTGACCCAGTAGACCGAACGCGTCATCACCGGGGAACTCGGACTCAGCAGAAGCTGCTCCACCACCGCGTACGACCACCCGGCAGGCAGCACCCCCGCCGTATCCGTCGGCAGCAGATGCACCGAGAACGTACCCCCCGCAATCGGCACCACCAACGGCACCGGACCCACAATCACTGAACCCGAGGCATTCAAAAGCTCCGACGTCGGCGTGATCGTCAACTCCCCCCGCACACCCGTCCCCCCGGAACTGTCGTAGAACGTACCCGTCAGCGTGCACGTCGCCGGAAAAGCCATGACACCCCCTCGGGTACAGACAGCTACATGCCCAGATCGAGAACGATCAGCCCTGCGGACGTCATCGTGGTACCCGCATTGAACGCATACGCCTCGTACGCCACCGTATGACTGCCCGAACTCAGAACCGTCTGCGTACTGAGCGACAGTCCCGAGGCGCTCCCGAGAAGCTGCACACCGTCCACGGTGAGCGACACCTGCGTAGCCATGTCGTCCGTGGAACTGGCATTCACGAAGAACGCCACCGTGTGACCCGACCCCGTCACCGTGATCGGGTCCGAGGCGAGCAGCGACGTGACAGCATTCTGCGTCAGGGAGATGTTCGTCAGAGCACTCGCGGCCAAAGACATGGTCGACGCCGGAACCGCCACACCCACCACCCCCGTCACGGGAAAACGAAACGGTTGGCACGAACAATCGCAGCCGTATTGCCGTTCTGCAAACTCGTACACGCCCGGGTCATGACCACCCAGGCCAGCAGCGCCGCCGTACCGTCCAGATCCGGATTCAGCACAAACGTCTCCATGCCGATCGCCAGCTGGGCCGCCGCAAGACTGGCGTACTGCGCCTGCCCGTACTGCACCACACACTGGGCACCCGCAACCCCCGTCGGCACCAGGTACACGCGCTGGATCGTCGACGCCTGCGGATTACCGCCGACAACCGTGACCACCCCGCCGCTGTCGTAGTGCACCGGATCGAGCACCGACACCGGAGAAGCCTCGGAACCGGCCGCCTGCGTCGCGTACGCCACCACCATCGGAGCCTCGGCAGGATTGCTGATGTAGTGCACCTCGTTGGGGCCGTTCACATACCCCGCCGACGGGTTGAACGTCACACCCGCCGTCTTGTTCACACCCAGATTGGCACCGTTCGCGCTGACCACATTGCCCGCCGCCGGAGGAGCCACGAACGGTCCCAGCTCGTACAGCAGGTCGTACAGCTGCAACGTGCCCTGCGGAATGTACGTGGGAGCCGGAGTCACCGTCGTAATCACACCACCCGAACAGGTGACCGCCCCCAGCTGGAGAACCTGACGGCGCTGCACATGCTGAGGACGCGTCGTCTGCAAGAACACACGCCCCGTCGCATCCACCAGGACCCAGTTCACCGCACTCGCCAACTGGCCCGCAGTCAGCACCACCGTCTGGGTCTTCGCGAAAGCAACAGGTATGACCTTCGGGGCGTTGAAATTCGTCACATAGTCGACGATCTTCCCCTGCCCGGCCGTGATACTGACCGAGGTGGAGGACGCCTGGGACAGCAGCATTCCGCCGATCAGGCCCGTCGTCGCGTTCGGCAGCGCAAAACGCTGGAGCGCACCCCACTGCCCGGCCTGCTTCGGACCGTAGAACGTGTTGTTGTCGTTCTGGTCGATGAAGTAGTCCCCGTCGAAACCCAGATTGCCCGGAGGAACACCGACACCCGTCCGGACCGTGGGCCCGGTGTGGAAAGGTGTGGTCATATACTCCAGACAGTCACAGGAAACTATTCGGCCCGAGACTCATCCTGGGGGCAGCGGCAGAACACGCCGCCGACGGGGTAATCGAAACGGCGGATGGGCGGCGGATCCGCACCGTCCGCAGGCACCGGAACCGGCAGGATCGGCATGACCGGACCCCACGGGGAGTCAGGCAGCTCCACGGGGACCGGAAGAATTGACGAGAAAGGACCAAAGGAGACCCCATCGGGGTGCTCCGACGGATGGCAGTGTGGGCAGATGCTACACATCGCCGGAATCCTCTTCGTCGTCCCACACATCCTGCGGGAACACCACACTCGCCTCCCAGTCGCCGTTCGGCCAGAACTCCACCGAGGCAACCGTCTCCCCGTTCGGATTCCACTCGATCCGCCGGATCCGGGGGCACGGCTGCAACTGTGCGGGCAACGCGTGCACCCGCACATGAATCCCGCCGCAGTACCAGCACGCCGAAACCCCGTCCGCCTCACCCGAGAAGATCAGCCGCGCCTCGGCCTTCTCCTCCGGTGACAGGTCGTGCTCACTCAGCATCGTAGCCGCCGTCCAGCAGTGAACCCACCAGCGTCACTGTCGCCTCCCGCTCCGCCACTGCATCCAACGGCAGCACAAACGGCCCCGCCTGCTGCACGTCACAACCGACAACAAACGGATGCTCGTCAGCAGACTCGACACGGATCCTCACCCTGCCGCCGTCCTGGTCACCACCGGAACCGCCGCATGCGGAACCGCGAACACCGCCTTCTGCGGAACCTCATCGTCCACGAACACAATATAGTCCGCGTCGATCAGGAACTCCTTCGCCTGCACCACAAACACCGGGGCGGGCGAGGAAGAGGACCAGCCCTCCGGATAGCACACCACACTGTACGTATTCACGCAGACTCCATCTGATGGTCGAGGATAACCGGCGTCTGACAGAACGGGCACTTCGTACGCGGACCCGCAGGCGTGCTGGCCATGAAACCACCCGCGCACTTGTGGCACTTCAGCGTCCCGTACGCGTCATGCCACGAACCCGACGCCGTGAACAACGCCATGACCACCGCATCCGCCTTGTCCGTAGAACGCCCGATGCGCTTGCGGATATCGTCCTTCGACTCCATCTTCAACTTGCCGCCCGACAGCAGTTCCGCAGCACGCGGCGTCGTCAGATCCGCGAGGAGGTCGTCGTCCGGGGGAAGGCACAGCGTCGGCTTCGGCGTCGCCGACGGATCCAGAAGCTCCCGCACCTTGTGCCACGCCTCCACCCGCAAATTCGCGAACCCCATCTCCCCCGTCTTGTCCCTGCGCCGGGAAGAATTCGCCGCATTGAACGCATCCGCCTTGAACCCCTGCTCCCGCAGCCGGTCCAGAACACCCGCACCGATCCCGATCACATCCACAATCGCCGTACGGTCCGGATCCGCCTCCAGCAACCCAGCCACGCGGCCAGACGTGGTCATCGTATCCTCAAGGGAATACGTGCGGATCTCCGTGACCACATCCCCGTCCCGCAGGGCCAGACACGTCTTGTCCGTACCCTGCCGGGCCACATCCACCCCCACCGTCCGCACCCCGGACTGCGCAGGACGGCCCGCCTGATCCCAGACGTGCCAGCGCTCCACCGCCTGCTCCGCCCACGACAGCGGCACCACCGAGTCCTCTTCACCCGCATAGAACTCGCCCAGAACACGGTTCTGGTACATCGACGAATTCTCGCCCCACTGAATCCGCCGCTGCTCCGCCCACTCCGGAGAAATACGACCCGACCGGATCGCGTCATCGAGGGTCACATGCTTCACCGCCCAGTCCTCAAGACCGGGCTTCCGCGACTGGATATCATAGAACCGGCCCTGCGGCGGACCCGGCGTCGACAAAGCCATCGCATAGCAGTTGCCCGTACCCGAGAAAGCACCCTCACACGCGTTGAAGGTTGTCGCGTCAATAGCCTTCGACTCATCGAAGCAAAAAAGTAGATCATCCGCGTGCGCTCCCTCAATGAGGGCGGGGTTCGAGGCCGCAGCGGCAAACGCATTGCCGTGGTTCAGTCGCAACGCGAGATTGAGCATCTCCGAATTCTGGAAAGGCTCGGCACGAATCTTCTCCCACCGGAGCTTGTTCGCCCACTTGCGAATCTCCGGCCACAGATAGTTGATTCCCGTTTCTTACATGCCCCCGACGGCTGCCCGCCAGGGACATGTAAGATCAGCTGACGCCAAGCGCCAGCCGTGGTCACCACCTTCCAGTCAACCTGTGCGGCATCCCGGGTAATGGCAAACCAGAGAACCGTGACTGCGGTGATGGTGCTCTTTCCGAGCCCATGCGGCCCCCGGACAGACACACGCTTGTGGTCCCGCAGCATCTCCAGAATCTCGTCCTGGTAGAACGTCAGGCCGCCGTCTTTGCCCCAGTCGATACAGTCCCGGGCGAAACCCACCGGGTCATGGAAATACTTCTCCACACCCTGGTTCAATGCAGCGGCACGAGCCTGCAAGTCTTTCAAATACTGGAGGCGCTCCAGCTTCAGTTCCTCAAGAGTCTCAGCCACAGCACCTCCCCTTGGTCATTCAATGTGCTTCCAGTGTTGACGGAGAACAATCCGGGATACTGTCGCCCGGCTGACTCCGATGTCTGCGGCGACGTCCTTTTGAACCTCACCAGCCGCAACGCGCTGGCGGATCGTTCTGACCAGTTCTGCGGTGAGTACCGCTGTGTTGACGCGCTCGCCGCGCGGACGACTCTCCGGGTGCTTTCGTGACCCGTTACGGTCCCCATAGGACCAGGACTCCGGATGCGTACGCATATGGTCACCGATTCGGTTGCGCAGATCGTCACACTTCCGGAAGGGGTGCTCGTCACCACGCGGGCGGCTCTCAATATGAACGCGCGAACCATTCCGGTCACCGGAGGCTGTGCGCCCCCGGGCATCCCGATCAGCAACATTGTCAGCAGGCGTACCCCAGAGAAGATGGTCAGGGTTGACGCAGCGAAGGCGGTCACACGTGTGCCGTGAGACCTCTCCTGTCACGCCCGTCTTCTCCTCCAGCACCCAGCGGGCTGTCTTCTGGTACCGGTAGTTGATTTGAATGTGTGGGTAGTACGGCATCTCGCCGTCACGCCCTGCCCAAATACCGAAGGCCCACAGCCAGCAGCCGGTTACCGGGTCAATGCGGCAGACCTTCCGAACCTGCCCAGTAACGTCGTTCTCGCTCCAGCGGATTCCCATGGCCGAAGTGTAACATGCTCGATAGGTGCACGAACAACTAGAGACCCTCGACCGGTGCGGGCGGAAGGCTGGTGATACTCGGAACGACTGCTGGCGAGGGGGCTGGAAGCTCTGCCTGAAGAAGCTGCTGTTCAAGCTTTGAAATCTCAGCTTCTATGCGGTCTATCGAGATCACCTCGAACTTCGCCGGGGCGTACAGGCCCATCATCTTCGCCCGCTGGTCCTTCACCTTCTGAATACGGTCAGCGGTCTCCAGAACAAAGCGGCTGTCCGGCACCGGATCGCCGTTCTCGTCCCGGACGATCCTGCCCTGCGAGATCACCACATGCTGGCCGTCCAGAAGCTTCCACAACCGGTACTCCAGCTCGTCGAGGGACTGGAGCTCGATCACCTTCATCTCGTCCACCGTGAACCGGTACATCGACGCCAGATGCGCCCGGATCGCCGTAGCCACCCGCGACGTATCTGGCAGGCCCTCCTCCGAGAACCAGCCGAAGGACTCCGCAATGCCTTCGAGGGGGGTGCCCAGGGCCTTCAGCCGGGCCGCCTCCGCCCGCACGCCCGCACCCTTACGGATGCGCTCCGGGTCGGCGAGGGGGAGAAGCGAGGAATCGTCGTTGAAACGCATACCGCACCGCCTCCGGACAGACTTGTGGCATCGATCGGAATATAGCACGCAATTGTCCGTGCACGCAAGAAGTCGCTAAGGGCGTTGGCGCAGGTACCCGGCTTGACTCCAGACAAGTTTGTAATCATAGTTTTCGGCTATGACGAACCGACTCACCATCCGGGTCAACAAGACAGACATCACCCTCCAGGCCAGCGACATTGAACTCATCCTCTCCCGCATCCCCATCGGACCGGACCAGGACTGCTGGCCCTGGACCGGCCCCAAGAAGTCCAACGGGTACGGACGGCACAACCTCTGGCGGGACGGCCGGAGATACGAAGCCAGCGCGCCCAGGCTCGTCTACAGCGTACTCGTCGAAGCGGTCCCGGAAGACCTCGTCCCCGACCACCTGTGCCAGAACAACATCTGCGTCAACCCCAGCCACCTCGAAATCGTGACAGTGGCAGAGAACTCCCGCCGAACCGGGGAACGGCGGACACACTGCAAACGCAAGCACGAATTCACCGAGGAGAACACACGCGTTGACACGGCTGGCGCACGACAGTGCCGCGCCTGCTACGAGGAAGTGGGGCGCGAGCGGAACCGTGGCTACTATCACGCAAACAAAGAGGCACACAGGAAGAGCGCAGAATTGTACTGGCAGCGCAAGCTAGGGACTGATGTCGGACCGGACTGCGGTGTCATCACAAAACGCGGAACTGTGTGCGGTCGCCCAGAAGGCCATGAGGGGCGGCACTATCCACGACGGGAAAGCTGACGGATCGTCAGGAGTTGTTAGACGTTCGAAATCTAGGATCACGTAAAATTCCCAGCCGCAGTGCGATCGGTGCCCCATACACTTTTCTGCCCACGAACCATCGTGCACGATGGCACACTCTGTCACCGTGGCACTGTGTCACAGATCATCGCTGTCTGTGACAGGTCACGATTGGCTATCGATTCTCTGCGCTCACCTCCCCGTGCTGCTGCGCGCCCACACACCAGGGCCCGGGGCTGTGGATGTAGAGGCCACGCTCTGTGTAGGTGCAGGGGTGGGGGTGGTGGTAGCAGGTGCAGCGGGCAGCACACCAGCGGCCATGGCCAGTAGTGCCATGGCTACCAATGCCAGGAACCCCCCTACCAGGATGGCCACAATAGCCACCACGTAGGTGCCCAGAGTGGGGCGCTGGGTAGCACGCTGGGCCACTGCTGGCCTCATGGTGCGGGTGGCACGGGCCACGGGTGCACCCTGTGGGGCACGGTTGGTACGGCGGGCGCTGGCACCCACGTACACCCGGCCAAGGGGTGTCTGTACGGGAACGGTGACGCGGGGGGTGATGGAGATTGGCATGGTCTTTTCCTTTTCCTGGGTTCCTACGGGATATGTACCCTGGCGTGTCAGGACTCAAACACGCTTAGTCGGCCTGATTCCTGGGGGCCCAAATCTTGCGACCTGGGCCCCCTAGGACCGGGCCGCCTAGACCAGGGCGAGGGGGGCGGTAGCCGTCTTGCCGCTCCGGTGCCACTTCAGGGCCCGTCCGCGCTCCGGCCGGTACCCGAGTCCCCGGGCCCAGAAAGCGGCCCGCAGACGGACGTCGGAGCCGTTCTTGATGGTCATGGTGTGGTCGCCCAGCCTGACCAGGACGGTGCGCCCGGCGGACATGTCCAGGGTGAGCGTCGGGGTGGCGTCCTGCTCCCCGTCGTACTGCGCGCCGACCTCGTTGTCCTGGGCCAGCTGCTCCCGCTCGGCGTCCATGGCGGCGTACGGATCGGTGGCGTAGTCAACGGTCGGTTCGGCGGGGACGTCGTAGAAGAGTTCCGCCGCGTACGCCCCGTAGTAGGTCGGGGCGTTCGGTCCGTCGTGCTGCGGGGTGTCCACGATCACACGCCCGGAGACGCTCACGGTGGCCCGGTTGTGGCGGGAAGCCGTCTTGATCTTGACCTTGTCGACGCGGTAGTTCAGACCCCGGAGGTCTACACGGACTGTGCCAATCATGGCGTTGAACATCGGCATGGCGTCACTGAGACGCTTCTGTGCGGCGATGGCGGAGGGACGCTCGTACACGTTGTCCGACTGCTCCGGGTCGGTGTGCCTCGCGGCCATTTCGGCCGAAGCGGGGAAGTCGGGGGTGTAGTTCGCGGCGCGCACGCCGGTCCAGTTGGGGTTGTCCTGGGCCCAGGTGATCCAGCGGTCCACGTCGGCGGGGTTGCCGTTGGGGATGTGAGCCGCCTCGAACTCGTCGGTCTCGCCCTTGACGGTGGCGTAGACGGATACGGGCTCGCCCGGGGTGTAGGTGGGGTCAACCGGCATGCTGGTGATCTTGAAGAGGTCCGGACGGACGTCGGACAGTTCGTCGCCCTCGCCGTAGAACGAGACGACCGGGCGACCGTCCTCGATCCGCATCACCATGCCCGTTTCGAGCGGACGGCCGTTACGGCGGGACACGCTCTCCACCTCGCAGCCCTCAACGTAGGTGGTGCCCTCGGCGTCGCGCGGTGCGGCCTGCATGACGTCGTCCTGGGTCTCGGCGGCGCGGGTGGTGTACTCCAGGCGTTCCCGTGCTTCGGTCAGCTTGGCTGCGGCCTTTGCGCACGCCTTGCACATGTCGTGGCCGTCGGTGCTGTTGCTGACCTCCCGGCCGCAGAGTGTGCGGAGCTGTCCGTCCTGCGCGTAGTGGCTTTTGTATCCGGCAAGGGTGGAGACGGTGAAGAGGTTCATGATCTTCCTGCTTTCCTGGTTCCTATGGAGGTTCAAATGTCTCACGGCGGACCGTGCGTGTCTAGAGGTCTGACGTCACATTCTGCGTGAATCCGTAGCCGTCCTGCATGTCACGCTCTCGGGTGCGCGTGCTGCATGCTGCGCAGGTGACGTCGGACGGATCGAGTGAGGCGCGCACGATGGATGCGTCTGGCCGCTTGACAGGGAGGTCGCACGCGGTGAGAAATGCGCCGAAGTACTCGATCCCGTGTGTGATGGTTGGTGTTTCTGGCATGGGTCCTGCTTTCCTGGGCGAGCGGCCAGAGTAGCATGCGCGACACCTGGCTGTACATAGCCACTGACCTGCACAAACAGCCGTTACCCTACCGTGACTTGACAGCGGGGTGCCCCATGCAGGCTAGATGGGAGCGCACCGCAGCACAGCAGGGCGGGGCGCAGGAACGAGGAAAGCAGGACCGATGGATACAGACACCCTGACCAACGTGTTCACGTCCGGCATCCCCATGGAGGAGTCGTGCCCCCGGGCGCACAAGGCGATCATGCTCGCCAGCATGGCGCTCGCTGCCGCGCAGTCCATGCCGGAGGGCAGTGCGTTGGAGCCCATCCGGCGGGGTCGGCTGAGTATCGCCGACAGGCACGCCAGGGTTGCGGCGGATGTGCTGCACCTTGAATACATGACGGGTACTCACACGGTGTGGCTGGCTGTGGTGCGGTACATGGTGGAGCTGCACACGGCGCGGCTCGTGGCGGAGAGGGCGGTACAGGGATGAGCGAGACGGTACAGGAGCAGCGGGACCACGCGTACGCAGCGTCCGGGCACATGGACGTGAGCACGTCGTTCGATGCGATTGGGGAGGACCCTGAGCAGTGGTCGGCGGGGGCCGTGTGGTGTCGGCAGGTGTGGGACGCTGCGCGGGAGGCGTACGACGGGGGCCGATTCGATCACGAGGAACCGAACTACTCCGGGGTAGTCGATGAGTTGTCCGGGTCGCTCGAACCGGTGTACACACACAACCGGTGGCAGGTGTTCACTGACCTGATGGCGTACCAGTCGGAGCACGCCGAGGAATTGATCGGGGAGTGTGCGTACACCGACATGACCACGCTCGCGGGTGACGTCTTGGAACGCATGGCGTGGGACGCGGTGCAGGGGCTGGTCATGGAGTGGCGGAAGGAGAACGCAGACGACGACGACTCTGACGGTTAGTCAGCTTGGCGCGTGAGTGAGACACGCGCCTTACTGAACAACCGGAAGAAAGGAATCAGGAATGCAGACCGCTGAATACGTCGCCACATTCGACAGTGGTTGGCGTGGCACCACACACGGAATCCGGGACGGTTGGTCATACGACCGTATCGCGGAAGCCCGTACATGGTGTGGAAGGTCGGGCCCGTTCGCCATCAATTCGATGCACTCCGGGACGCCGATGAACGTCACGTGCGGACGCTGCCTCACGTGGCGCAACCGACCGAAGGAATAGGAATGGCTGTCTCCCTGCGCAAGCGCTACGTACACACCCACTACAACCTGTGGGCGGGCAGCACACCACTGCACCTCGACATTAACGACCGTACGTCTGACCCGGCCGTCGCCGACATGTGGTTCCGCCGTGCCGCCAAGCAGTACCCGTACGCCGAGGTTGTCCGCCGCACGTGGTCCAGCGCACCCGTGTACGTCCGTCCGGACGGCCGTTGGGTGCAGGACCCTGGACCCCGTCCGCACGGCCGTTGGGCGGGTCGTGGCTGCGATACCGGCTGCTGCAACTTCCGACTCACCACCACACAGAGAAAAGGCTGATCAACATGCGCACTCGCATCGCATACGCGCTCACCGCACTACTCCTGTCGACCGGCGTCGGCTACACCGTGCACGCGGTCGACAGCCACAACGCCACCCAGACGTCCGTCAGCACGTTCAACGACGGATTCCTTGACGGGGTCTGCGCGGGGTCGCCGACGGTCGCCCAGGCCGACTACGGCACCGACTGCAAGGCAGGAGGACACAACTGATGGAACTCAACAAGGGACACGCGCAGGCCGTCACGGACCTGATGCGCACACGGTTCCCCCTGCGGGGGGGCAACCACCGGAAGAACGGCCGCACGTTCTTGCCCCGCTGGGGAACCCCCCAGGGCGAGCACAGCGCGCCGTACGGCCGGTTCTTCCCAACGCGGGTGTTCGACGCGTTCCGGGGCTTGCCGGAGCACACGTTCGAGCCGCTTGTGCAGCTGTACGTGTACGACGAGAAAGAGCCGGACCGCCCCATGATGGTGCGCGTCGACGACATCACGGCGGCGCGGGATTACGTGCGTGTCCTGTCAGAGTTCATCGCGCACGTCGAGAGTACGGAGGCGAACTGATGGCCCGTTACATCGCCACCATGAACACCCCCGGCTACCTGCCCCAGGATGACGGGGTGCACGTGTTCGACACCCCGGCCGAAGCGTGGTCGTATCTCGCCACAGAACGGCGGGAAGCCGAGGACAACGACGAAACCGAGTACGAGGATGCCGAGGGGGATTACTCCGACGTCGTCGATGAGTTGGACGCGTACGAATCGTGCGACCACGGGTCCGGTACCGTACACGGCTACACCCCTGGCTACGACGGCACGCATGACCTGGGTATCGCCTACACCGTGACCCAGGTCGAACGGGGCCTGTACCGGTGCCCGTGCTGCGGTGACGACGTCATCGGGGACGTCGGGTACGGCTGCGACGACTGCACCATAGAGGGGTGCGAGGAGAGCCCCGACGCGTGCGGGGAAGTCGCGTACTGGGAATGCCAGCGGACGGATTCTGTGTCCGCCACGGAGGCCATGGAGGCAGACGAGGGTGAGGGTGACGCAGGCTGCACGTGCGAGCGGATCCCGGGCTCCCTGGACTACACCAAATGCGCTTTCTGCATAGACCTGGAAACGCACTGCTACGTGTGCCGACGTGTCGGCCACCCGATAAGTGAGGAATGCACGCCGTGAACGAGTCGGGACAGTTCTTCTACGACCATGCCGGGTACGGATACGACCCGGCCACGGAAACCCCGGAGCAGGGGCGGAAACGGTGCGCACGCGAACTGGCTGCCGCCGAAGCGGAGCGCACCGAGCGGGGGTGGTGGGTTGAGTGGACCCATGACCAGGACAGCGGGTACGGAGGGTGGTACACCGCCACCCTGTACCATGCCGCGCCGCTCACAGGGGAGCGCACGGCACTCACGTCCTGCGGTGCCGTGGACGCTGGGGACGGGGATCCGTACCGGCGTGTCGTGGTCGCCGAACTGGCCAGGGAGGCACTCCATCCATCCGACTGACGAATAGTCAGATTGCCGGGCACACTGTGTCCGGCTTTCTGGCCATTCACCAGAAAGGAAAAGGAATGAAGATCCAATGGAGCCGCTACAACGTCGAGAGTGAGAGCGGAGGCTTCCGCACGTACTGCTACGACTGCGCATACGGGGAGCGTGACTACGGCGACTTCCACCACTGGTGTGAAGCCCTGACAAGCATCGTGGAGCGAATCACCGAGCATGAGCAGTCCGTACACACAGGAACGGAGTAGGAATGGAACCCAACGAAGAACACCCCCAAGGCGCGGCAGTCCTTGACGCAACAGAACGCTGGCTGCGCCGCTTCGTGCACTTCCCCTCCGAAGCGCACTACACCCTCGCAACCCTGTGGGTGGCGGGATCCCACATGACCGACGAAACCGGCACCGTCGTCCACAAGGCATACGGACGGCTGGGATTCGTCAGCAACGAACCCGCCTCCGGCAAAACCACAGCCATGGAACGCGCACTAGCGCTCACCCCGCGCGGCGAGGTGCTGGTACAGCCGTCTCTGGCAGGCATCATGGACGCCATAGACGAGCGGCAGATCATTGCCCTTGACGAGGCGGACAAGTACTTCGGTCGCACCGGACGCATGGCCCATGTCACGGCGTTCCTCAATGCCGGGTACAAGCAGGGTGGTGGCCTTGTGCGACACCGTGGCCGGAAGGTCGACAGTTTCGCCCTGGTCATGTACTCCGGTCTGTTGGAGGCACTGGGGGTGAACCCCGACCTGCAACCGCTTCGCACACGGTCGTTCCTGATCGAGATGCACGCCATGACCCACGGCACCACCGTGGAGGAGTACGACGACGAGCGCCACGACGCCCCTCAGGGCATCCTGCGGCAGGCTGTAGCGTCCTGGGCCCACTCGGTGGCGCACGTGGCCTCTGGGGTGGTCGTGGAGACGCCTGAGGGGGTCACCAACCGCCGTGCACAGATATGGCGTCCTCTGCTCCGCACGGCGGCTCTGGCAGGCGGGTACTGGCCGGACAGGGCACGTGAGGCGTGCGAGGAACTGGAGTCCGGTATCAGCAGTGCGGCACTGGTTCTCACACCGGAACAGCGCATCATTGCCGATGTACTGGCCGTGTGCGAGGGGGTGTCCCGGGTGCCTACGCCGACGCTCATTGAAGCGCTGCATGAGGTGGAGGGTGCGCCTTGGAAGTTCGTGCTCCCCCATAAGAAGGGCGGCGCTGCCAGTTCGGGTACGGCGCGTGAACTGGCTGCCTTGTTGGAGCCGCATGGTCTGTTCCCGCGTCCGCT
>Ga0210410_10000756_pt1 | contig 33243 bp, 22 predicted proteins | sample IncBWC4MmetaG_FD_161058 | JGI IMG/M metagenome (GOLD analysis project Ga0210410, IMG submission 161058) | Forest soil microbial communities from Barre Woods Harvard Forest LTER site, Petersham, Massachusetts, United States - Inc-BW-C-4-M | ecosystem: Environmental > Terrestrial > Soil >...
TTTCAGAAATCGCTCCCCTTGCGGCCAGGATTGTATCGTCTGGACCTGGTTATTAAGGACGTGGGCAGCGGTAACGTGGGCGCGGTCAACACGCGTCTCGCCGTGCCGCGTTATGAAGATGAAAAGCTGGAAGCAAGCTCTCTGATCCTTGCCGACCAGATCGAGCACGTTCCCGCCAAACAGATCGGCACCGGGCAGTTTGTGCTCGGTTCTTCCAAAGTGCGCCCGCGCCTGGATGCTGATTTCACCACCGCCGACAAGCTCGGCATTTATCTTCAGATCTATAATTTGAAGGGCGACGAGAAAACGCACAAGAGTAACGCCAGCTTCGTTTACACGGTCAAGAAGGGCGACCAGCAAGTGATGCAGTTCAAAGAGACCTCTGCCGACATGAAGCAGACCGGCGACCAGGTGACCATCGAGAGGCTTTTGCCACTGGCCACGCTGGTCCCGGGGAAGTATAATCTTGAGGTCAGTGCGACCGACTTGTTGTCAAACGTATCCATTTCCCGTTCCGCGGAGTTCTCTGTGAAGAACCCGGTGGAACAGAAGACTGCGGCGAACGTCACACCAGGGAGGTAAACGAGTGAAGCGCGGCACCCTCCTGTGCTTCGGGGTCCTGCTCGGCTCCACTGTGGGTGTGACTTGTAGTGCGCCTTCCCTCCTTGCGCAATCCAATAAGCAACCGGTTTCGAGCCTCGGTAAACTATCTGGACAAGTGCGCGATGCCAGCGGCGTCCCCCAGTTGGGTGCCACCGTTGCCATTGTTTCGGAGACACCCGGCGAAGCCGCCGTCCACCAGTTCCTGACGAATACCGAAGGTATCTTTAACGGGGAAAAGCTGGCGCCCGGCGCGTACACCGTGCGGGTCACACTGGCCGGTTTTCTGCCCTTCCTCGAAAAGCACATCCAGATTTCCCCGAACCTGACCACGACGGTTCGCGTTCAGCTCGAATCCATGTTTGCGTCGATCGAGCAACTTCGCCGGCCACCGGCAGCCAGCTCAGCCGAAGCCGATGATTGGAAATGGGTCTTGCGTTCCGCATCCGGTTTGCGCCCCGTTTTGCATTGGGACGATCCCGATCCCGCCGGTTCCATCACGGCTTCTATCGTGGTCGAGCAGAATGTGCACCGCCCGTTGGGAATCGTCGCCCTCACCGACGGCGCGCGCCGGCCGGGCTCCGTTTCGAACGTTGCCGCGGCGCCGAGCAGCGCATTTGCCTACGATCAGAAAATAGCCGGTGCCAATCACATTGTTTTTGCGGGTCAGATTACTCCGGATGAGGAATCTCCCGCGGGGGGAATTGCAACCGTGTGGCTGCCGGCAGGTTCCACGGAGAACGGGCCCTCCAGTACAGTAGTAATGCGCGAAGCGAAACTTGGCACCAGCGGTCTCACATTCCGTGGCGTTCGCCTTGACCAAAGCGAAACGCTTGCCCTGGGCAGCCGTTTCCTGGTACGCGCTGGTGGAGAATACGTTCTGGTGGGCATAGGCAGGGCCGCCTCTGGTCTTCGCGCGCGTGTGAAGCTGGAAACTCGCGTAACTTCGAATTGGTATGCGGATGCCATCTATGCGGCGCTTCCTAACGGCACTACTCCCAATGATGCCCTTAACGCAGAGCTCGAAGGAATGAATGCTCCCAGCGCCCTGACCGATGCCCTGAATCAACTGGACACTTTTCCGGCGCTCCTCATGCGCGGGGGACATCCGGTCCTTGAGAGCGGCCGGCACGAAGAATTGGCGGCGGAGCGGAAGCTTGGATCCCGCGGCGTTTTTCAGGTAGCCGCCTTTCATGACGACTACAGCCATGTCGCCGTCTTTGGGCGCGGCAACAGCCTGCCTCCCGAAGAGTTTTTCCGGGATTTCTTTTCGAAAGGCTTTGCTTATGACGGCGGTTCGTCCAGCGATTGGGGCGGCCGTGTGGCGTTAAGGGAAAAGCTCAACGATGAACTGGAGGTGACGGCCATTTACGCGTTCTCAGGAGCTCTGGTTCCTGTGGCGGAAATGGATGGCGGGTTGCGCGAGGGCTTGCGCACTGCCCAACGTCAATCGGTGGCCACGAAAATCGCCGCCCGGATTCCGCAGACGGGCACGCGCCTGAGCGTCGGCTACAAATGGATTAACGATACCGCCATTTCCAGGGTGGATCCTTACGGCGAGGCTGCGTATCAAGTGAGCCCTTTCCTGAACGTCGGAATCCGGCAGCCGCTGCCGCGAATATTGTTCGGGCGTTGGGAAGCTAATGCCGAATGCGACAATTTGCTTGCCCAGGGTTACTTCTCTCTGAACACTCGAGATGGTCAACTCCTGCTCGTACCCGCATTTCGGAGTTTCCGGGGTGGTGTGAGCCTTCAGTTCTAGCGAATTGGGGGTATCTCGAATTTGGTATCCACCTATTAAAAACCGGATGTGGCCCTCCGTCAACCCGCAGAGAATCATCAAGTATTTTGTTTGCATAGTTTTATGAGCAGGGAAATCTACTAAAGATTGGAACGCCAGTTGCTGAAATTGAGTTCAGGTTGGGTGCGAGCTTTTTAGGTTTGCGATGCGACAAAATCTCCGCGTTCGGGTAGGGGCCGTTGTGCTGGCGTTAGCCACGCTGGCTGCCATTGTCTTTGCCTGGCTGAACTTTCTGCAACGTTCCCGGTATGACCTGGTGGATGATGGTGTGGCGTGGTCCGATGGGGCCGCCGGCGTCGAAGCCTGGAAAGTCGCCGGAGATTCACCCGCCTCGGCTGCCGGAATCCATCCCGGGGACATCCTGCTCGCCATAAATGATGTTGCCGTGCCCAGGGCAGCCTCCGTCGCCAACCGCCTGTATCGCGCTGGGCTTTGGACTCAACTCCGCTACAAACTCACCCGCAACGGCGAGGAATTTGAAACCCGCCTGATCACCACGCCGCCGCATAAACCGATCACCGTCGAAAATTATCTTCGTGTCGTAGGCTTGCTGTACCTCTTCATTGGATTGTTTATCTTCGTCCGGCGGTGGAATGCGCCGCGCGCCGTTCATTTTTACGTTTTTTGCCTGGTTTCCTTCGTGGTCTGTTCGTTCCACTATAGCGGCAAGCTGGACACCTTCGATTTGGAAGTCTATTGGTCGAGTGTCGTGGCGGGATTGTTCGCGCCGGCGCTGCTGCTGCATTTTGCGCTGGTCTTTCCAGAGCGGCCGGAGTCTTCCCGGAAATCGCTGACCAAGATTGCAGGCGTCTATCTGCCTCCGCTGGCGCTGCTCACGGTTCACATTTTGGTGGCCTTGAACGCCGGAGGCTTCATTCCCACCACCCGGTCGAGGGTCGAGCTCGACCAACTGGAACTTGGCTTCCTCGGATTTTATTTCTTCGCAGCCGGACTGATTTTCAATCTCAGTTTCCGCCGTTCGCGCTCCGGCGTATTGCGGCAACAGTTGAAGTGGCTCACCGGCGGAACCCTGGCGGGAAGCCTGCCGTTCACACTGTTGTATATCGTTCCCTACATTTTTGACGCCGCGACCCTGGCCTGGATGCAGTTTTCCGCGCTCAGCCTGGTGCTGATCCCTCTCTGTTTCGGCTACGCCATCATTCGTTACCGGTTGATGGACGTGGACATCATTTTCAAGCGCGGTTTGGCGTATACGGCGGCAACCGCGGCCGTGGCGGCGGTATATTTCGGGTTGGTGGCTCTGATCGCTCAGATTTTTCACGAGCAGACCACCGGATCCGTCGGCGGCATGATCGCCATCGTGGTTGCGGCATTTCTCTTCCAACCGTTCCGCGAAGGCATTCAGGCGCGGCTCGATCGTTTCTTCTATCGCGATCGCCTGGACTATCGCCGAACCCTGATTGAATTTGGCCGTACCCTCACAAACGAAGTACGCCTGGAACCCATGCTCGGCTCGGTGATGGACCGCGTCTCCCAGACTTTGCTTGTCGACCGCCTGGCCATTTTTGTGGAAGATCCGCAGAGTCCGGGCGAGATGCGGCTCGCGCGGTCCATGGGCGTTCGCCTGAGCGAGCGACTCGATCTGAGCTTTTTGAAATCGGCCAAGCCAGAGCTGGCGAACAATACCATTTTCTTCGAGTCCTCCCGCAGCGTTCCCGATGTCTCGGATTCCGTGCGCCGCACCATCGAACAACTGGACCTCAACTACTTTATCCCGTGCCGCATTCGAGAGCGCACCGTCGCCTTCCTCGGCCTCGGCAAGACGGTCGACGGCGATTTTCTGTCCAGCGATGACGTTGAGCTGGTACAAACCATCGCTGGATACCTGGCCATCGCTCTCGACAACTCGCAGTTGTACACCTCGCTGGAACAGAAAGCCTTCGAAGTGGCGCGCCTCAAGGATTTCAGCGAAAACATTGTGGAATCGCTCAACGTGGGCGTTTTGGCCGTCGATCTCTATGGAACGGTCGAGGCATGGAACAGCCGCATTGAACATCTCTTTCTGGTTTCGCGCAACGACGCGGTTGGCCAGCCTCTCGCCGGCCTCCTCCCGGTCGATCTTGTTCAGGAAATTTCCTCTCGCGGCGATGCCGAGCAGGTTACGGGCATTTATAAACAGAGGCTGCAGCATCAAGGGCACTCGATGGTGGTGAATGTTTCCATCACTCCGCTGGTCAGCAAGGCGGGCGAGCGCATCGGACGCCTCTTGCTGTTTGACGACGTTACTCAGCGCGAACGAATGGAAGAACAGATGTCGCAGACGGAGAAGTTGACTTCCCTCGGTTTGCTGGCCGCCGGAGTCGCCCACGAAGTGAACACACCGCTGGCCGTGATTTCCAATTACATTCAAATGCTGGCCAGGCAGATGCCGGAAGGCGATCCGCGGCAGTCCATCATTGAAAAAATTGTGAAGCAGACTTTCCGGGCCAGCGAGATAGTCAACAACCTCCTGAATTTTTCGCGCACCGGCCCGAGTGCGCTGGCCGACGTGGACGTCAACCGCGTGGTGGAAGAAACGCTATCGCTGGTGGCCCATCCTCTGAAAACCTCTCAAATCCAGGTGGTGAAGCACCTCACCGACGGTCTTCCGGCCGTGCGCGGCTCCGCCAACAAATTGCAGCAGGTGTTCCTGAACCTTTTCCTGAACGCGCGCGATGCCATGCCCACGGGAGGAATCCTCGAAGTCCGAACCGGCGCTCATAACGGCAGTGTGGAAATTGAAGTGGCGGACACGGGCAACGGGATTCCCCGCGATCACATCCATAAGATATTCGACCCGTTTTTCACGACGAAGCCGGGTGGCCGTGGTACCGGCCTTGGACTGTCCGTGAGCTATGGGATCATCAAAGAACATGCCGGAAAGATCGATGTGCGCTCGGCCCCTGGGCGAGGCACATCATTCCACGTCGAATTTCCGGCCGTGAGGAACGCAGTTCATGCCTAAAGGCTCGATTCTGGTAATTGACGATGAAGCGGAAATTCGCGAGGGGCTGGAACTCCTGCTGAAAACAGAGGGGTATCAGGTATCCATGGCGGATACCGGGCAATCCGGGCTTTCGCGTCTCGGTGAGCAACCCTATGACCTGCTGTTACTGGACGTGAGTCTGCCGGATCGCAACGGCATTGAGTTGCTGAAAGATATCCGTCGGCAGGATCCGCATCTGCCGATCGTGCTTATCACCGCCTATGGCTCCATCGAGATGGCCCGCGCTGCATTCAAGAGCGGTGCGATGGACTACATCACCAAGCCCTGGTCCAACGACGAATTGCTGGCGCAAGTGGCGCAGGCCGTCGAGTCCCATCGCCTGCGCGAGGAAAACGTTCAGCTGAAGCGGGCGCTGAAGCAGCGCTTCAATTTCCCGAATATCATCGGCAAAAGCGAAAAAATGCTTGCCTTGTTTGACCTGGTCGCGCAGGTGGCGCCTTCCAGGTCCACCGTGCTTATCAGCGGGGAGAGCGGCACAGGAAAAGAGTTGATTGCGAAAGCGATTCACTCCGCCTCGACGCGTGCCGATCGTGCTTTTGTGCCGGTCAATACCGGCTCCATTCCCGTCGACCTTTTGGAATCGCAGCTGTTCGGCCACGTAAAGGGAGCGTTCACCAGCGCCGTAGCCTCCAAAAAAGGGCTGTTCGAAGTTGCCGATCAGGGAACCATTTTTTTTGACGAAATCGCCACCGTGAGCCCGGAAACCCAGGCCAAGCTTTTGCGCGTGATTCAGGAGCGCGAGTTCATGCGCCTCGGCGGCACCGAACAGCTTAAAGTGGACGTGCGCATCGTCGCCGCCTCCAACATCGATCTTCTCTCGCTCGTAAAGGAAGGGCGCTTCCGCGAGGACCTTTATCACCGCCTCAACGTCATACATCTCAGTCTTCCTCCGCTGCGCGAGCGCCGCGAAGATATCCCGATGTTGCTGGCGCATTTCCTGGATCGGTTTTGCACGGAAAATTCCAAGCCTTTGCGGCTTTTTACTCCTCCCGCAATGAAACTCCTCATGGATTACGACTGGCCCGGTAACGTCCGCGAACTCGAAAATGTCGTGGAGCGGGCTGTCGTGCTTTCCACTCAGGAACGCGTGGATGTTGATTTGTTGCCCGAATCCTTGCGCAGCAAGGAAATCGTCCGCGGCGTCCGCTTGCAGCTTTCCGAATTCCTGCCGCCGCTGCCGGGCGAGGCCGGTTCCCGAACCGCGGCTGACAACCCAAACCCTTCGCTCTTTCAGATCATTGACGAAGTCGAGCGCCGCATCATTGTGGACATGCTCGAACGCACCGGCTGGAACCAGACCGAAGCAGCCGAGCGCTTTCTGATTCCACTTTCCACGTTGAATCAGAAAATCAAGCGCTTGGGGATTGACGTGCGTCGGCGCGGCCGAGTGGAAGAAAGCCAGGTCGCTTGGTCGGGGAAATAGACTGTTTCAATCTGGAACAAAGTTTTTCACTCCCTGTTTCAATTTATTCTTGCTTCTCCTGTTCCCTCTAGGCACAGTAATTTGAGATGATCCTGCGCCTTTCGGATTCCCTCTCACGAGGCTTGCTTGTCATCGGGTCCCTGCTTGTCGCTCTATGGGTGTCTTTTTTCGGCGTGCGCTCGGGAATCGCCGGACTCGCGGCGGACGGCAAAACCCCTGGCGATCTGCAATGGGCGGTCCGCCTGGAGCCGGGCAATCCTGAGTACTGGTATAGGCTCGGCCACTACCATCAATTCAATTTGGAACAGCCTGACCTTGTAGCCTCCATTGAGTCCTACCAAAAAGCTGTCGCGCTCAATCCCGGTTATACCCAGGCGTGGCTGGATCTTGGCACGGCCTACGAAACTGACGGAAACACAGCTGCCGCGCAGGACGCATTTTTGCGTGCCAAGAAAACTTATCCCGCTTCCGCCGAAGTGGCTTGGCGATACGGGAATTTTCTTCTTCGGCAAGGCACCTTGCGGGAGGCTTTCGCCGAACTGAAGTTTGCCTTGCAGGCCGATCCCCGCCGCGCGGGTACCGTTTTTTCGCGCGCCTATCGAGCAGATCCGGACATCGACGCAATTTTGAATGATCTTCTGCCCGCTCTTCCCGCCGTGTATCTAGGCTCGATTGCGGAAGCGGTGGATTCACAACAGTTGGCGGTCGCCCAGACAATGTGGATGCGGCTCATGCAACTGAATCCAAGTCTCCAGCTTTGGCAATTCGAAAAATTCGTCGCTGCTCTGCAGGCCCACGGCGACTACGACGCTGCCCGGCAGATTTGGGATCAGGGCACGTCCACATTGAACCTGCCGCCGTTGCTTCAGCCGCGCGATTCGGTTTTGTGGGATCCAAGCTTCGAATCCGGCCTCCGCAACATTTCGTTCGCCTGGTTTTTTCGCTCCCTGGTGGAGGGAGTCCATACCGAGATTGACTCGAGCGATAAACTTTCCGGGAAACAATCGCTTCGTCTGACCTTCGACGGAAAGCACAACCCGGGCGCGGATATTGCTTGCGCCGTGGGTGTTGTCACGCCGGGTACCAAATATCTTTTTTCCGGCTGGGTGAAAACAAGGAATCTCACCGGCGACCAGGGGGTCAGATTCCACCTCAGGTCCATGGGGAATGGCGGTATCCCGGTGGCCGCCACCCGCGATTTCCGCGAGACTACGCCGTGGACTTCCATCGAACAGTATTGGACCGCCGAACCCGGTGTTCGGGAGGTGGAGGTGTGCATCAGCCGGGATCCCAGCACGGATCCGGACATCCACATTTCTGGCGACGCCTGGGTGGATGATGTAACCCTGGTACCGAAGGCGGTGGAGCGCCGGCGGCGATGAGAATTTTGCGAGTGGGCATCTGCATACTCCTATGCTTCGCGGTTCTGGCGTACGGAGGAGTCGAAGAGTGGTCGCAAGCCGTCATTGAAGTGGGTTTTGCGCTGCTCCTGGTGATCTGGGCCCTGCGCACGTACGCCAGGAGCGAGGAAGCAATCGCGATTTCTCCGCTGCTTCCACCGCTTTTGGCATTCGCCCTGGTGGCAGCGGTCCAGCTGATTTTCCACCGCACCGCCTCGGTATACGAAACGCGCATCCAGCTTCAGCTGCTGATCGCGTACATCATCCTCCTGGTTCTCTTGCCCCAGGCGTATTACCGCATGAGCCACTGGAGAGGTTTCCTGTGGTTCTTGATGTCGCTGGGCTTCTTCGTTTCCGTCTTTGGGATCCTGCAACACCTGACCTTCAACGGGAAGCTCTACTGGTTCCGGGTGATGCGATATGGGGGCTATCCATTCGGGCCCTATGTGAACCGTAATCACTTCGCAGGCTTCGCGGAGATCTTGATCCCTGTCGCTCTGGCGCCGCTGGTATTGGGAAAAGTCAGGCGTGAGCGCTTGTTTCTTGTCGGCTTGTTTGCCGTTGTGCCGATCGTGGCGCTGCTTTTGTCGGCTTCACGCGGAGGCATTGTGTGTTTCGCCGTAGAGATGGTCATTCTTTTCTCGCTCTTGCTGGTCCGGCGACTTCAGAGCAAATATATGCTGGTCGGCGGGGTTCTTGTGCTTTGCGCGATCCTGGCGGTTTCCTGGATCGGTGTTCAGCAAGTCTTGCAGCGGTTCTCCGACTACCAGGCGCTGGACGTCTCGATCGGCAAAAGGGCTTCCATGCGGCACGACACGTGGCGGATTTTCCTCGATCACCCGGCTCTCGGCACCGGCTTGGGGACCCTGCAAGTGGTCTTTCCACCCTACGAGTCCTTATACGACGCAAAAATCGTAAACCATACGCATAACGACTACTTGGAAGCCTTGGCAGAAACGGGCGTTCCCGGTGGGCTCTGTTGTTTCTGGTTCCTGGCGGTCTTGTTGATAGAGTCGGTGAGAGGGCTGAAGGACTTGGGAAGCTCGTTTGGGGCGATGCTGAACTTGTCGGGGCTTTTAGGTTGTTGTGGGCTGTTGGTCCATAGTTTAGTAGACTTTAATCTTCATATCCCGGCAAACGCCCTGTTGTTTTTTGTGTCGGCCCATTTGGCAACAGCCCGCCTCCAAACGTCGACCCCGGGAGTTGCAGAAAACACCCAGCCCCAGCGGGAAATTGCAAAATTAGAGGCCAGTTAATGGTGTCAGACTGTATACTAACCGCGGGGGGTCGCCCATTCCGATGGTCCCATCTTTAAACATGGGACGGCGCTGTCTCTTTCTCTGCGCCGTCACTGTAACTATGCTCGGCGCCTGTGGCATTGCGCGTGCACAGCAGAACGTCACCGTTGGTGAAACGCCCCAACAGGTAAACGATCGCATTCGAACCCTCACCATGGGTTCGAAGAGTTCCACTCCGCACGACTACGTGATTGGCAGCGGAGACCTTCTGGAAATTTCGGTATTCGATGTGCCGGAACTTTCGAAAGAAGTACGCGTAAGCCAGACCGGCACGATCAACCTTCCGCTCATTCCGGTTCGTCCCCACGTCGCCGGGCTCAGTGAGACGCAAGCGGAAGAAAAAATTGCGGAGCTTCTGGAAGCGAACGGTTTGGTCTCGCATCCGGAGGTCGGCGTCGCCGTAAAAGAGCACCGCAGCCAGCCAATCACCATCGTCGGAGCGGTTCAACATCCGATGGTGTACCAAGCCGACCGCGATGTTACCTTGCTGGAAGTTCTCGCCGAAGCAGGCGGAATCTCTAACGATGCCGGTGACACCATCATCGTGACCCGGCTTCCGGTTGCCCCCACACAGGAAGTTGCCGATCCGCAATCCGTTCCCGCAACAGCCGCTCCTGGTTCCGGCGAACCCCCGCCACTCGATTCGGTGGCTGCGCCGGCGCCTGCGGCCGAAAAGACTGATGCTTCTCCGAAAACGTCCGCATTTCCCTCCGCCGAAGAGCTGGCGCACGCGAATGCACCGGCGGCATCTGCGACGGCCAATGCAAATTCCAATCCCTCCAATCCGGCCGCTACCTCCATCACCATTAATTTGAATGATCTCTTGGAGACCGGCGATACGCGTAACAACATCCTGCTGCACTCGGGCGATGTCGTCACCGTGCCCCATGCCGGAATTGTTTACGTCTTGGGGGCAGTGACCCGTCCAGGCGGATTTGTCGTTTCGAACGACCGTACTCAGCTCACCACACTGAAAGTGCTTTCGCTCGCCGGAGGGCTCACCAACATCGCCAAGACCCAGCATGCGGTAATCATCCGTAAAGACGACGCCGGCAAGCAGACCGAGACACCGGTGGACCTGAAAAAGGTGCTCAACCGGCAATCCGAAGACATCACGATGCACCCGAGCGATATTCTTTTCATTCCCGATGACCGGACCAAGCAGGCTTTGATAAAGGCGGGGGAGATTGCCCTGGGTATCGGCGTGGCCGTAGCGGTTTTTCGGCTGGCATACCATTAAGAACGAACTATGATCGAAGACTCAAAATTGATTCCTCGGACTTCCGGAAGCAACGGGGCAGTGGACATTATTTCCGCGTCGACGCGCGTGCCAGCTATCGACTTATCCCCCCACGAACCGCATCTTTACGACTACCTGTTGATTCTTCGCAAGCACCAGTGGCTGATCCTCTCATTCCTGCTGACCGTGGTGACCATCGTCAGCATCGCCACCTTTCGCATGCTCCCCGTGTACATCGCCAAGGCCACCATTCAGATCGACCGCGAAAACAACAACATTCTTCCTTTTCAAGGAGCCGACTCCTACGATTCCATGATGGATCTCGACAACTATATCGAGACCCAATCCAAGGTGCTCACCAGCGAAACCCTGGCACTACAGACGATCCGCAACACTGGCCTCGCCTCGAATCCTGAATTCTCCGCGGGCGGTATTCCTTCGGAAGCAATCGCCACCGGTTCTCTCGCGAATCAAAAGCGCCCGCCGGAAGTTGCTGCCTTTCTGGCCAGCTTGAGCGTGAAGCGTATTCCCTCCAGCCGGCTCATGGAAGTGAGCTATGAATCCACGAATCCCGTGCTGGCGGCTCGGATTCTCAACGCGCACCTCGATAATTTCAAGGCCCAGAATATCCAGAGCCGTTACGAAGCCACGCTCGAAGCAACCCGTTTCCTCACCTCGCAACTCAACGAGCTCAAGCTCACCGTAAAGCAATCCGAAGACGCCCGCATCAACTACGAGCGGCAGAACCAGATTTGGAGCGTCGACGACAAATCCAACATCACCACCCAGCGGTTGGCGGATTTGGACAAGCAACTCACCGACGCGCAGGGCGAAACGCTCAAGAAGCAGGCTCTCTACGAGTATGCCAAGGCGGGCGATATCGATGCCGTGCCGGAAATTCGTGCCGATCCCCTTTTGCAGGATTTGCAGAAAAAACGCGCCGAACTTGCCGTGCAATACAGCGACGCCCTCAACCAATATGGTCCCAATTTCCCCAAGGTGCAGCGCTTGCAGGCCCAGACTAAGGAAGTGGACGATCAGATTGCCCGCGAGAGCAAAGGAATCGTTCTCCAACTGGAGAGCGATTATCGCGAAGCGAAGCAGCGCGAAGACCTCATCCGCCAGGCGCTTGAGCTGCAAAAGGCCGAAACCAACAACATGGCCGAGAAAATGGTGCAGTACAACATCCTTAAAAGAGAGTCTGAAGCGGACAAGACTCTCTATGAAGGATTGTTGACCAAGCTGAAGGAAGCCGGCATCGCCGAGGGTCTGAAGTCTTCCAACATTCGCGTTGTCGATCCGGCCATGATCCCCTCTTATCCCGCGCGACCCGCCAAGGCCCGCAACATCGCGCTCGCTTTTCTGATTGGACTGGTTGGAGGGATTGGCCTTGCCCTCCTGCGCGAATACCTGGACAACACGGTGAAGACTCCCGACGACATCGAATCGCTCACTCGCTTGCCCAGTCTCGCCGTCGTGCCCGCTTTTGGCGAGGCTGGCGGCTCCAAGCACCGAATGGGTTTTTTTGGCGCCGCTTCAGCCAATGGCCACGAGAAGCGCATTGAGCTTGTGGCGCAGCATCTTCCGAAGTCGCAGATGTCCGAAGCGTTCCGCGCGCTTCGAACCGCGTTGCTGCTTTCTCAACCGGACCACCCGCCTCAGGTCATCCTGGTAACCAGCGCGCTCCCGCGCGAGGGGAAGACCACCGCGGCCGCCAACCTGGCGGTCACCTTGGCTCAACTCGGTGACAAAACGGTCCTGGTGGATGCCGATCTTCGCAAACCGGGCGTCGGCAGGTTGCTGAATTTGGGTTCCGGCAAGTACGCCGGTTTGAGCTCGTATCTCGCCGGCGTCTCGACCCTGGATTTGGTGACCGTACCGCACCCGGCGATCCCGAATCTTGCCGCCATTCCCACGGGTCCTCTACCTCCGAATCCTGCCGACCTGCTTTCTTCGCATAAACTCGCCGACGCAATTGTGGAACTTCGCTCCAAATACAAATTTGTTGTGATTGACTCGCCTCCGATTATGGCTGCAACAGACGCCGTGATTCTGTCGGTGCAGGCGGATGGCGTGCTGCTTGTAGTGCGCTCGGGGGAGACTCCCAAAGAGGCCTTTACGCGCACATGCGACTTGCTGACCAGCGTGAAGAGCCGCATGCTTGGCGTGGTCCTCAACGCAGTGGATGCCAGCGCCCCGGACTACTACTACTCATACCGTTATTATCCCTATTCCTATGGCTACGGCCCTCAGGAAGCCTTGGAAATGGGCCACGAAGCAGCTCCCGAGCATGTCCCGGCCAAGCCCTCGGAACGGGACGATTCGGACAAACTTTAGGAGGCGGTGTGCGTTATCTCATCACCGGCGGTGCTGGATTCATCGGTTCTCATCTTGCCGAGCGATTATTGGAAAAGGGCGAGCAGGTGGTGCTGCTCGATAACCTCTCCACCGGCAGCATGGAGAATATTCGCCATCTGAAGGGCTCAGACCGTCTGGAATATCATCTGGACGGTATCGAAAACCGCCAAATTCTGGCGGAGTTGGTAGATGACGCCGATGTCATTGTCCACTTGGCCGCCGCGGTTGGCGTAAAGCTGATTGTAGAAAGCCCTGTCCGTACGATAGAAACGAACGTCAACGGGACGCAGTTGATCCTGGACGCGGCCTCCAAGAAGAAGAAGCTCGTTCTCATCGCCTCCACCTCCGAAGTGTACGGGAAAAACACCAACGTGCCGTTTCACGAAGATGCGGATCTGGTGCTCGGCGCCACCACCAAGGGGCGTTGGAGTTACGCCGCTTCCAAGGCGCTCGATGAATTTCTGGCTCTCTCCTATTGGAAAGAGAAGAATCTACCCGTGATCGTCGTTCGTTTTTTCAACACCGTGGGCCCGCGGCAGACCGGGCGGTATGGAATGGTGCTCCCCAATTTTGTGAAACGGGCGCTCGATGGCGCCCCCATCGAAGTCTACGGCAGCGGTCAACAGTCCCGGTGCTTCTGCGACGTCCGCGACACCGTGGAAGCCCTGCTCCGCTTGATGCCTCTGGACCGCGCGGTCGGCGAGGTCATCAACATCGGCAACACGGAAGAAGTGACCATAGAAAATCTTGCAAAAATCGTTAAGCATCGCACCGGAAGCGATTCTCCTATCGAGTTTGTGCCCTACGACAAGGCCTATGAGCCGGGATTTGAAGACATGATGCGCCGTGTCCCCTCCATTGAAAAGCTGCATGGCTTGACGGGTTTTCGCCCGCAAACAAATCTTGCTGATATCATAGATCGGGTTTCGGCCTATTTCCGGCAGAAGAGTGGGTTGGAAGAGGGCCGGAAAGTATCGGCGGTGAAAGCTGTATGAACTTGAAAAGGACTTCCGTTTAGCGGCATGAACAGCATGGCGGCCGCCCGCGCCTATCTTTTCCCATGAAGACCTCCGTCACTCTTTCAATCCTTGTCCCCGTCTATAACGAGCAATACCTGGTCCGCGCAAGCCTCGAACGTTTGAAACAGCTCGCCGACTCGCCGCTGCTTGCGCATATTGAAGTGATCGTGGTGGACGATGGATCCACGGATCGGACCAACTCGATTCTTCGCGAAATGGAATCCACCGAATCCGCCCAGCCTGGCGGCAAGCTGAACTGGATCTTCGTCTACCATGAGGCCAATCAGGGCAAGGCCGCCGCGATTCACACCGCCCTCCAGCGGGCAAGCGCGGAATTGACGGTCATCCACGACGCGGACCTTGAATATCACCCCCTGGATCTATTGAAGATGGTTCGGGTTTTTTTGGACGAACAGGCCGACGCGGTTTTCGGCTCACGGTTTCTCGCCAGCGAATACCGGCGCGTTCTTTTTTTCCGGCATCAACTGGGAAATAATTTTCTGACGCTTTTCTGCAACCTTGTCTCCGACCTGAATCTGACGGACATGGAGACCTGTTACAAAATGGTCCGGACGCCGTTGTTGAAGAGCATTCCGCTGGTCGGCACCAGATTTGAAATCGAGCCGGAAATCGCCATCAAGCTCGCAAAGCGCGGGGCCCGGATTTTTGAGGTTCCCATTCGCTACGCCGGTCGGACCTATCAGGAAGGAAAGAAAATCGGCTGGCGAGACGGCATGCACGCTGTCAAGGCGATCATCCGATTCGGCGTATCCGATTACATTTACGCCGAGGATACCTACGGTAGCCAGATTCTCGGGCGCCTCAATCGTGCTCCTCGTTTCACCAAATGGATGGCGGACGTCATCCGTCCCTACGTTGGCGAAAAAGTCTTGGAAATTGGCGCCGGTACTGGTAATTTAACGGTTCAGTTAATTCCGCGGACCTTATATTGGGTCAGTGATGTTAACCCGCTGTATTTGCACCATCTGGAGAGGGTCAGGCTGGATCGTCCCTACATGGAGGTAGGCTACACGGACGGGGAAAAGGGCGAATCCTTTCCCAAAAACACGAAATTCGACACCGTTATCTGCTTGAACGTTGTTGAGCACCTGGCGGACGACCTCACGGCTCTCACAAATTTTCGCGATGTGCTCGAAGATCAAGGCCGGGCCATTATTCTGGTTCCTTGTGGCCCCTGGCTGTTCGGTTCTCTTGACGAAGTACTCGGGCATCACCGGCGCTACACTCGTAGACAGTTGACCGATTTGGTGGAGCGGGCGGGCTTTCATCTGGAGCACATGCTGGAATTCAACCGCATTGGTGTGATTGCCTGGTGGCTGAACGCGCGTCTTTTGCGCAGGCGCAATTTCGGGTTTTGGCAGATCAAATTGTTGAACACTTTGACTCCAGTCTTTCGGGTTCTGGATAAGTTCTTGCCTCTGCCTCCGCTTTCTCTGATCGCGGTGATCAGCAAGCCCGGGTACGAAATGGCGGAGACGCCGGTTCACTCCACGCTGGCCCCGGTCGGACCCGCTTAGGGTGTTCGTAAAGAGCATGAAGCAACCCCCTTCGATCGGTTCAGCGGATTTAAAGGCCGGCGAGCCCGGCTCCAGATATTTCAAGCGGATTTTACTCATTCTGTTTCTCGGTTCACTCGCGTTGGTGAATCCGATTGTTCATGGAGATGGCGTTGGCTATTACGCGTACGCTCGCGCGCCTCTCATTCAGCACAATCTGCGGTTCGAGGAAGACTGGCGCCACGGAAATCTCTACTTCGCGCAATCCCGGACGCTGTCCAACGGTCAACTCAAGCCAGACGAATACACGGAAACAGGGTACGTCAGCAATTTGTTTTCCATTGGACCCGCTCTGCTCTGGACTCCTTTTTTGTTGGCGGCCCACCTAGCCGTGCTACTTGCCGATGCGCTCGGTGCGCACGTCCCGGCGGATGGTTTCTCTTCCCCCTATTTGTGGGCCATGGCGCTCGGTACGGCCTTTTACGGCTTCATCGGATTGCTGTTTTCCTACGCTGTTGCCAAAAAATATGTGCAAGAGCGCTGGGCCTTCCTGGCAACGCTCGGCGTGTGGGGCGCCAGCTCTCTCCCCGTCTACATGTATTTCAACCCCGCATGGTCTCACGCGCATTCCGCCTTCGTGGTGGCTCTCTTTATTTGGTGTTGGGAACGTACGCGCGGCGGTCGCACTCTCCTGCAATGGATTTTGCTCGGCCTCATCGCCGGCTTGATGGTCAACGTTTACTTCGTGAACGGCGTCTTTCTTCTGCTCCCTCTTGTCGAGTCCCTGCGGGCTTATTGGAATCTCTTGAAAACCAAAGACTATCTCGCCATTGCCCCACTCTTGGGCGGCAATATCTGCTTCCTCCTCACCGTTATCCTCGCGTTCATCCCCACATTGGTCACGCGCTACATTATCTTCGGCGGACTCTTCCGCTTTGGTTCCTATACCGTGCTTCCCTGGGATTGGACCGCCCCCAACTGGCGTTCCGTTCTCTTCTCCGCGGAACATGGCCTTTTCAGTTGGACTCCCATTCTGGCTTTCGCGATTGCGGGCTTGTTGCTTGCTCCACGCGCGGCCAGATCCCTCGCGCTATTTCTTGCCCTCACCGCCGTGGGTTTTTACTATGTGATTTCCAGCTATCCCTATTGGCATGGGATGTCTTCTTTCGGAAATCGATTTTTCATTTCTCTCACCCCTGTGTTCATATTTGGCCTGGCATTATTGCTCCAACGCTTTGCGGGATTCTTTCGGTCGCCGAATCGCGCCTTTGCCGCAAGTTCAGTCCTCCTCCTCCTGTTCATTCTCTGGAACCTGGGTTTCATCTTTCAATGGGGTGCGCATCTGATTTCCCCAAGGGGGCCTGTCTCTTTTTCACAAGTCGCCTATAATCAATTTTTCATCGTTCCCCGCCAGATTTCCGCTGATATTCAGCGCTACCTTTTCAAGCGCAAAGCACTTATGCAGCAGATTGAGCAAAAGGACGTTGAGCAATTAAGAAAAGATGCGCAACCGTAGCTTAGCGGCCCGAATGAGAAAACACCTGCATACCAGGTCTACGGCTCCATCGCGCTTGTCCGATTCTGTTACCCTGTCAGGGTCGGCAAAACCTATCTGGAAATTTGCAAATTGAATGGCTTCGGTGACCTCCAATCCGACAGCGGCGGGCTCCCTGGCGAGCCGTCCGCCGGGCACGCTGACGCTGCGTATCGAGCCCCCTCGCACCTGGTTTGAATTGCGCCTTCAGGAGTTCTGGAATTATCGCGAGCTGCTTTTTTTCCTGGTCTGGCGCGACGTCAAGATTCGCTACAAGCAGACCGCCATCGGTGTCGCCTGGGTGATCGTCCAGCCGCTGTTGACCATGCTGGTTGCTACATTATTTTTCGGCAGGCTGGCCAAGCTGCCTTCCCAGGGGCTCCCCTATTCGGTTTTTTGTTTCGCGGCGCTCGTCCCCTGGACATATTTTTCCGCCGCGCTGGTGGCCGCCACCAACGTGGTGGTGGAAAATCAGCGTGTAATTACCAAAGTGTATTTCCCGCGCCTTATCCTGCCCGTCTCCGCGGCGCTTTCAGGCCTGGTGGATTTCTGCATCGCTTTTGTTGTCCTTCTGATTTTCACCTTCGCTCATGGCATTCGCCCGGCATGGACGCTCGCACTCCTGCCTCTTTTCCTGCTTCTTGCGGTGCTCACGGTTTTGGGTGTCGGCCTCTGGCTCTCGGCGCTCAACGCGCTTTATCGCGACGTCAAGTACCTCATTCCCTTCATCGTCCAGTTCTGGACGCTCGCCTCGCCCGTCTACTATTCCAGTTCGATGGTTCCCGAGCGTTACCGCTGGCTGTACGGTCTGAATCCCATGGCCGGCGTGATTGACGGATTTCGCTGGGCCCTCACGGGCACTGGCCAAGCTCCCACCGCCACGCTGCTTGCTTCCTCTCTCATCGTCTGTTTCGTGCTTTTTGGCGGCCTCGTCTTTTTTAATTACATGGAAGGGAGCATCGCCGACCGCGTATGACCACCGCCGTCATTGAAGTCCAGGGGATCAGCAAGCGCTATGTGCGGGGCTCGCGATCTTCCAGCGGACTTCTCCGCGACACCCTCGCGCGCACCCTGCGTTCTCCCTGGACCGTGTTCCAACGGCGGAAGCCGGACACTTTCTGGGCGCTGGACGATGTCTCGCTGCAGGTCGGCGAAGGCGAAGTGCTGGGATTGATCGGCCGCAACGGCTCCGGCAAAACCACCCTTCTCAAGATTCTTTCTCGGATCACGCGCCCCACTGCTGGCTGGGCCGAGATTCATGGCCGCGTCGGCAGTCTTCTCGAAGTCGGCACGGGCTTTCACCCTGAACTCACCGGCCGGGAGAATGCGTATTTGAGCGGCGCCATCCTTGGCATGGGCCGCCAGGAAATCACCCGCAAATTCGATGAAATCGTGGCCTTCGCGGAACTCGAAAAATTTATCGACACGCCCGTGAAACATTATTCCAGTGGCATGTATGTCCGCCTGGCCTTTGCGGTCGCCGCGCACCTCGAGCCGGAAATTCTTCTTGTCGACGAAGTCCTCGCCGTCGGCGATTTCAAGTTTCAAAAAAAATGCCTCAGCAAGATGGGAGATGTAGCGCGCGCCGGCCGCACCATCATCCTGGTCAGCCACCAGTTGAATCAGATTCGCCGTCTCTGCCAGCGCGTGGTCTGGCTCGATGGCGGCAGGCTTCGTGAGACCGGCCCTACTTCGGAAGTCATCGGTTCTTACGAACGAGAGATGTCCTCTCCAGATGCGCTCATTGAGAAAGGGCCGCAGGGCGGCAAGGCTCACTTCCTTAAGTGGTGGATTCTGGATCAGGGCGGTAAGCCCAAGCACGTCATTGCCGACGAAGGTGAGCTCCGGCTGCAATTTCTGCTTAAAGTGAATCAGCCTGTTTATGGCTTGTACCACGACATCGAACTTTACGATCAGAATCGCCAGCTTCTTTGGGGCAACGCCATCGGCAACGTCACTTTAGAGCCGGGCGTTTATCTTTGCGATCACACTTTGCCGTACCTGCCGCTAAGGCCGGGGAGTTACACTTGGCGCGCGACGTTGTGGGACGGCGGAGAAAATGTCGCCGACTATGACTGCGTTCCGGAGATGCAGGTGGCCACCGTGCCGGTGGGGCACCCGCTTGACGAAAAAGCGGGCATCCTCAATATTCCGTCGGAATGCGTCATTGTGCCGCAATCGGCGGCGGAACTTCTCAAGTAGGGCTGCCATTGGAGCGTCGCCGATTTCATTCAGCCGGGTATCATCCTGCGTCGGATCTCATCGCTCATCGGCGGGAATATTTGCCAATGTTCGATAGAAAGGAGTTGAGCCGGACTTTATGAGCAATCCTTCCATGAATTCAGCGCGGAGTTGTGTAGCTGGCCAGAACGAATCGCCCTCCGCGACTCCGGCGACGGACTCTTGCCCGATTTGCAATCGCCCCACGGCAGGTGCGGCGCTCGAAAAGCAGGGCAATTACACACTATTCTCGTGCCCCCAGTGCGGACTGCAGTTTTGGAGCCCTCGCGTGCTCCCCGCGTCCGAGTGGTACGAGCTGATGTACAGCGGTCGCGACGCCGAGCTTCTTCCCCTGGAACCTGGCCACAAATATTTTCTTTCCGATTCCCGGGCCCCGCGGTCCGGTGACCTCCTGGACGTAGGTTGCGGCACGGGAAATTTTCTTGTTGCAGCCCGCCAGCGAGGATTTCGCGTTTCAGGGACGGAGCTTGACCGGAGCGCCGCCAGTTTTGCGCGTGAGAAGCTCTCCCTCGAGAACATCTTCCCGCTCAGCCTTACCGATTTCGCCGCCCAACACCCCGTGGCGAAATTCGACGTCGTCACATTTTTTGAAGTGCTCGAGCATCAAGCTGACCCAGCTGCGTTTTTGAACTCCGTCGTCTCCTGCCTGCGCCCCGGCGGGCACATCGCCCTCAGCGTCCCTAATCGCGATCGCTGGCTTACCGGCCCGGACGTCTTCGACTACCCGCCAAACCACTTCCTGCGTTGGAATGAGGCCGCTCTCAGGAATGTTTTGCTGCGCTTCGGCTTTCAGATTCTTTCCGTCCGGCAGCAACCCGTCGATTTCCCCTATGCGGCAAGCATGATCAACATGGCGTTACGCAGCGGCCTCACGAAGAAAGTCACCGGGCGCGAAGACGTTTACTTTCGCGAAGTCATGCAGATGGATACCGCCAACGCGGCCGCCGTGATTCGCGAAGCCCCCACCGCGCGCCAGCGCCTCATGGGAACTCTTGGCAAAGTGAAGCGCACCCTCTGTTATCCGCTCGCTGGCGCGGCCCTGCCGTACCTGCGCCTCCGCGGATACAAAGCCGCTTATCTCTATTGCCTCGCGAAACTCTCGTGACGGCGGAAGAGGAGATTCACCCCTTGCACATACCCGTCACCGACTTCCTTCACAGTTACGACGTCGGTCTCGCAGTGGAAGAGTTCGCGAAGAATTTACAGGCAAGGGAGGTCTATAATATTGGTCGAGCATGCGAGAACAACATCACAATGGTGGAAGGCGTCGCCCAAGTCGAGCAGACTACCAGCAAGAAACTGTACAGGAAATACGTCGATGAAAACCGCAAGGGCGACTACATCTGTTACATCTCAAATCTCGCCAAATTCCGTTCCCACTGCCCCAACTGGTCCATCACCATCGGCCTCGAAGAGATTCTCCGTCAAATCATCCTGGATCAAACTCACCGCCTGACGCGGGTGGAGGGGACGTGAGTCAGGCTGCGGTGGAAGTCGCGATAGGCCCTGGCGAGAAGCTTTCCTTTGCCCCCGAAAACGGGCGCATTCCGGAACTGGACGGATTGCGCGGGCTGGCAATCCTTCTGGTCATTACCTGCCATTACATCGCAAACTCTTCCCATCCGCCTTTGGGTTTCGTTGCGGACCGCTTGATCACCATATTAAGACTTGGCGGGAGCGGCGTCGATCTCTTCTTTGTCCTGTCGGGCTTCTTGATCGGTGGGATTCTTCTCGATTCGAGGAATTCGACAAATTGCGTCCGCACTTTTTATCTTCGCCGCGCGCATCGCATACTGCCCGTTTACTACTCGTGGATTTTTCTCTATGTCCTGCTGGTCGGAATTTGTGTCTATTCTTCACTCCGGCCCGTGATCATGACCCCGCCCGGGATTGCCTTGGCGTCACAGGACTTGGCCGTTGTCCCAAAGTATCTCCTGTTTGTGCAGAACGTTCTCTACTCGCCCCGCCCCTTTGAGTGGCAGTGGTTCATCGTCACATGGTCTCTCGCCATCGAAGAGCAGTTTTATCTCATCGCGCCCCCGCTCATTCGCTGGGTGCCTCAGCGCATTCTGATGGTGATACTCTGTGTCACGGTTGTCGCCGCGCCTGTTCTCCGTTATGTGTCCTTCGTTTATTTCCCCCAGTTTGATCACTTTGCCCAGTTTGCAATGCCGTGCCGCGCCGATGCACTCTCCCTGGGCATTCTCGCTGCGATCGCTTGGCGGTCGAACGCTGTTCGCTCCTTTCTCCAGCGCAATCCCGGAGTCCTGCAAAGGTCCACTGCCTACCTCGCCGTATGCATCATCGCCCTGCTTTGGTGGCTGGTTCGCCCGCCCAACGTAGTCAGTGTGGCTGCCGGCTATTCTCTCCTGGCTTTCTTTTACGTTTCCCTGCTGCTGCTCGTTCTTTCTCAAGCCAATTCCTTCGTCGCTCGCTGCATGCGGATATCGTTGCTGCGCCGGCTCGGTGGAATTTCTTACTGCGTATACGTCATCCATCTTACGATCAACGAACTCGGGCATCGATTCCTGATGCACCAGGAGCCAGACCTTTCCCACTGGCAAGGCATTCTGATCACCTGCACCGCGCTCGTTTTATCCCTGGCGATTGCTTCCGTTTCCTTTAAATTCTTCGAACAACCCCTCATTCGCCGCGGACACCGCTTCATGTACGACCCATAGAGTTTGTCGCGCGTGGCTGCAGGCGTACACTCAATGCGCCGGTTCTCCAGGCATCGGCAAATTTGTATAGTTAAATAGTGAGTGAGCCTCTTCTTTGATAGTCGTGATTGCAAACTCTTTAACACTGCGATGAAAAAGTGAACCCACGAAATATACCCGCGCAGGGTGAATCCCAACACTCGGTGGATGGCTTTGGATTTGTTCCTCTCTGGTGGTCGCAGCGTCTTGTCCGAGTCTTCTTCTGGGTTGCCACTGCCACTGTGGGACTTGCTCAAGCATGGTCACTTCGTTTCACCCTCACTCCGGATGGGAATAGCTATCTGGACGTTGCAACCGCATACCTTCGCGGCGATTATGCGCATGCTTTGAATGCGTACTGGAGCCCGATGTATTCCTGGCTTATCGCGATTGCCCTCCGGGTTCTTAACCTGCCTGGATTCTGGGATTCCACCCTGTTACACCTTCTCAACCTCGTCGGCCTGCTAATCGCGCTTCGATGCTTTGAGTATTTCTTCGAAGGGTTTCTCTCTTTCTACAGGCACTCCGGCGTTTCCCAAGATGAAATGGCGCTGAGCGAATCCCACTGGTGGTTGCTGGGTTATGGATTGTTTTTCTCCTCGTCGCTCTTCGTTCTTCGGTTGGAACCAACCACTCCTGATATGTGGTTGTCCGTTTTCACTTATTTGGCTATGGGAATCCTCTTGCGGATTGCTGTGAACCCGCGGAGGTTGGGCTATTTTGCAGGTTTGGGTCTGGTCCTCGGGCTCGCGTATCTCACGAAGGGGTTCTACTTTCCGTTGAGTTTTGTGTTTTTTATCTCCGCCGGGCTTGTTGCGGGAGTCTCGGGCAGAAATCTCGCAAGGGTATTGTTGGCTGTGCTTATATTCGGGATTGTTGGCGGTCCATTCATATACGAAATCTCCAAAGCCAAGCACCGTTTGACCTTCGGCGACGTGGGGAAAATCGGCTTTGCTGAATTTATTAATCCCATCGCCCGGCCGCAATTCTGGCAGGGAGATGCTGAGAGTGGCTCCCCGAAACATCCAACCCGGAAAATTCTGTCAGATCCAGATGTCTTCGAATTTGCTACACCGGTTGGCGGATCGCATCCCCCCACCTACGATTTGTCCTATTGGATGGATGGTGTCCGGCCGCATTTTAATATTCGAGGACAACTTAGAGTTCTTCGCCAGTCGGCCGGAACGTTTTTTCTCATATTTGTCATTCAAGGCGAGTTTGCCCTCGGGATCATTATTTTTCTTCTGCTCCAGGAACGGCGGTGCGAATCCCTTGCACTTTTTTGGCGGCTTTGGCCGCTATGGTTGCCGCCCGCAATGGGATGTCTCGCTTATTCGCTTGTTCTTGTAGAGCCTCGCTACGTCGCTTCATTTTTGGTGTTTCTCGTGCTGGCGGCATTCGCCGTGGTGGCCCGCCAATCTCCAGCGACCTCGAAGCGCGTGGCTTTCGCGATTGTCCTGGGGGTGTTATGCGTGACGGGCATCAAGTCCACGAAGTATTTCGTCAGCGACTTGGCCGCAATGGCGCATCAGCAAAATGTTTATTGGCAGGCGGCTCAGAGTCTTCATCAACTTGGAATTCAACCCGGCGATCGCGTTGCCGTCATCGCCGGAAACTCGGTGGGACACTGGGCGCGTCTCGCGGGTGTGAAAATTGTTGCGGAACTCCCACTGGGTCAAGATGACATTTTCTGGAGGGCTGACCGCGAGACCCAGGACCGCGTTTATGCTGCCTTTGCCAGCACCGGTTCTCGCGTTATCGTTGTGAAAGACCCTCCTCTGGACGCGACTCGCGATGGTTGGCGCCAGCTCGGAGATACGACCTATTACGCCCGCCTTTTGCCGAGGTCTCCCTGAATTAAGCGGTACCTCCAATACACCAGCGAAATACTCCGTCCAGCCGGCCCCGCGCCTAACTCAAATCGTTTCAGTTTCCTGTCGTGATATATTGATTTGGAGAGTGAACTCACCGTATTTTTCTGGCCACACTCGCTCGATCGGGTAGAGCCCGGAAAACAGGCAATTCCTTATCGACCACTGAGTCGGACATGAGGATTAACGAACAGACGCAGGTCTCCACCCAGGGAAGGGAGTCCGATGTCCAACAAGCAGGCGCGGCTTTGGACGTATCTGCGCCTGCGCGGATACAGAGCCGCTTATCTCTGTTTCCTGGCGAGGCTTTCGTGAGGGTGAAAGGAAGGTTCACCGCTTGCACATTCTCGTGACCGGAGACTAAGAGATGATTTCACCATTTATACTTACCATTTCGCGGAAGATTCGATGAGTAGCCAGGCCAAAGATTCAACGGCCGTGCCTTCATTGCTTCAGCGTCTTTGGCCTTGGCTGATTGAGCTCTGGATTGCTTACGTGCTGGTCATTTTTTTTGTTGTCCGAATTATCGGTTCGGGCATGGTTCAACGGTTCCTTACTTTAGTGAGACTTCGACTCGCGCGATGAGATTTCTTCTTCCCGTCATCGCCAATCTCCTTTTGTTGGTAGCTGCTTTCGGCCTCGGCAGTCTCATACGGCCGCTTATTCCTCACAACGTCTCTAAACTCGACCGGTTGGCTATCATTCCTCTCGCCGGCTTCGGACTCCAGGGTGTTTTGCTTTTCTTGCTGGGCATCATCCGCTTCTCCCTACTGTCATTCTTGCCGTTCTATTGCCAGCCGCAGTGTTGGGCGGCAATTGTTTGTTACAAGAAATGCGAGGGACGGCCATTTCCTCAGGGCTAGCAGGAGCGCCAATTGTCCCTGCGTCAGTAATTGCCTTGGTCCTGGTGGTGACCGTTCTCGGGGGCTTCGCGGAACCCATCGGTGACATCAAGTCGGATGCCATCGCCTACCATTATCTCGGCCCGAAAGTTTGGCTGCGGGATGGTGTGATACGCCCCGTGCTTGAGGAGACCCATACTGCCTTTCCGGCCACTGTTGAGGTTCAATATGCCGCATTGATGATGATTGGCGGCCAGTGCGCTCCGGAACTGTTTTCGGTCACCGCACTAGTTTTGATACTTTTGCTTGCTGCAGCTGCGGCGCGCCGGGCAGGACTGGACCCTGTGGATGCTTGGTGGGTGGCTGCATTGATCAGCACCATGCCAGCAGTGTACCGAGGGCTATTTGGCGGAATGATTGACGTGATCTACGCGGCTTTTCTAATCCTGGCGGCGAGGATTGCTTTCGATTCCGAACTGCCTAGACATTATGACTTGGTTGGGCTGTTCTGCGGTTTTGCGATGGGAACGAAATACACCGGTCTCATCGCTACCCCACTGCTTATCGTTTGTGTATTTCTGTTCACACCGAACTCCTCACGGCGGCTTTCCTGGATCACGGCCAAATATTTGGCCACCAGTTGCCTTGTGGCGGCCTTCATTTCGTCTCCTTGGTATCTTCGAAACTGGCTGACCTTGGGCTGCCCCATTTACCCGCCGCCCCCGCTGCTAGCGACCTTCTTTCATGTCAAATATTTTTCGGCCGAGGCGATTCAGAGTTTAAATAAGGAGATGCTGAAGGTAGGGCTTGGAATGGGAAAAGGACCTCTCAGCCTGCTGCTGCTCCCCTTCCACCTTGCGTTTCATCCTGCCAATTTTGAGAATGGCGCCGGCGGAATCGGCCTGGTCCCCCTGACATTTATCCCATTTTGTTTCCGCGCTTACCGCTGGGAGCGATTTGCGAAAGCACTTGGCCTATTTGCGATTCTTATGACCATCGCCTGGTTCTATACAGCGCAAGAATCGAGGTACTTGATTCCGGTTTACGTGATCGCGGCGATCTTCGGAGTCGCGGGATGGAAATACGTCGTTCGCGCTGCCCCGCGCTTTGGCCCCGCGCTTTCCGCGTTGACCGTTGCGATTTCCATTCTCTATGGTCTCTTCATGATCGTTTCTGCAAGGGCAGACAATATTCATGCGGCGGTTTCAACGTCGTTTGCTGAAAGTCAGAAACAGGAGAGTATCCCCTTTCTCCAGAGTTTCAGGTACTTGAACAGCGAGCCGTCGGTGCGCAAGGTTCTGGTTTTGGATCCTCTCGTGCCGACCTATTACCTGGACAAGGAATATCTGAAGCCCATCGGCAGGCGTGGGGAACAATCGTTGCCCGGAGTAGACAGCCCGCAAGAGGTCTTACCGGAGCGCTCGAAGTGGAACATCACCCACGTAATGGACGTGCGATTGAAGGATAGTGGCTTTCAGCTCTCCGAACACCCGGATAACCTTGTTCTGATCTTCGAAGCAAAAGACCAACGTATTTATCGGGTCGTCCCCTCTCCCTAGCAAAATCCATCGAAGAGTTCCCCTAGACCAGCGGCGAGGTCAAGTGAAAATGCTTCCGGTCATCGAGCAACTGCTTGCGACGACAGCCTGTGAGCATAGAACCCGGTGCCGCCGAGTGGAATCCAGTCTTCGTCCACAGCGCAAAACGGTGGCTCTGCCGTTACCAGGACTCTTGCGCCAGTTTCTCCGATTAGTCTCAATACCTCGAGCTTTTCTTGGGGAGTCGCCGTCCAATATGCGCTCTCTTCCCCGAAAGGGATTTCCGAAACAATGGTCACACCAGCCCAGCGTGCCCAATTCGCGCGCCCGGTGAGCGCCAGGGCAGCTACTTTATCACCCGGCCGCAAACCCATTTGCCGCAAATCCTGGGACACTTCCCAGTCCACATTTTCCTGTTTTGTGAGCGCCGCAGCCAGGCTCGAAGCCGAAGATTTTGCCACCCGCAAGCCGATCACCGCCAAAACCGCCAATACAATCGCTAACGAAACGTTTCTGGGAATATGAGTTGCTGCGCCTATCACACTGGAGAAACCGGCAATCCAGCACAGCAAGACATAGGAAGCCACATACCTGGGCTCCACAAGCAGCACGGTATAAGCCAGGCAGGCGATCACGGGAGGAATCCAAAGGTACCATTCTCGCAATAGGATGCGCATCCAGTTGCGCAACGAGTTGGAGAGGAAAAGGAAAGCCAGTAATCCGACGCCACATTCGATCTGAGCAAGCCAAATCTGAAAATAGGTACCGGCCGATTGTCGGACCACCCGTAGGAATCCGTTCAATCTAAAATACGGACGTACCCCCTCCATCCAGTAGGACCAGTCATAGCCCGGCGGATAAGTTCCGCTGATCGGTTTTGCGTATTCGTATACCAATGGCTTGCTAGAAAGTTGCCGAATCGGATGTACAGGAATCCCCGTTCCGTTCTCACCGTGCCACGCTGCCGGATGGGGAAGCTCATCAATCATCAAGGCAAAATTCATCTTGCCGGTGTCGCCAAAAGTGAGCCTGCCTTTTTGATGGGAAAGTGCGGCGACCCAGGGCCCCGAAACCAGCAGAAATGCAGCCAACCCGAATAGGGCGTGCTTGGCCGCTTCTCTGGGCTTCCCCGCGCACAACCACGCCGTGATCAGAAAAACGAAACTCAGTGGGAAGTAAAACGATTTTGTGAAGTAGGCGCCGGCGAGCGCGAAACCTAGCGCGGCGAACAGATACGGGCTGCCCCCGCTGCTTCGAATTCGCAGCAGCAAGCCAGCAATCAGGTAAGTCCACGCGGCCAGCCAGGCGTCCGGCGTGCTAACGGATGCTGTCAAGACGAGAAGAGAGGTCGAAAGAAATAGCCCATAACCCAGCGCCCACCAGCCAAACTCGGGAAGTACCTCCTTCTCCCGGTCGGTCGATTGATCTCGGTTTCTTGCATGAAGAAAAGCCTGGAAGAAAAATTCAAAAGTGAAAAGCGAAACCAGTAGAGCCGCGAAGTTCACAACATGAAGCAACGTCGATTCCCAGTAAGGATTCGGGTGGAAGAGCCAAAAACAGAAGGCTAAAAGCCAGGAGAAGAACGGGCTCCAGTAGCCATTGACGGCATTCTTCCAATCGCCTCGCAAGTAAGCGCTGGCGATGTCGAGGTAATTCGTAGCGTCAGGGCTGAGTAAGAATCGTTGGGCAATGACTTGCAGAATGCCCGCGCAAATCGTGACCAACCATACAAAAATCCGGAGCAACGGCCAGCCACCGGATGGAATTTCAAAACGATGCTGGTTTTTGAGATCTCCCACCACTTGCGTTGTGTGAATCCTCTCCTCGAAACTGCGGTGTACGATTGATCCAGTTGGTCAGACGTCCAGTGGGACAAGAGCATCCATGCCCGAACGGTTTCCTGCTCCTCGGCTTGCGAAGAAACTCAATAATTTGTTTTGACCCCACCTATTCTATAATCAAATCCGAGCGGCTTCCAAAGCCATTTCGCTGGTCGCTTTTTGAATCTGGACCGGATGAAGCGTGGGATTGTCTGTGCAGTTCGAGCCCTGAGGCAAGCTCACTCTGCGAGAGTGTTGCGGAGACAATTGCAAGAAAAATTCCAATAATCGGGGCCTTTGGTGGCGAGAAGACCTTAACCGGACTAGCGCAAGGCGGGACAGGTGACATGAGATGAAAATGAGAGCTGACCCAGAGTTGAACAAAGTAAATGTTTCGATTTCGCCTCAGCCAGAGGATTTCTCCCTGGATGTTTCCGTTGTCATTCCCTGCTTGAACGAAGCGAACTCGCTGGCTTTTTGCGTCGAGAAAGCCATAACCGCCTTTCAGAAAACGGGCCTGCGAGGCGAAGTGATTGTTGCGGATAACGGCTCAACCGACGGCTCCATCGAGATTGCCGAATTTAACGGAGCTATTGTTGTGCACGTGCCCCAGCGGGGCTACGGCGCGGCCCTGAAGGCGGGTATTGCTGCCGCGCGCGGTGAATACGTCATCATGGGTGACGCCGACGACAGCTATGATTTCAGCGAGGTGCCCAATTTCGTCAACCAACTGCGCCAGGGCTACGACCTCGTCATGGGCAATCGCTTCCGAGGCGGCATCAAGCCAGGCGCCATGCCTCCTTTGCACAAATATTTTGGCAATCCCGGGTTGAGCTGGCTCGTAAACTTCCTCTTCCGCGCCGGCGTCGGAGACAGCTATTGCGGCATGCGTGGTTTCAGCCGTTCTCTCTACGACAAACTGGATCTGCGCAGCTCTGGCATGGAATTTGCCCTGGAGTTCGTCATCAAGGCCAGCCAGATCGGCGCCCGCATTTCCGAGATTCCGATCATTCTCTGGCCGGACAAGCGCGGCCGTCCGCCACATCTTCGCAGTTTCCGCGATGGCTGGCGAAGCCTTCGCTTCATGCTCCTGTACGCGCCCAATTGGCTCTACCTTGTGCCGGGCGGCCTGCTTCTCCTTTGCGGATTGGCACTGATCTTCTGGCTGCTGCCTGGCCCTCGCCAGTTGACTCCCCGCGTCACTCTGGACGTTCATACCATGGTGTTCGGCGTGATCTTCACGCTGCTCGGCGCGCAAATTCTCTCCATCGGCGCTTTCGCCAAAGTTTTCAGCTACGCCGCGCGCTTCGATCGGGGCACCGTTTCCCTGAAACGCCTTCTCAAGCGGATACGGCTCGAAACGGGCCTGATCTTCGGCGGCCAGCTTTTCCTCGCCGGTCTCATCGGTTGCGGTCGCATCGCCTGGCTATGGGCAGGCGGCGGCTTCGGGCCGCTCTATCAGATTCGCCAGATTCTCTTTTGGTCCACGTGGCTTTTTCTCGGCATCCAGATTATCTTTTCTTCTTTCTTTCTCAGCATGTTGGGCATCAGCCGCGAGACCTATATCGGTGACTACGAATTAAAGTGAGTCGCTGTTTCTCCTCTTTTGTCCCCGTTTCCAACTGGCGTACACTAAGTGTGCTTGCTCCCCGACAGGATTCCGGACTTTAGATGACCACGCCGTTCGTCAGCGTACTGATCGACACGTACAACCACGAACGCTTCATCGAAGAAGCGATTCAGAGCGTGTTGGCCCAGGATTATCCCGCTGCGCAGCGTGAAATTCTGGTGGTCGACGACGGCTCCACGGATCGTACCCCTGAAATCCTCGCCAAATTCGCCGCTCAAATCCGCATTCTGCGCAAACCCAACGGCGGCCAGGCCTCCGCTTTCAATCACGGCATTCCCGAATGCCGTGGCGAACTGATCGCGTTTCTCGACGGAGACGATTGGTGGGCTCCCGACAAATTGTCTACTGTCGTACAAGCCTTCTCCCTGAATCCGTCGATTGCCCTGATCGGTCATAGTGTTACTGAGGTGCTCCACAATGGGGCGCGAAGAAGCGAATTAGTCCGCGATCTGCCAGGATTTCGTATCGATTCCATTGCTGGCGCCCGCAGTTTTCGGCTTAGCAAGAGCTTTCTGGGCACCAGCCGGATGACCTTCCGCGCCGGGCTTCTCCGCCGCATCGGCCCGGTACCTGAAGCATTGGTCATCGAGGCAGACGAATTTCTTTTCACTTTAGGCGCGGTTTTTTCTGAAGTCCTTCTTCTGCGTCAGCCGCTGACCTTCTATCGCCTTCAGGGTCAGAATCTCTTTCAGCTCGGCGAGCTTGATCCATCTTTACTTCGCCGCAAACACGAGGTCATGCTCGCTTTGACCGCCGAGCTGCGCCGCCGGTTTGCCGAAGAGCATGTTTCACCGGATGTTTGCCACGTCATCATCGACGCCTTGCAGACCGAGGCGGATGTACTTCGGCTTTCCCTGGGACAGGGTTCGCCGCTCGATACTTTCCGCACAGAGCTCCGAAGCTACTACATCAGTCACGATCACGCTTCACCGCTGCGCCAATTCCTCAAATGCGTCAGTCTAGTTCCCGCATTATTGCTTTCTCCCAGGTATTACAACGCCTTCAAGCGGAAGCTGCTCTCCAGCCCTTTTTACCTGAAAGCTCGTGAGAAGTTTCTTCCGTTGCATCGCCCCAATCACGTTGACCGCACGGGGGATTGGAACGTTTGATGCTTTCGTCGCCGTCTTCCTCCCCTCAGCCACTTCGTATCTTGATGTCCGCCAACGTGCCGCGTCGCCGGGAAGGTGGTGTCGCCGCGATCATCTACAACCTCGGCCGCGAACTCGAAAACCTGGGTCACTCGGTCACCTATATCTTCAGGGAAGACCTCTTCGGCCAGGACTTCGCCTCCCCACGCTTCAACGAGCTGGCGTTTTCTTACCGGCTTCAACGCTTTATTGTTCAGGATCCACGTAAATTCTCAATCGTGAATCTTCATGCTCCTTCCGGCCTGTTATACGGTCTGCGCCGACGTTGGTTTGGTTCCCGGCGGCTCCCACCCTGCGTCATGACCCTGCACGGTCTGGAAGAACGCCGCGTCCACGTGCAAAGCCGCGAGGTCAAAAAGGGTCGCGCCTGGAATTTCAGCTTCCGCAACCGCCTCTGGCATCGTTTTTACACGTTTCCGCTCTATCGAGGAGCAATCCGCACCGCCGATGGCGCGCATGCATACAGCCGCGATGTCTGGAACCTGCTCCAATTGAAATACAATCTCGATTCTGATCGCACCGCGTATATTCCCAACGGCGTTGATTCTCGCTTCTACCTACCGCGGACTTACGATTCGGATCGCCCCCTGAAGCTTCTCTATGCCGGTACGTGGCTCGACCAGCGCGGCATTTTTTATCTCCGCGATGCACTGCAAAGTCTCGCGGAGCAACTCCCGGGTTTGACGATGACGTTTGCGGGCTGTGGCTATCCTCCCGAGACGATCAACGACTTTTTTGGCCCCAAGCTTACTTCTACCGTCCAGGTTCAGCCAGTGGTCCCGTCGGAACGCATGCAGGATCTATTCGCTGCGCACGATATCTTTCTTTTTCCATCGTTGATGGAGGGCCTCCCTTCTGTCCTATTAGAGGCCATGGCTTCTGGGATGCCGGTGATCACCGCGGAAACCTGTGGAATGCCGGATGTTGTGGAGGACGGGTTCAATGGTTTGCTTGTGCCGCCGGCGGATGCCGCTGCTATTGAGGAGGCCGTTTTGCGTTTGGCGGCTTCTCCTGAAATGCGCCAAAGCCTCGGCCAGGCGGCGCAGCGCACAATGGCACGTTATACTTGGGGACGCTCTGCCCTCATGCTTGAGAAACTATTCCGGCGCATTATCGCCGGCGAAGGTAAAGCGCCCGCATGATCACTCTCGGCCTCAACTATTCCCAGATGCACGATTCCTCGGCTTGCCTCGTGCGAGATGGCGAACTGCTCTTCGCCGTCGCCGAGGAACGCATCAGCCGTGTGAAGCACGACGCGCGCTTTCCCGCCCTCGCCATTCAGGCCTGCCTCGATTTCGCAAAAATCACCGCCGCTCAGGTGGATGAAGTCTGCGTCGGTTGGCAGGCCCCGGGCGCAACGTTTCGCCAGGATTTAAGTCTCTACGCCACGGGCCGCTGGCCTGCTTCTTATCTCAACGTCCTGAATTCCACGCGCCACTTCGCCAGCATGCAGCACCAGCACGGCGGTGAAAATCCCTTTCGGCGGCAATTCGGTTCCACAAAAGCCCGCTACCGATTTGTCGACCATCATTTGGCTCACGCGCTCAGCACCTATTCTTACTCCGGCTTTGACGATGCCGCGGTCGTCGTCATGGATGGCCGCGGCGCCTGGGAAGCCACCTCCATCTGGCGTGGCGCGAAGGGGCGCGTCGAGCATGTGCTCACCATCAACTGGCCTAATTCGCTTGGTCTTTTCTACGCGCAGTTCACCGGGTTCCTGGGATTCACGCCGAATGCCGACGAGTGGAAAGTCATGGGCCTCGCTCCATACGGCCAACCCGGCATTGATTTGCGCATGTTTCTGGAGACGGACGCCACTCCGTACAAAGTTCACGTTGATCGTCTTATCGGAAACGGCAGCGGCCCTTACGCCAATTTCCCGGCTTCCCTCGGCGCTCCGCGCGAACCGGAAAGCGATATCAGCGACCTCCACAAAAATATCGCGTACGCGGTGCAGGAAACGAGTGAACAAGCGATATTCAGCGTTGTCCGGATGGCTCTTGAAAAAACGGGCAGCAAAAATCTTTGCCTGGCGGGTGGCGTGGCTCTGAATTCCAAGGCCAACGGGAAAATCGCCGCCTCCGGCCTCATCGAAAAGCTCTTCGTGCAACCCGCCGCCTCCGATGACGGTGTCGCTCTCGGCGCGGTCCTTGCGCCGTTTCTCGATGGGGGAGCACGTCTCCCCCGGCGCGCCATGCGCCACGCGTATCTCGGCCCCTCGTTTGATGACGACGCAATCGAAACCGCCCTTAAAACC
>Ga0210410_10000757_pt1 | contig 33204 bp, 28 predicted proteins | sample IncBWC4MmetaG_FD_161058 | JGI IMG/M metagenome (GOLD analysis project Ga0210410, IMG submission 161058) | Forest soil microbial communities from Barre Woods Harvard Forest LTER site, Petersham, Massachusetts, United States - Inc-BW-C-4-M | ecosystem: Environmental > Terrestrial > Soil >...
TGCTTTCAGGTGACCTGGGAAGCGGGAAAACGACGCTGACCAAGGGGGTGGTCGCGGGCTTGGGCGCGGCCAACGAGGACGACGTGACCAGCCCTACGTTTACGCTGGTGCATGTGTACGGAAAAGATGCAAAGGTTTATCACGCCGATCTCTACCGGATTGAAAGCGTCCACGATTTCGACACCCTGGGACTCGAGGATGTGTTCGCCAAGCCAGCGGTGGTGATTCTGGAATGGTCCGAACGATTTCCTTTGGCTTCTCCCTGGCCACAGTTTCGCCTGCGCCTCGAACATGCCGGTGGCGACTCCCGCCGGATCAGTGTCCTGTAGCCTCACCGCGCGTGTCGTAAGGCTCTCCTAACTCTCTGGCTACCGAGCCAGCCGGATTCCTTGCCCGGCTCCGGCGCGGCTGATAGCTTGAATAAAGCCCCTTCTGGTGGAGTGCATGGCCAACGAAACTGCTACGCCCGGCGTGTCGGAAGCGGCTCGAATTGAACTGAAAAGCTATAGTGTCACCATTCCGATGGGGTCGTTGTCCATCGGCGTGGACAACATCCACCACGATGTTTTCCTGAGCCCGAAGTTTGTCCAGGCGGGACGCGACTACCTGTTTGACCTGATTCGCCAGAGTACCAGCGCTACCTATTTTTCAGGGATCGAGCTGCGAACCGTCAAAGGGCCCGACAATGCCACCTTCCGCAAACTGCTTACCGACCTGCTGCAGAGCGCGCTGACGCAAGCCAAGTATCAGAAGAATATCGAGATCGACTTCGTGTTCCGGCTGGCGCTGCTGAAGTTTCTCACGCAGGAGATCGGCCACCAGTTTGCCAATTTGATTTTGGAGGGCAAGGAGTGGGTCCGGCAGCGTGGAGAACATTTCGAACGCAGCCAGCAGGCCCATGTGATCAAGGCGCGCTTGTCGGAGCTGCAATCAGCGCGGCGGGTCATCATACGGCGAGTGGGACAGCAAGTTGCGCAGATTCTTGCAGACGTGGAAGACAACGTTATTTCCAAAGCGCGGCGGGCGCTCTTTGGCGAGGATTTTGCGGCATATCATGAGTTGCTGAAAAACCGGCTGATCTTTCTGGATGGCGGGAAAGACGACGTTTATTTTCTGGAGCACTACGTACTGCTCGGGAATTACGTTCGCGACCCGGACCGCTTCGAGGCCATGGACACGCTATTCCAGGATTTTCTCTGCGAAGCGGGACTGGCCATCAGCCAGGACCCGGCATTCAATGAAGCCAATCAGGCGCACAACGCGCTACTCGAACAGGCGCAGGGCATGCGCAATGAAATCGCCAGCCTCGAAGAGCAGCGGGAGAGCACGCGCAAACGCATCGAGCGCGGAGACAGTTTCCTGACAAAGTTTCTGAACACCCCCGCCGCGCCGGCGGACTTGAAGGCGTCTCTCAACGACATCGAGTTGCGGCTGAAACACCAGGAGTACAAGCTGGAAGAGATCGGGCCGGAAATCGATGCGGCCAAGCAGAAGCTGGATTTTTTCAACAAGGATTACAAGGGGCGGCTTGGGGATTACCTGAACGAACCCGAAAATGCCAAACGTTTGTTTGACCCGTCGGCCACGCCGGAAGTCGACGCACAGGTCCGGGTGCGGATGCTGGCGCAGCTTCTGGAGCGACTCGAGCAGCACGAGATTCTTTACCACGTGCTGGCCAGCTACGAGATACGGCCGATTGCGGCGGACTATAGCCCGCCAGTGCACTTGCAGCAGCTTCGAAAAGCGCTGGTCTCGAAAGAAGAGATGAAGCGTGTCGAGCAGGTCATCAAGCAGGTGCCGGCCAAGCAGCTGTCGTTGAAACCCATTGAAGAACTTTCGAAGAAGATCCGGCGGTACTCACGCGAGGATCTGCACAGCTTTGTTCTGCGTTTTGCCACGGATTTTTTGCGGCTGCGGCGTGATTTGCGCGACGCCGAGCATTTGACCGCGTGCATGGAGCGCGTGAACCTGGTTACGACGGAAAAGGCGCGCGAATTGTCGCGAATGAACAACCGCCTTTATGAGTGCGTGCTGCAAGAGGAGAGCAAGCCGGAGCAGGACAATGTGGTATCGCACGTGATCATTAAGGCCGACGTGCGCGGCTCGATGAAAATGACGCAGGATTTGCTGGCCCGCGGGCTGAGCCCGGCTTCGCACTTCAGCTTAAATCTTCACGAACCGGTGAAGAAACTTTTGGACCGCTTCGGGGCCAAGAAAGTTTTCATTGAAGGAGACGCCATCATCCTGGCGATTTTCGAGACGGAATCCAGCCGCAGCTACGCGCGTGCGGTGGCCAAAGCCTGTATTTTGTCACGGCAAATTCTGACGGTCTGCAACTCGTACAACGTCGGCGCGGTGGCCAGCAATCTGCCGGCGCTGGAAATCGGAATCGGCGTGGCGTTTCAGGGCTCCGCGCCCACCTACTGGACGGACGGAGACTCGCGCATCATGATTTCCAAGGCGCTGAACCTGTCCGACAGGCTCTCTGGCTGTGCCAAGCTGGCCAAGCGTATGATGGCCGGGCAGAAGTCGCACTTTTCGGTGTTTCAATTTCTCACCGCCATGCAGGGCGCCTCGGCGGAGGAACTGGATGAGTTTCTGGTGCGCTTCAATATGAATGGCATCGAACTCAACGAGGAAGGGTTCCAGAAACTTTCGGAAGAGATTTCGCTCGACTCCGTGGTGACCAAGCTGGAGATGCCGTGGGGCAAGGAAAACGTAACGCTGCACTATGGCGAAGTGCCCATGGGCGATTCCGTGGAATTGCTGGTGCTGCGCAAGGGCTTGGCGCGCGAGCTTCTACCCGATGGCAAGATCGGCGCGCCCTCCACGCATCCTTACTATGAAGTGTGCACCAGCCATGCGCTGTATGATTTAGTGGCGGCTTTGATTCGCACGCAGTCCGCCGCTATGGAAACCGTGCGCGCCTGAGCGCAAAGGATTGCCGCGCACCCGGACGCGGAAGCCTCCCCGAAAATAGCCGTGTATTGCCTAGCGCCCTTCCTCGTAGTAGTGTCCTCCCAATGGCTCATCAGCCAACCAAGCGGAAAAAGGGAGCCCGCACTCGTATGCCGGCCAATAACGAAGAAAAAGACACCGTAAACGGAGAACAGCGCGAAGGCGCGAATGTCGACAAGATCCGCGACATCCTTTTCGGCTCGCAGATGCGGGATTACGAAAAGCGATTCGCCCGTCTGGAAGAGCGCTTCGCCAAGGCTTCCGAGACACTTCGCGAGGATTTCAAGAAACGTTTTGACGCACTGGAATCCTTTGTGGGGCAGGAACTGGAATCCCTTGGGCAGCGGTTGAAAACGGAGAAAGCCGACCGCACCGAGGGTCTGAAGGAACTGACCCGGGAAGCGCGCGAATCCTCGAAGTCGCTCGAGAAGAAACTATCCCAACTCGAGGAGCACCTTTCCGAAGCCCAGGCGGATTTGCGCGCCCGCATCCTGGAGCAATCGAAATCGCTCGCCGGCGAACTTCACAAGGCTCAAGAAAAAATGGAATCCGCGCTCGAAAAAGAAGCCGCCGTCTTGCGAAATGAGAAAACGGATCGCGCCATGCTCGCCGATCTGTTCAGCGAACTCTCCCTTCGGCTTAAGGATGAATTGGAACTGCCGGAAAAATAACACGGAGCTCCTGCAGAGGCATCCTTCGCCGCTGTCCCCCGAGAGGAGATGCACCTGCTAAAATCCCATGGCAGACTACGCCACAAAAAGTGCTCCCTCGGGTCCGGATGACGGCGAGTCCGCCAGCGGCAGTGATCCGCTCGAAGAACTCCGTCATCTGATCATTGCTCCCGAGCAGGAAGACCTGGCAAAACTCCACGAGCGGATCGACAATCCGGAGTTACGGGTACAGGATGTGAGCGCCGTACTTCCCGAGGCCATTCGCCTTCGCCGCGAACGAGGCGGGGAGGCAGCCCTGGCCGAAGCGCTTGCCCCTTCGGTAGAGTCGGCGTTGCGCGAATCCGTTCGCAAGGACCCGGGGACGCTCGCGGATGCTTTATTCCCGGTGATGGGTCCAGCCATTCGCCGGTCCATCCAGCAAACGCTGCGCTCCCTCTTTGACTCCTTCAACGAAACGATGGAACAGAGCCTCTCGCTCCGCGGGCTACAATGGAGGTTCGAGGCGCTGCGCACCGGCCGTCCGTTTTCCGAAGTTGCGTTGATACACAGCTTGCTCTTTCGCGTCGAGCAAGTGTTCCTCATCCACAAAAAGACCGGCCTGCCCCTTGCGCACGTGGTGGCCCCAGCAGTGGCGATGGAGGACCCCAGCCTCGTTTCCGGAATGCTCTCCGCGATTCAGAATTTTGTGCACGATTCCTTCCATTCGCCGAAGGGTGAAGGCGTCGAAAAACTGAACGTCGGTGAGCTGGAAGTTTGGGTCGAAGATGGTCCGTACGCCATTCTCGCCGCTGTCATCCGCGGGATGGCTCCGCCCGATTTTCGCACCACCATGGTGGAGACACTCGAACTGCTGCACCGCAAATTCGGCGCTCAGATGGAGCAGTTCGACGGAGAGACCGCCCCGTTTGCCTCGGCGGCGGACGATTTATCAATCTGCCTGGACAGCCGTTACAAAGAGAAACACAAGGTTCGTCCCAAACCCTATGTTCTCGTTTTCGTATCCGTCCTGGCATTGCTCGCCGCCGGTTGGCTCTCCGTGCGCTGGTGGCAGGACCGCCAGTGGAGCCGGTTCGTGGATTCCTTACGCGCGCAACCCGGCCTCGTGGTTACTTCCTTCGAGCGCCAGAGCGGCCGCTTCGTCATCCGCGGACTCCGCGATCCACTCTCCTCCGATCCACAGTCTCTCGTGCAATCCGCAGGCCTCAACCCTCGCCAAGCGGAATTTCACTGGGCTGCGTACTATGCGCTCGATGACGTGATCGTTCAGCAGCGCGCCATCTCCTTGCTGCGTCCTCCTTCGACAGCAAAATTTTTGGTTCAGAACGGTGTGCTACGCATCGAAGGGCAAGCCCCGGCCGCCTGGATAGCAGGACTCGGCGCGAAGGCTGCTTTGCTCGCCGGTGTGGGAAAACTCGACCTCACCCGGCTCGTGAATGAGAATCAAGCGGAACTCGACCATTTACAAGACGCGCTTGCACACGCCGTGGTTAAGTTTCCTATTGGCAGCGCTGAGATCCCTGCCAGGGAGCTGCAATCGCTCCGTGAACTAAGCCCGAAGATAATCAGCCTGCTTCAGACTTCTGCAACTCTGCATCGCGACCTCGTGCTTACGGTGGTGGGCCATAGCGACAGCACGGGGCCCGAAGCGACTAACTTCCAGCTGAGTCAGCTCCGTGCCGATCGTGTGCGCTCGGTGCTCATCCGCGAGGGCCTCCCGATAGACGCATCGGCCGCCACCGGCGTGGCCTCGTCGCAACCCTTGCAAAGCGAGGATAGTGAACAAGCGCGGCAACTCAATCGCAGTGCGACCTTTCGCGTCTCGCTGCGGCCGGTGCCCCATTCCTAAGGTCCAATCCATGTTACAAAAGAAAATCTGCATGCTTGGGTCCTTCGCTGTGGGTAAGACCAGCCTGGTGCGCCGCTTTGTGGAAAGCATTTTTTCGCCGGAGTACTTCACCACCGTGGGCGCCAAGGTCGATAAAAAAGACGTACAAGTTGCAGGCAAGAAAATGACCATGGTTCTTTGGGATCTTTACGGCGAGGACGATTTCCAGAAAATTCGCTGGTCGCACTTTGGCGGCGCTTTTGGATTTCTGCTGGTGGCCGATGGCACGCGCCGCGCCACACTCGAAAAAGCCATCGAGCTTGAACAAAAAGCCCGCGCAGCCGTCGGCGTTCTCCCGTTCGTTTTCGTGATCAACAAGAGCGACCTTACCGACGAATGGGAAATCGATAGCGAAGCCGAAGCGGCGCTGGCGGCCAAGGGCTGGAAGATTCTCCACGCCAGCGCCAAGACCGGCGAAGGCGTCGAGGAAGCTTTTCTGGCGCTCGCGCAGGGCATGCTGGGTTAACCATGGAATCCCTGCTGCACGCCTTTCTTCGAGATCGAGGTTATGCGCTCTTCGAGCCTGCGCCAGATGGCAGATTCACGCTGGTTTGCGAACCGCCGCAATGGTTCCGGGCGATTTGGGGGCCGGAAGTTTCCCAGGGGAAGCCGATGAACATTGGAGAGGCCTCTCCCTATCTTGAAAATTTTCTCATCAGCGCCGGTGAGTTCTGGAATTCCACCGCTGAGGAAGTTTGCGCTTCGGGAACCTGGGTCGAACGCACTCCCGGCAGGGAAGAGATTCCACTCGAAGCCGTCGCCCTGCGCGTCAATGGTCAACCCATCTTGTCCATTTACAGCCCCAAAAGTGAATTCCGCGAAACCACACGCTATTTGCAAACGGCGCGGGAGTCCAAACTCGCGCATGAGCGCCTGCTCAAGGAAATTCAAAAAAAGGAAATCCTGTTGCACTGCATCGTTCACGATCTCTCCCAGCCGCTTGCCGCCATGCGCGGTTGTTTCGAGTGCCTCGACCTGGAGACGGCCACTCCCAAGGGGCGGCAGTTCGTGGAAATCGGGAAGCAGCAAACCGTGCGGCAGGAAACCCTCATCCGGGAAATCGTGCAGGCCTTCGCGGAGGATTTGAAATCCACGATGAGCGCCGCCGGTTCGATCGCAGGTCCACCGGATCTATTGAAATGTGCGCGAGACACGGTGGCCGCCTTTTCACCGATGTTTCAATCCAAGGGCGCCGCGATTCGCATGAGCCCGCAGATCGATCCCACCGGCGATTGGAAGGTGGCCGGAGAGGAATCGCGCCTTCGCAGGGTTCTCGCCAACCTCGTAGAGAATTCCCTGCGCTACACGCCGCACAATTCCACCGTGACCATTGGCCTGGACGCCGATGGCTGCTTCCTTCGCGCCAGCGTGGACGATGAAGGTCGGGGTTTGCCGGCAGGCAGCACGCCTTCCCAGGTGTTCGCCTTGTTCTCGAAAGGGAAAGAAGGCGGCGGCAAAGCGGGCTTGGGACTCTACTTTTGCCGCATGACGGTGACGCAATGGGGCGGGAACATCGGTTGCGAATCGTTGCCCGTTCGCGGAGCGCGATTCTGGTTTCGCTTACCCAGAGCCGCGGCCGCAACCGAAGAGAAACCGCCAACGATCTCTTCGGAAGCTGCGCGTCCTTATTTGGGGGATGTAGGTGCGCCTGGACCAATGCAAACTGGCACAGCAATCCCGCTGAAAGAAGTTGCAGCGCCGTCACAGCCCGTAACGCGGCAAAAACCTGCTTCGTCGCTTCGGATTTTGCTTGCGGAGGACCAGGAGGACCTTCGCCAGCTTACGGCCTACCTCTTGGGCCAGCAGGGACATGTAGTGGTCGCCGTTGCCGATGGCCGGAAAGCGCTTCAGGCACTCGCAAGGCAGCGTTTCGATGTTCTCCTTCTGGATGAAGAAATGCCGGGAATGACTGGCGTGGAAGTCACGCGCACAATTCGCGAACGTGAAAAAACAGCCGGGGGCCATCAGGTCATTTTGGCGTTGACAGGAAACACCACCGAAGAAGACCAGCGACGGCTTTTGGGCGCGGGTTTCGACAGATGCCTCGGCAAACCGTTTCATCTCGCCGATCTCCTGCGCACGCTGGGCGAACTGAACATGCAGGCCATCGCAAAATCCGAAGCAGAAACTGTTCCAACTCCGAACCCGGGGGGAGAACAGGGATTGCTTGCGCGAGTCGGCGGCGATGCCAGGCTCCTGCGCACCATGATTAAGACTTTCCTCCGCGATTCGAAGCGCAAACTGTCGGAGATGAGGCGTGCTCTTTCCCGGAAAGATGGCATCGCTCTGGCCGCCGCGGCGCATGCACTGAAAGGTTCTGCCAGCATTTTCGGTTCGGAGAAGGCTACGCGGTGCTCACAAAGACTTCAGGAAATGGGGAGAAATGATGAGCTAGCCCTGGCGCTGCCGGTTTTGCTGGAGCTGGAAGAAGAGATTGCGCTGCTGCACGGAAAGTTGAGAGGATACGGCACGGCCGAAAGCAGTTCGAAAAGCAAGGATGTCCTGCGAAACCGCAGGCAGCGCTCGAAACGGACAAAGGAAAGAAAGTAACGCGTGATTTCTTGCGCGTTGGTTCGCAGGCCCTTCATCTCACGAATCGGAGCATTCCTATGCCCAACATTCTGATTGCCGATGACGACCCCACCACTCGGCAAATGCTGCGCGGAATTCTGAAGTCCGGCGGCTACACGGTTTCTACCGCCTCCGATGGCCAGGCCGCGTTGAAAGCCCTGCGCAAAAAAAAGTTCGATCTCCTCTTCCTGGATATCTGGATGCCCCGCATGAGCGGCCTGGATTTGCTGGCTCAGTTACGTGGACAGGCGGGTCTGCCGAAGATCATGGTGATGACTTCGGACCAGACGCCGGAAACCCTGCTCCGCGTCCTGCGCGGCCAGGTCTATCAGTTCATCGCCAAGCCTCTCGAAGCCGATAGCTTGCTCCAAATGGTGCGCGACGCCCTCGCTTCGGAACCGGCTGCTTCCCCGATCGAAGTTCTTTCCGCCAAGCCCGATTGGGTCGAGCTGCTGGTGCCTTGCGAACGCTCGGTTGCTCATCGCGTCCGCGGGTTCTTGAAGCACCTGGAATCCGATCTGCCCCAGGATGTGCGCGAACACGTGGGCTACGCTTTTTTTGAGCTTCTCAACAATGCCATCGAATGGGGCGGGCAGCTGGATCCCAATCTGAAGGTGCGCATTTCCTACATCCGCACCAAGCGCATGTTGATGTACCGCATTGACGACCCGGGCCCCGGATTTCGCCTCGAGGAAATCAAACATGCGGCCATCAATAATCCGGAAGACGATCCGCTCGCGCACACCAAATTTCGCGAAGAAAAAGGACTGCGTCCCGGAGGCCTGGGAATTCTCACCACGCAATCCATGGTGGACGAGCTCGTCTATAATGAGGCGCGCAACGAAGTGGTCCTAGTCAAATATCTCTAGGACACGATCTCGTGCTCCGCGCGCGGCATCTTTTTCCAATTGCGTTTTGTTGTACGATGGAGTTAGAACTGCGGAGGCGAAAGGGGTCCGGTGACCTTCCCGGCCTTCAAAGCCGGCGATTCGGTCCTTCGCGGGTCGAATGGTGGATTCGACTTCCACACGCCTCCGCCAAATATTACAGACGGGGAAGCTGCGTTCGGTGCGGACAGAACGCGGCAAACGATCCCCTAGTGGCGTGCTGGATCCGGAGCCGGGTGAGATTCCCAGCGATCCGTTCGTCATCGATAGCAATAATAGGGCGACACTCCGCACGCATCCCGGAGTGAATCGTTCGAGCGGACTCCGATTAATCTCCGGTCGCGTAGTCTAATGTCGCAATTGTGATTTCGAGTTCAGCCCCCTGTCTCAGGCGCACAGGACTACCCGCGGCATTGCGAAACGCGTTCTCGACGCGAATTTCCCGATAGAGTTCTTCTGCGCCCGCGACAGTAATCTGCGCCGTCTCTGCCTGATAGTCTCCAATCGCGGGAATGACCTTTTCCACCGTACCGACCAGAGTTATTGTGGTCCTCTCATGGCTCATCGAACCCTCCGCTTAGTCTTGATGAATTTTCAAGACCCAAACAAACACCGAGATTCTCCGATCTCCACTTTCGCCGTTCTCACGCACTTGGGAACTTCTCAAATAGGGAACGTCCTAGAAATACAGGAAACGCGTGGGGCCTGACCATTAGGTGGTCACGGGAAATTCATGTAGGGTAATTACCCTAGAAGTGCTGACCTTTGCTTCGGGTTGTACGATCGCCAGATTTTAGAACCTCCCGGGTTCTGCGGGATTTGAAACGTTTCAGGGGGGCTGCCATGTCAATGAAGTATACGATTCGTGTGGAAAAAGAGGGCGCCAACGTGACGGCGCGATACGACCTCAGGGTCCCCATGGACACGACCGAGCTCCTTGCAAGCTTTGAACTGAATGTGGAAGGGAAGAATCTGATCGACGAGTTTCTGCCGCAAAAGGCGTTTACGGGGACCAAGTTTCACATCCTGGCGAATCCTTCCGCAGATGCCGAGGTGACCTTCGCAATAACGACGAACGATCCGGATACCGAGCCCGAAGACGGCGAAGACACACTTCGAGGTGAGCGAAAGAACGATGATGTCTCCTTTTCAAAATAGGCCGTGATTCAAATAAGGTGGCAGCCTTTTTTGCGCCCTCCGGCCCCCGTTCGTGTGCACAGCGCCTGCGTCAGGTAGCGGTCTATTCCGGAGCTCCGGGAACTTCCGCAACGATGGCTGGCTGCTGCCGCCACGCGTCGGAGGATGAAAGGTTACGCCGTAACTGTGCCGCGTCGACTTCGTGTTCCCAGCGAGCCACCACCAGCGTGGCCAGCCCGTTGCCTAGCATATTCACGGTTGCGCGGAACATGCTCATGAAGCGATCGATGCCGAGAATCAAGGCCATGCCGGCGACGGGGATCGTGGGGATAACCCTCAAAGTGCCCACCAGCGCAATAAATGCCGCACCTTGTACGCCGGACGCGCCTTTCGAGGTCAAGACCGCCACGGCAAAAAGCGTGAGTTGCTGCCCCAGCGTCAAATGAATGCCGGTGGCCTCGGCGACGAACAGCGCCGCCAGCGTCATATAAAGACTGCTGCCATCGGTATTGAAAGTGTAGCCGGTGGGCACCACCAATCCCACCAGAGCCTTGGAACAGCCCAGTTGTTCCATTTTCTCCATTAGCGTCGGAAGCGCCGGTTCGGAAGAACTGGTCGCCAGAGTGAGGATAATCTCCTCCTTGATATAGAGAAGATATTTGAAGATGTTGAACCCCGCGGCCCAAGCGATACCACCCATGATGATCAGCACGAACAGGATGCACATGATCCAGAACGTGGCGATCAGCTTGACCAGTGGTCCGAGCGAGGCGATTCCGTAGGCGCCGATAGTAAAAGCCATCGCGCCAAAGGCGCCAACAGGAGCAAAGCGCATGACGATGTTGATTACACCAAATACGGCGCGCGTGAGTCCTTCGAAGACCTCGAGCAGCGGCCTGCCGCGGCTACCCATGGCGGACAAGGCGAAACCGAAGAGAATTGACACCAGCACGACCTGCAAAATATCTCCCTTGGCGAAGGCGTCCACGACGGTGGTGGGGATGATGTGCAGGATGAAATCGGTCACGCTTTGCGCTTTAGCGGTATCTGCGTATCCCGCGACTGCCTTGTTATCAAGCGTCGCGGGATTCACGTGGAAAGCGGCGCCGGTATGCATCACGTTGCCGACGATCAGACCGATAAGCAACGCCAGCGTCGAGACGATCTCGAAGTAGATCAGGGCTTTGCCGCCGACCCGCCCGACCTTCTTCATGTCCTGCATGCTGGCGATGCCGGTGACCACGGTGCAAAAAATGACCAGCGTGATAATCATGCTGATCAGCCGGATGAATGCGTCGCCCAGCGGTTTCATGGCCACCGCGGTGTGGGGGCGGAAATAGCCGAGGATGATTGCGATGGCGACGCCCACTAAAACCTGCCCCCACAAGCTGCGATAGAAGGGTTTCTTGCCCGAGCGCTCGACTGCCTGGGCGGGTGCCGAGGCAGGCGGCGTAGTACCGAAATTCCCCATCGTCAATTCTCCCTTCCGTGGGAAGGCTGTTCCAAGGATTCGATCCAGCCAAACGCGGGCGGCAGCTGAAGTCGATTTGCAAAATCGCAGATCAGGTCGTGGCGCCGCTCCGGGCCGACTGGCGACGGAGTCTACCAGATTCGCAGCCGCAAAAGTCTAGAGAAAACTTTTTTTGCCTCGCCAAGGGTGAAGGGAATCTTCGCTGGCCGGCGACAGAGCTACATGCGGTTCAAATCCAACGCGACTGTAATTTGGCAAACGACAGGGCGATAGTTCATTATAATTTGAAGACGATGCCTGGGTTCCTCAGCAAGTTGTTGCAAGCGCTCCGCGAACGGCGCGGCACGGATATGTCTTTCCTGTGCAGGCACCTGCTTTCCGAGCGAGGCGAGGCTTCGCAGACGGCGCTGGCACAGGAAATCATCAACGGCTACAAGGCGATGAAAGACGGGCAGCGGCCGAAGTTTTTCGAAATGCTGTCGCACGACTTTGCGCCCGACCAAACTGTCGTCCTGCGAGCGGCAGCGGAATACCAACGCGCACCGGGCCCATCGACTCTTGGCGCGTTGTCCGCGGCCGTCGAATCTCCCCGCCAGGAGCTGTTCCGCCGGATCAACACGGCGCCACGGGGCACCGAAACTCTAGTCGCCATGCGAGAGCATCTCTTGGCCGGCAACAATGACGGGGATTTTGCGTCGCTCGACGCCGACCTGAGGCATTTATTCAGGTCCTGGTTCAACCGAGGGTTCTTGCGCCTCGAGCGTATCAGCTGGCATACCTCGGCTTTGATCCTGGAAAAACTTATCGGCTATGAATCGGTGCATGAGATCAACGGCTGGCCGGACCTCCACCGGCGTCTCGAAGCGGACCGGCGCTGCTTTGCTTTTTTTCATCCCGCGTTGGTCGATGAGCCGATTATTTTTGTGGAAGTGGCGCTATCGAAGGGACTGACCGGTGATCTCGAACCGTTGCTGGGGATCCAAGCGCCGGTCCTGGCGTCCGAGAAAGCCGATACGGCCATTTTTTATTCCATCAACAACTGCCTGCGGGGTTTGCGAGGCGTGCCCTTTGGTAATTTTTTGATCAAGCAGGTGGTGGCCGAACTGGGCGCCGAGCTGCCCAAAATTCAAACTTACAGCACGCTATCGCCGCTGCCGAACTTTTCGGCCGCCTTGCGGGATCAGGGAAATGAAGACGGATTCACGCGGGATCGCTTGTCGCGTTTGCTTGCGGGGCATGACCGCGATCTGATGGCGGCAGCACAGGGGCGCGATCCAGTGGAAGCCCTATTCCATCTGTTGGAACAACCGCTAGAGCATCGAGAAGTCTTGGCGGGCCCGCTTCAACGCCTCGCTCTTGCTTATCTTACGCAAGTGCGTCAGAAGGGCAGGCTCTATGACTCCGTGGCGACGTTTCACCTCTCGAATGGCGCGCGCCTGGAGAGAATCAACACTTTTGGAAACCTGCGGCCCTACGGGTTGCGCGCTTCTTTTGGGGTAACGGCGAATTATCGTTATCTGCCCGCCGAACTTGAGGAGAATCATGAGCGGTTTGTGAGGGGAGAAATCCGGGTTGCCAATGGTCTAGGCTCGGACTACCGGGCCGTGGCGAAAGCCTGGCAGTCGCAGGTAGCACAAACTAGCGGAAAACACTGAAAACGTATTTTGTTCCTGAAGATGCGTCTACTTCTTCCTCGATGAGTTGCTATTCCTTGAGCGGGGGAAAGAGATCTCCACATCAGCGGCCGGGATTTAAATCTCTCATCACGACATGAAGCACTTGGCCGGCATGCCGCGCATCGCGCTCGGAAACCGTGGCCCTCGTGCCGGCGCTGGTATAGGTGTCATCGCGATACGTGCGCGCCACCGTCGGCAGCCGGGCGCACCCGCTCCGAATAAGGCCCGCCTTCTCTGCGACTGCGAGCCGCGTCTCGAATGTCCAATCCGCAATCTTCCCCGCGGGAGCGCCCGCGGCCGCCAGCGCCGTCGCCCCTTTGAATTCCAGCGCGTCGGTCACGATGGCCTCCAGGATTCCGCACATGGTGCGAAGCGCAAAGTCATAGTCTGCTTCTTCGAGGGCGCGCCGGCTATCCGTGTAGGCCTGCTCGAGCACGGGCTTGAGATCGGAGTTGTGAACGAAATCGAACCGGCGCGGCGCTGGCTCCGAAGATGCCGACGCAGGTGAAGATGCAGAAATGCCAGAGCCATCTTCCATTGCGGAGAGAGTGGCAACGGCTTGCTCGAGGACGCCCAACAATCGCGTGACAATCTCAGCCGGAGGCGCACCTGTGACGGCGCGGCCGTCCGCGGAGCGCATGAGGAAGGCTTCGCTAAACGCGCGGGCCAGCCAATGGGCTTTGCTGCCTCCGGACAATTGATTAATGGTAACGCCACAATCTTCCTGCCAAGCGCGAGTGGCCGCCATCGCCGATGGGTTGAAGGGATCTTTTGCTAACGTGTCGCGAACCTGACGCCCGCGGCGAAGCAGGCCATTGAGGTGGGTCAGGTAAGTGTCGATCTGCGCTCGAGTGCTTTCATCTATCGGCATCGGTGGCGTCTCTGACTGCATCTGTAGCGCTCGCGGGTGCCAAGAGTGGCGCCGCGGTCGGGATCAGCGAGCCTCTTGACAGCCCCGGAGGGAGAGTGATAAGAGTGAGCCTCCGTTGCGCAAGTGGTTCGATGAGTGGACCAGTATAGCAAAGTCCATTCCGAACGAAGGGGTATTCGACTTCGAGCCACGAGCGTGCGGCGACACAATTCTGCGCAATAAGCCAGGTCTGGCAGTAGGTTTTTAACGTCTAGCGCACGGTCACGGAGGTATACCCATGGCTGCGTCTCCTTCTGCTCTTATCCATCCCTCACGTATTCCCAATCGATGGGTCCAGCTAATCGCTGGAATCGTCGCGATGATGGCCATCGCGAACCTGCAGTACGCGTGGACGCTGTTCACCAAACCCATCCAAGCGCATCTGCACGTCACGCTGGTCGCGGTCCAGTGGACCTTCACCTTATTTGTCGCGCTGGAAACGTGGCTGGTGCCTTTTGAAGGATACCTGGTGGATAAAATCGGTCCGCGCTTCATGCTTGGTCTGGGCTCGGTGTTCGTGGCATTCGGCTGGGTCGGAGCCGGCTGGGCCGAGACGATCAACAGCCTCTACTTCTGGTACGGAGTGGGCGGTATCGGTGCCGGAATCGTGTATGGAGGCGCCATCGGGAACGCGTTGAAGTGGTTCCCTGACCATCGCGGTCTATGCGTCGGTCTGACCGCCGGAGCTTTCGGCATAGGGACAGCAACGACGATCGCTCCCGTGGCGGCCATGCTGAAAGTCTCGGGCTATCAGCATACGTTCATCGTCTGGGGAATTATCCAGGGAGTAGTGGTGCTGGCAGCTTCCCTGTTCCTGGCTAGGCCGCCGATTGGATGGACGCCGCCAGACTGGAAAGCGAAAGAAGCGAAAATCAAAGCCAAGGTAAACACCTCGGCAGTCGACATGACTCCGGGGGAGATGCTGCGCCAGCCGTCTTTCTATGTCATCTATGTGATGATGACCATGCTGGCGTTCGGCGGTTTGGTGGTGACCGCACAGCTCAACCCCATGGCGGTTTCGAACCACGTGGATAACGTCATCGTGGCTTTCGGGATGACCGCATTGGTTTTAGCCATCACCGTGGACCGGCTCTTGAACGGGTTGACGCGTCCGTTCTGGGGGTGGGTGTCGGATAATATTGGCCGCGAGAACGCCATCTTTGTCGCCTTCATCCTGGAGGCCATCGCGGTGTATGCCCTGCTCCAGCTCATCAACCGTCCCGTGTGGTTCGTCGTGTTATCCGGCCTGTGTTTCTTCGCGTGGGGCAATATTTTCTCGTTGTTCCCCTCGATTACCGGCGACCTGTACGGAAACAAATGGGCCACCACTAACTATGGCATCGTGTACACCGCCAAGGGAGTGGCCGCAGCGTTTGCCGGGCCGGGCGCGGCGTGGATGTTTGCCAAGACCGGCTCGTGGTCGAAGGTCTTCTGGGCGATGATTGTGTGCGACCTGCTGGCGGCGTTTATGGCGCTGCTGTGGCTGAAGCCTTTGGCGGCCAAGGTCGTGCGAAGATCGGAGCAGGTAGCCACAGCTCCCATGGTGGATGCAGGTCCGCCGATTAAAGCGAGTGGGGTCGCCTAACCTAGCAAAGCGCAGGCTTAAACCGTCAGTCTTCCAAGTCTTGCCGGAAGACGGGTTGTGAGGGATCAGCGCTGCCATCGAGGACAGCCACGAGCAGGGCGTTGTAGGCGTCCGTCGCTTCGGGCAGCGACGTATAGCCACGTTCACGCTGCACGGCTCCGGTGGGCGAGTAGACGAGGGTGAAATAGCGGCCCGACGAGTACTGTATTTCGAGCAGCTTGTCCGGCATGTCGGGATCGCCGGCCTGTCCTAGGACGTCCATGAGCGCCACCGTCCACTGACGCCCTTTAGGGTCAGTGACGACCTCGCGTTCGAGGTATCGCCATTCGTCCATGCTCCACAAAGGCATAGAGTTATTCCAACAACTGCGCCAAGCCTCGCGCAACCTGTGACCCGCTAAATGGTTTAGGGATCAGCAAGACTCTCTGAGCTTTCCGGGAATGGAGACTGGCGGCAGCCGCCTCCGGCGTATCACTAATAATAATGATAGGGAACTCGACGTGAGCCGGGTGGTTCCTCACAGCGTCAAAGAGCGCCTCGCTCATGTCGAAGGAAGTACAGTCCAGGACCAGCGCGTCCGCTAAGTGCTCGACAATCAGTTCGTTTACGGAGACGCTGTAGCCCGTCGCGAAGACCTCGTAACCGAGGTCCCGCAGCGCAAAGGTCAAAAGCTCGGCAATCTCCGGCGTGTCGTCAATGAGCAGGATGCGGCGCAAGCGTAGGCTACTTTTTGTCCGCTCCGGCGCCCGGCAGCCGGCCCTTCTTGCCTTCGGAGGTTTCCAGGTCCATGACCCACACGCGCCCGCCGGCGGTGTAATAGGCCCGGTGGTCGTTCTCAATCATCGCGCCCCAAGCTTCCAGGGTGCGCATGGCAAAGGTGCGCCCTTCGAAGTTCTTGCGCGCGTGCTCGAGCACTTCATTGGTGTGCCAGTTGTCCGTCAGGATCGCGTCACCCGCGTGGACGCGTAGGACGGTATAGTAGCGGTCGAACGCTGCTTCGTTGCGTACTTCACGCGTTGAGCCGCGCTTTTTGCCTTCTGTGACGACATAGCTTTCCTGCGGCTCGGGAGCTACAGGCGGAGGAGTGGATGAGGTGCTCATAGTGTTTGCGCCACCGCTTCGGCTGCCGCCGCCGTCGCCATATTGACCAGGTTCTTCGCATCCGCCGCATGGAGCAGAGCTTCTGGCAGCTCGACCCCCATCATCCGCCATTGCTCGTTGGCAAACTTCTGCAACTTGGCGATGTGCTCTGCATGGAGGTGGCCGAACCGTCCCTGCAATTTCAGGTACTCGGACACCGGCCGCATGTTCTGCGGGCGGAAGCTGTAGTCATAGGCACGCTGCTCGGGGTTCCATTCCCAGATGGGGTAGAGACCGCATTCGACGACCAGCCGACCCAAGTCAATCGAGCGCGGGGTCTCGTAGACGAAGCCCTTCTGGCAGGGGGTATAGATCATCAGGTAGGCAGCGCCCTTATGGTTGAGGCCTTTGCGTACCTTATTCATCAGGTCGATGGGATAGCCGACGCTGGCGGTGGCCACATAGCAATGGGGATGGCCAGCCGCCATCATGCGGGCCAAGTCCTTTGGAAACAGTGTCTTAGCCTCCGGAACTACGGGACCAGGAGGTGAGAAGGTGGTCATTCCGCCATAGGGGGTGCGCGACGACGCCTGAATACCGGTGTTGGCGTATTGCTCGTTGTCGTAGCAGATGATCAGGCAGTCGTGGTTCCGGTAGAGTGCGCCGGAAACGGAGGCCAATCCGATGTCGGAGGCGCTACCGTCGCCAGCCTCACATATGATGTTAGGAAAAGCACCCTTCCACTTGCCCTTGCGGATCATGGCCTCATAGGCAGCGGCAACGCCAGCAGTGAAGCTGCCCGCGCTGCCAATCTGGGTGTGCGCCCAGGGCACATTATAAGGCGTGCATAGATACGAGCTGTTGGCGACATACATGCACCCGGTCGGCCCCACCAGAATCGTATTGTCGCCCGCGGCTTTGCTCGTCATCCGGTATTGGATCGAGGGCCCGCAGCCGGCGCAGGTGCGGTGGCCGGGGACGAAGGGCTCGGTGGACGGTAATTCCGGGTTGTAGAATCGCGCTCCCTGATTCGGGCTATCGAGAATCGGCAGTAGCTGCCGCTGAACTACAATCGTTGCCATATCACTTCCTCCCAATCGCAGAGCCCAGTGACCCTGCGCCACAAAGATTGTTTATTCTTCGAATCCGACCCAGTGCGTGCGCTTTTCGATTTTGCCGCGTTTCTGAGCGTCTGTCATTTTCTGCGTCATCCAGTAAAATTCCTTCAGCACGATGGCCTCGCCACCCATTCCGGCCATGAAGGACACGACAAGCGGTTTTTCCTTGCTTTCATAAAGAGCGGCGCAGACTTCAGAATACAGCACACCGCCGCTGCTCACGCTGCCGAGCCCCATATTGGTCTCGATCACGCCGACTACTTTGAACTTGCTGAGGACTTCGCGCACGCGTTCGGTGGGGTAGGGCCGGATGGTGCGCAAACGTACGAGACCGACTTTGAGGCCCTGATCGCGCATGTGTTGGATGGCGAAACGCGCCGTCACCGCGTGGCCGCCCTGCATGAAAAAAACCACGTCGGCGCCCTCGGTTTTGTACTCCTCGATCCAGGGATCGTAGCGCCGTCCAAAGATTTTTGCGAACTCCTCGTGGACTTCCTCGATGACCGCCATGGAATCTTCCATGGCGCGAGCTCGCTCCAACTGAAGCGGCGGACCCTGCTCGGGCATGATCTGCGGACCGTGTGAGACGGGATGCCGCGGATCGAGCGGATAAGGATGTTTGTACGGCGGGAGAAATTCCTTCACCTGCCCTGGGTCGGGCAATTCCACGTCGCAAGTGATGTGCGAAACGAAAAAGCCATCCTGGCAGACCATCTGCGGCAGCAGCACGCGGCGATCCTCACCGATGCGATAGGCCATAAGATGATTGTCGAAAGCTTCCTGTGCGTCACAGGACCAGCCCATAAGCCAGCCCATGTCGCGCGTGGAGAGCGCGTCGGTGTGCTCGGAGCCGAAGTCGCCGGGAGGATCAAGCGTGCGGTCAGCGATCATCATCTGCACCGGCATGCGGCTGCCGGAGATCGGCGAATAGAGTTCGTACGCAAATTGCACGCCAACACCCGAGCTTCCGGTGAACACACGCGCGCCGCTGGAGGCCGCGCCGTGCGCAATGCTCAATTGCGAGTGCTCGCTATCGGCAACGATGTACTCGGCGTCGAGTTCTCCGTTGGCTACCATCTGCGCTAGCGCCATCATCGTTGCCGTGTAAGGCCGGATCGGATAGGCCGTAATCACATCGACGTCGGCGTACTTGGCGGCCTGGGCCGCAGCGACGCAGCCGTTGATACGCACTGTCCTCTTTTTTATTTCTGTCGTAGCCGTTGCCATGGTTCGCTCCGATTCTAAATGTTTTTCGGTGCCCGGTCGCCCAGATTCCTCAACTCTTGCGCCTGCCTTCCGTGCAGGCCCGGTGAAACGGCGAATGCCGTATCCATACGAACCACGCCGGTATCGAAATCGAGTTCCGGCACGCCTTCGAGACAGCCCGTCGGACACTCCTCGATGCACACGCGGCAGCCTTTGCAGTAGTCGACCAGAATTTTATAGAGCCCGTTGGAACGCACGTCACGCACGATGCACGGCTCGGGACAGACGAGATAACAGTTGTCGCAGGCGTTGCAGGTGCCGCAACTGAAACAGCGGCCGGCTTCTTCGACAGCTTGCTCTTCCGTGTAGGCCTGAATCACTTCGTCCTGGGTCTTGCGCCGGCTTGCCGGCGGCAGCAGTTGCTGCTGGACGCGCGGGAAGTGCGGGAAATACGTCATGTTCATGCGGTTCAAATCAAAGATGACGTCGACGGTAATGGTGCGCGGCTCTAATGCTTCGCCGCGGAGCACCTTGTCCAGATTAAACGCTACGCGCTTGCCATCGCCAACGGCATTCACAACCATGAGAGGCTGGCCAGCACCCAACTGCACGATGTCGCCTGCGGCAAAAAAGTTGGTGTTGCCGAGACGGCCGAAGCGGTCGATCTTGATCGTCCCGCGCTCGTTCTTGAACTCGGCGGGCAACCACGCGAGAGAAGCGTGCTGGCCTACAGCGACGATCACGTTGTCGACAGGGAAGCGTTCAGCTTGTGCCTGACGATCGACGGTGATGGGCGAGGCGTTGATAGCCCCGGAGAAACGCGCCGGATGCAGTTGCAAAGCCTCCAGCCTGCCGTTGCCGAGCGCGGCGGTCATCGCGCGGCTGTGCAGTAGCTCCACGCCTTCTTCGAGCATGTCGTGCAGATCTTCCGGCACGGCTGGCATTTCCTTGGGAGTGGACTCCACGGTGATCATAGTGACTTCGACAGCACCTTGCCGCAGCGCTTCGCGGGCGCAGTCGATGGCGGTGTTTCCGCCGCCGATGACAGCGACGCGAGCGCCCAGCTTGACTTTGGAGGCGCCCATGCCGATGTCGCGAAGGAACGGAAGTCCGTAAAGCACGCCGTCTTTATTTTCGCCATCGGCGCGCACGCTGTTGGGCTCCGTGAGTCCCACGGCCAGCACGCAGGCGTCGTAGTTCTTTTTCAAATCGTCCCAGGACACGTCCTTGCCGACTTCGACGTTGGTCTTGATGGTCACGCCGAGTTCGACGAGGCGCTCGATTTCGCGATCGAGAATATGTTGCGGGAGCACCCAGTCCGGAATTCCGCCGCGATTCAGTCCACCAGCTCTCGGCGATTTTTCCAGGATTGTCACTTGATAGCCGAGGCGCGCAAGCTGATACGCTGCGCTGTGGCCGGCGGGTCCTGAACCGACAACGGCAACTTTTTTGCCGTTGGGCTTCCCGGCCTTAACCACATCGCGCGTCAGCGCCTGTCCGAGATCACCGAGAAAGCGCTCGACCGCGCGAATCGAGATGGCTTCATCGTACTTCCCGCGATTGCAAGCTTGCTCGCACGGGTGGTAACACACGCGGCCGGTGACCGACGGAAAGGGCATGTCTTCCTTGATGAGCGCGTAAGCGTCAAGATATTTGCCGCGCTTCACCAGGTCGAGATAGCCCTGAATTTTTTCGTTGGTTCCGCAAGCATTGTTACAGGGCGGCAACTTGTCACGGTAAACCGGCCGAATCGAGCGCCAATTGCCAGTAGGGAAGAGGTCCTGCCCCTTTTCCTGCGTTGGCGCCGGTGTGATGCCCGCGAACGGAATCATTAGCCGGTCGGGGATTTTTGTGCCTTTAGTCGACATGTTTCCTTCCCTAGGCCGCCACTGGATTCAGCGGCAGGATGTGCAATTCTTCGAGTGCAAGTTGAAACGCATGTTTGTTGGCAATCATCGGTTCGATGGTCGACAACTTAACGATACCCGTAGTCTTAACGGCGGCGGCGATGAGCGGAGCCGCGATGTCAGGTGCGATCGATTTGTTGCGCTCCGCGGCGCCTTCCGTCGAAAGACGATCTAGGCCGAGTTCGCCGAGCCGGTAATAGAGCCACTTGTGATCTGCTATTTTCGCGGCGTCAACACAGACGAGTTGAGCCAGACGCTCCGCGCCCGGGACGAAGCGAATCATGTACTCCGGCGTGTAATGCGTGTTGATCACCAGCGTTCCACCCGGAGGCATACCGCGCATGTAATCCCAGCCCTTGACCATCGTCCCTTCCACCAGCACGACGATGTTGGGCTCATCGTTTTCGTAGGTGAGCTCGTTCTCGATCACCGAGTCGCTCACGCGGCAGTATTTGCGTGTGGGGGCGTTGGTGCGATCGGGATTATCGACGTAGTTTTCCATCGCTTGCGCGAACTTGCCTTCCTTGCGCGCGGAAGCGGAGATGGAGTTGACGATGTCGCGCCCTTCTTTGTCCATGATGATTCCGCGCGTCCAAACCGTAAGTTCCGTGTAGCTCATGATTCACCCTCTTCGTAACTTCGTGCGTGCGTCAGTTCGTAGATACGTCGGGACGCAAATCGCCCGGCGCATTTGTTCTTTCACCTGTTGATTGCATGGGACTGCCACGATCGGACTCAAGAACCGCCAGAAAATCGCTTCGCAGAACGACAAAGGGCGCCACGCGAATGCCGTTTTGAAATTCCACAATCGCCGATAGCGTCGCTTTCTTGCAAAGGCTTTCGATATCGGCCCCGGTGAATCCTTTCATCCGTCCGGCGAATTCCTCGAAATCGACATCAGGCGCCAGCGGCACGCGTCGGCAACACAACTGCATGATCGCCGCGCGGTCGGCCACATCGGGTTTTGCGAACGGGAGTATGTAGTCGAAGCGACCGCTTCGCAACAAAGCCGGCTCGATGCGCTCGGGACGATTGGTGGCTCCGAGCAAAAGCACACCTTTGACGTCGCGCAAGTTGTCGATTTCCCGCAGGAGCTGGCTGAGAATTCTTTGATAGACGTCGGTGCCGAATTGGTCAGCGCCGAACTTTGGCGCCACCGCGTCAATGGTATCGAAGAACAAGATGCACGGCGCGGCGCGGCGCGCTTTCTTGAAAACTTCGCGCAGCGCCCTTTCGGATTCGCCCAGCCATTTCGAATACAGTTGCGGGCCGTCGATGGTGATGAGCGGAACCTGCTTTTCACCCGAGAGCGCTCGCGCCATTGCGGTTTTTCCGGTGCCCGACGGTCCGGTCAGCAAGATGCCTCGGGGCGGCGCCAGTCCCACTTGCTCGTAAATCTCGTCGTGCATGTGCGAATGCTCGAACACGGCATCGAGCAATCGTTTCACCTGCTGGAGGCCACCGATGGATGAAAATGTCGAGGTACTTTTTTCAATAAAAAATTCGCGGCTCGCACTCGGTTCGACTTCTTTCAAACCGGCAAGAAAGTCTTCGCGTGTAACCTGCAGCGATCCCAGTTCAGCAGATGCGACGCCGTCGGTTTGGAGCGGGTAAGCGGAGAGAAATCCGCGCAACGCAATCATGCCGACTTCCTGTCCCAGTGCTTCAAGATCAGCGCCGACGAAGCCGTGAGAATGCTCGGCGATTTCCTGAAGGTCGACGTCCGGCGCGAGTGGCATGGCCCGCGTGTGAATCCTGAGGATTTGCAGGCGCGCCTGCGTGTTGGGAACGCCGATTTCAATTTCGCGATCGAAACGGCCGGGACGCCGCAGCGCCGGATCGAGAACCTCGGGGATATTGGTCGCGCCGATGACGATGACCTGCCCGCGGGCGACAAAGCCATCCATCAAGCTGAGCAGTTGCGCCACAACGCGCTTTTCGACTTCGCCGGCGACGTCGGTGCGTTTCGGAGCCACGGCGTCGATCTCGTCGATGAACAGAATCGCCGGCGCGTGGCGAGCTGCTTCCTCGAAAACTTCCCGGAGCTTCGCTTCGCTCTCGCCGTAAAACTTCCGCATGATCTCGGGACCGTTAAGGTGAATGAAATGCACGCGGCTTTCGGCGGCGACGGCGCGCGCCAGAAGGGTCTTGCCCGTACCTGGCGGCCCGTACAACAACACGCCCTTGGGCGCGAGAATTCCCAATTGCTCGAAGACGCGCGAGTACTTGAGCGGCAGCTCGACGATTTCACGCACGCGCGCCACTTCACGCTCCAGTCCGCCGATATCTTCGTAGGAGACCGCCGGCGCGCGCGCCGCAGTCTGCTCGCCTTCCACGACACGGATGTCGGTTCGCTTCCCAATCACCACCGGTCCGGATGGAATCGTGCGCACAACCTGGAAGTTGACCGCCTTGGCGAACGTCGGCACACGCACGACGCAACCCGCAATGACCGGCACGCCTACCAAATCCTCGAGCATCCGTTCGGGCGCGATGATGGCGGGCGCGGCACCCACCCACAGTGGCGACAAGCGAACAGCCACCGCTTGTTGATGCTCGATTGGCACGACCGTCACTTGCTCTTGCAGACTCGCGCTGCAATTGCTGCGGCACGTGCCGTCGATCTGGATCATGCCTTCGAATCCGTCGTCCGAAATCTCGGCGCGGCCAACGCCGGTCAATCCGCCGGTAATCTTCAGAATGTCGCCCGCCCGTCCACCCATGCGCTTCAGATCTGCCGGCGCCAATCGCGCAATGGCGTGGCCGACGTCCTCGACACGCGCCTCTGCAACGCGCAGTGTGAGAGTTGCCGCCAGAGATGATGGGGCGAATTCCGTCATGGCCTGACTTGCCAACTGCTCCGAATCTGGCGGGTGAATCCGTCGACGACCGATTTTTGAAAAATCTCTTTGTCGATCATGTCCATCGCGGATAGCCTGCCCACGTTGAAACTTTTACTTGGTCAAAACCTTGCTCAGTACAATCTCTTCCACGTCTTCAATGTGCCGTCGCATGGCCGCCTTCGCCGCTTCCGCATCGTGGCGCTTGATGGCCGCCAGGATCCGCCGGTGGCCGGCGAGCGATTTCTGCGAGCGTCCCAGCACCTGCAAAGAGTTTTCACGCGTTTCGCGTAGCAGGTCCATCAGCGTGTCGATCACCTTCAGCACCACGCTGTTGCCGGAAGCAAGAGCAATGCTGTAATGAAATTCCGCGTCCTCGGCGATGGCCACGTTTCCCTGATCCTGCTTTTCCTCTTGACGCTGCAGAATCTCTTCCATCTCGGAAATGTCTTCGGCGGAAGCGTGCGTGGCCGCGCGCGCGGCCAGCGGCGGTTCAAGCATCTTGCGAAAATCCAAAAGCTCGGTGACCAGTTCCTGCCGGCGCTTTAGCGTGTCGGTGAAAGGATTGACCGATGACTCGGCGGACCGTTCGCGAACGATGGTGCCTGCGCCTTGACGCGGTTCCACCAAGCCCACGAGTTCCAAGCTGCGAATCGCGTCTCGAATCGAGCTGCGGCTCACTTGGAGAATCTCGGCCAGCTCGCGTTCCGAGGGCAGTTTGTCACCGGGTTTCAGTTTTTTTAGAATCAGACGCTCAATCTGCTTGGCGACTTCTTCGTAGACTTTGTTTCTACGGACGACCTCGAAGTCGGATTTGGCGGACGTGGGCATAAGCAAGTGGTCTGAGAAGCGGACCAGTCAACCCTGGGAGTTTACACCCCTTGTCAAGCCCCCGCAATGATTTTGGCAGCAAGCGAGGCTCTGGGCCCCCGCGGTCCAGAATCAGCGTCCCGAGAGGAAGAAGTACGTGCTCATCGCTACGCCAACGCCGATCACCAGAGCCCGCACTTTCGCCGGATCGGCTTTCTGCGCGAAATGCGCGCCAAACCATCCGCCCAACATGGCGCCCGCAACCATCACTCCAAAATGCTTCCACAAAACGGCGCCAGCCAAAATAAAAGTGACAACGGCGGCGGCATTAATCGTGGCAGCCAGTAACGTCCTGATTGCGCCCATGGCATGAATGTCCCGCATTCCCAGCGCGGCCAGCATTCCCAGCATGACAAAGCCGATCCCGGCGCCGAAGTATCCGCCATAGACTGCGAGCAGCAACTCCAGTAAGGAACTCAGTGTGATGGCCCGCCACGATATCTTCCGCAGATCATCAACGGCTGTGCTCGCTCCGGCGATTGCCCGGATCTTATTTCCAAAGGCGAAGAGCAAGGTTCCACTCAGAATCAGCCAGGGAACAAAATGCAGAAAAGTGCGTTGCGGAGTTTTCAGCAGCAACAGCGCGCCAGCCCAACCTCCGGCGACGCTAGTTACCAGCAGCGGAACCAAGAGGCGCGCAGGGACATCGAGCCGCTTCAAGTAAGCCAGAGTGCTCGCGGCCAGTCCCGGCCAAAGGGCGACCGTATTGGTGGCGTTGGCCTGCACGGGCGGCACACCAATAAACAAGAGCGCGGGAAAAGAAATGAAGCTGCCGCCGCCCGCCAAAGCGTTCAGAGTTCCCGCGATGCCCGCCGCAAAAAACAAAAATAGAGCGTGGCTGAATTGCAAGCTCATGAAATATGTGAAGACCAGGTGATGACGTCGCTGCTCACAACAGCCCTGTCGTTCCGGGGCGACATATATGGCTTAGCAACGCCCTCGAAAAAAATGTCTACGTCTATAAGGTACTGTCCAATTTCAATTTTCCGTCATCGGACGACGGCATTCAAGGCGCTGCTAATCCAATCCGACCCTGGCTGTTTTGGGAGCTATCCCAAATTAGGCCGCCGGTTACTATTGCAAGCTTTTTGCTTTCGCTCTCACGGCTGCTAGCAACTGCGAAGGCAGTGCGGTGTAGCCTTCCTGGGCCGCGGATTGCTGGCCCTCCGTGTAGATCCAGTCCAGGAGATTGCCCAATGCCGCTGCACGCGCCGCGTCAGACGATGTACTTCGCAGGTAAATCCAAGTGAAACTGGTAATGGGATAAGAATCGGCTCCGGGCGCATTAGCCAGCGAGGCGGAGAAGTTGTTCCACTTCGGTGCCTCTACGGCCTCGCATGCTGCGGCAATACGATCCGTGGAGGCTTTAACGTACTTGCCGCCCGGATTCAGCACCGCTGCTTGGGGAATATTGCCCTTCACCGCATATTGATACTCGACGTAGCCGATGGAGCCGGAGCTGTTTTTCACTTTGTCGGCCATATCGGCACTGCGCTCTGCCGGCTCGCCAACTGGCCATTTCGGTGAAGGACTGACCCCGACTTGGGCCCGAAACTTGGAACTCACTTTGGAAAGAAAGTCCGTGAATACGTAGTTGGACCCTTTGCCCGCCGGACGGTTGACTACACGGATTGGAAGATTCGGCAAAGTAATCTCCGGATTGAGCTTCGCAATCTGCGGCGCATTCCACGTCTTCACATCCCCCAGGAATATTTCGGCCAATACTTCCCCCGAAAGCCGCAGCTCCTGGTGGACATCGGGAAGATTGTAGATGGGAACTATTCCGATGAGCACGACCGGCAGTTCGATCAAGCCGCCGTCCTTCCGCTCCTTCTCGGTAAGCTGAGCTTCGCCGGCGCCAAAATCGCTCGCGCCGCGTGCGATCTCCTTGATCCCTTCACTGGTACCGACCGGAAGATATCGCATTTGAATATTGGGGTTGCGCTTGCCGTACTCCTGCGTCCAACGGTTGTAGAGAGGAGCCGGAACACTGGAGCCGGAACCCACAAGGACAATCGCGTTCTGGGCCTGGGCCGGAGAAATGTTTAGTACGAGGGTAAGAAGCGACAACAACCAGACATGCGAGCCTAAACAGCGGCTGGATCGTCGCTGCCCAACGCTCGACCCCGAAAATAGCTCACGCATCTTCATCGTATTCCTCCTATTCTTGGCCGGAATATGCCACACGCGTACATACTCTGGGCCACCAGGGACTGAAACCAACGGATAGCTGTAAGTTACCATCGTTTGAGTGCATTAGACGGCCGCATTCCCAGTGCTGTTGTTAGACTAGAGATGCCCAACCTCCAGACCTCCCCTTCCCTGCGGGTTATAGGTGAGTCCTCGTCTAGACAACGAAGAGCAGACGCGAGGATTAGAATTTGCTTGCCAAAACTGCTCCTGTGGGGTGCCTTTGCGGAACTTCCGCGCTCTCGCAATCACTGGCATTAGGACTCTGCGCCGTCTAAGTTCCTAGTGCCTGCCAATCGTAAGACCGATAATTTGTATCGAAAAAACAAACAACTCTCTTGACACGCCGAAAGCGTTGTGATACGAGCATGCCTGCCTTTCAGGGAAAATCTCTGCGGAGAGAGAGGTAAGTATGCGCTCGCCAAAGTTGTGGTGTCTGGTTCTGACCCTATTTTGCTACACACCTTGTCCGCTAGCTTTTGCCCAGAGCGCGACACCGTCGCCTGACGCGACACAGCCGCAAGCAACGTCCAAGGCGGCAACCGAGGAAGAGGTTCAGCAATTGCGCCGTGAAGTCGCGGAACTGAAAGCGCAACTTCAGCGGCTCCTGCAGACGAGCGCGCAGGCACAGGGCGGTGCTCCACACCTCGTGCTGACCAACGCCACGGGAGCGGATGCTGTCGCTGCGGCAGTTCCCGCCATGCCGGTGGACAATACTGTCGCTGCCTCCGATGCCGCCGCTTCCCCGGCGCCAGCTACTGCGGCGGACGTTGACGCCCTGCAAAGAGAGATCAACGTTCTTCAGAAGAAAGCGAGCGACGCTCCCGCGGCGACCGCCGGTTGGAACGGCGAGCACTTTTCGTTCAAGAGTGCTGACGGCAACTTTACTCTCCTGCCCGTCGGCTATCTGGACGCGCAATACACGTTCTACAAAGGCAACGGCGCGCCTCCGCAGACTTTTGCCATCACACGTGCTCGCTTCGGCGTTCAAGGCACCTACGGGAAGCAACTCGACTATGCTTTTCTGTTCGAGACAGCCGCCGCACTTACCATTCGTGACGCTTATCTGGATTTCAAGCCCTGGAGCGGTTTCAAGATCATGGGCGGCCAGTACAAAGTGCCTTTCTCAATGGAAGTCGGCACTGCGGACACCTCGGTTGAGTTTTACAATCGTTCCATCATCTCCGTGCTCTACCCGGATGCGGGTGGAGCTTTCCGCGCTCCCGGCGTCGATATTCACGGTGATTTGGCGAACGGTCGCTTCTCCTACTGGGTTGGCCTCTTCAATGGACAGGGTCTTCTGACAGCGGGAACCACGAACGAGCCCGAGGTGGTCGGCAGGGTCCGCTTCGCCCCATTGAAAGATTCCAGCAATTCCTGGCTAAAGGGCGTAGCATTCGGCGGTTCCGCAGAGCATAGCCGCTCCAGGGGCCTTACCAACGAACTGAGCTTCAGCGGCGTCTTGACCGACGGCACCTACAATTTCTTCCCGCAGTTCCGGATCAATGGTGGAGTCGAGCGTGAAAACGCCTTCTTCTCCTTGTTCCGTGGGCCCTTGGGCATTCGCGCCGAATACGCTCATCTCTTGCAGAAGCGCGACAATATTGGCTCGATAGCGACCGGCGGCATTGGATTCAATACCCAGCCCGGCGTTGTCGGCAACGGTGCTTACGCTTCACTCACCTACTTGCTCACCGGCGAAACCGAGCCGGAAAACGCCATTCCGCGCGTCAAGCACCCGGTGATCGGCCCCAATTCTCCCGGAGAATCAGGCGCCCCGGGTTTGGGAGCGATTGCTCTTAAGTTCCGCTATGCCTGGCTGGAGGGGCGGGCGAAAGGCACAACTTGTGACGCCACCACGATCCCGGCCTGCCCGATTACGCCGGTAATTTCTCCCACGTTTACCGACCACACCGCTCAGTTCACTGCGGGATTGAACTGGTATCTCAACTACTGGGTCCTCGTGAAATCAGACTTTAACTTCAACCAACTTAAGGATCCCAGCGTCCAGGGCATTCTGCCGCGTAATTACTTTGTGTTTATTGAAGGTATTCAATATCGGTTTTGATTCTGGTCGTGTGCGCCTGGCATGAGCGCACTGCCGGTTAGCACAGGGGTCGGCACGGATAATTGAAAAGGTGTTGCACGCCTAGTAAACAGATTTTCTTGAATGAGTGAAGTTCGGCACCGCCACATATCGTTGGAGGAGATTCGATGAAACCGAGAATGGTTCCCCTTCTGACTCTCGTCGTGCTGCTCGGAGTGATGTTCCTCTCGACCAGTTGCGGAAGCAGCCCGGCTGGCTGCCCCGTGTGCGGCACGGATACGCACGGAACGATCGGCTTGATTGATGTCATGCTCGTGCCCGAGCACAATCCCAATGGCGAGCCCGGTGGGCCTTTCAACATTTTTGACATTAGCTGGACAGACCCGGTCAATCGCCTTTACTTCGTAACGGATCGCATCGGCCTCGACGTCCCAATCTTCAGCTCCGTTTCCAACACCGCGTTGTTCGCCGTCGGCGGGGACAATTCCGTGGCCGAGGCGGGGATCAACGCGAGCACTTGCTGGGTTGATCCTGTTACGGGGGAAACCATTCCTCCCATCACCAGTGCCCAAGGCAACTTCACCCGCTTTGGATGCAAGACCAATGCCTTCCGCCTTCCCGGTTTCTTTGGTCCCAACGGCCATTTCGGCGGCTTCATGGGCGGCCAATGCTGCGCTTCCCGCGCCAACAACCTCAACCCCCTTTCGGGTCCGAATGGCTTGGAAGTTTCGAACGACGGAAACTTCATGTTTGTTGGGAACGGCAGTTCTTCTTTCGCCGTTTTTGATATGGCTCCAGCGATCGCCAGCAATTTCACCACCCCGCCCCTCGTGACCGCCATCATCTCAACGGGTGCGTCCGCTGACTATGATGGTCCCACGGGCATCTCTGGGTGCACCGCGTCCGCAAATGGCAGAGCCTTCTCTGACCCGAGTTGCGGCGACTTGCGCGCCGATGAGCTTGCCACAACGGGCGGCCTCGTCACTTTCCCCCAGGATGGTTCCTCGCGTTTCCTCGTGGCCATCATCAATGGCGACCCGGGGCTTCCCTTCCTCTCCATCGTTGATGTCACCGGAATTGTGACGCGATCCGCGAACAACCAGCTGGCGCACTGTCTGCCTTACGCTCCCTTCACAACGGCCGGCAATCAACCTCCTTTGAGTCCCGGTGGCCCGGGCACCACGTTCACGGCAAACTTCTCCTCTTGCATCCTGGGCCAGATCTATTACGACGGCGCCGTCCAAAATGATGACACCGTGTTGATTGACGACGGTGGCGCGAACGGCGTGGCCGGGTTTACATGTCCCGATCCTTCTCTCCAGTTCTTCGGCCCCGCGCCCGGTGTGCCGGGTCCGGCCGTTCCGAGCGGCGCCTCCGGCCACGCGGCTGGTTTCAATCCCGATGTTCCTTGCCATCACGGTCCGCAGCTCACGGCAACCACGGCGACCCAGGTTGGCGGAGTCTTCTGTCCAGCAGGTCCCGGCACGCCCGCGGGCTGCGTTGGGGCCATAGGGCCTGCAGGCCTTGGTGGACTGGCGTTTTATCCCCCCACGCATACCTTCCTTGCAACGAACTCAAACTCCACGCCTGACGTCACCATCGGGAGTGTCGATGTAATCGATCCCTTGCACCCCATAACCGTCGGCGGTGTCACTAAATTTGTCCCGGTGGTCATCAATAGTTTCCCAGTCCCCAATTGCATGCCCACCGGTTTGAATGTCGGGCCTGGCACGGACGTCCTGGTGGGTTGCGCCGACCATGATGGCCGCGCCTTCGCGCCGTCCAGCGTCATTATCAACGGCACCACCGGCGCCACCGTCGCCATCATCAACAATGTTGGGTTTGTTGACCAGACTTGGTTCAACCCCGGTGACAACAACTACTACTTGGCGGCGAGAGACATGCCCTCCGGCCCGGTTCTCGGCGTTATCAACGCCACGACCCATATCTGGCTGCAAAACGTTCCCACCAACGGCAACGCCCACAGCATCGCCGTTGACCCGAAGAATAATCACATCTTCGTTCCGCTGCCCTCGGGTGGTCCCAATTGTCAAACCATTGCTGCCGATGGCTGCGTGGGTGTCTACGCCGCGCAGTAATTGACGAGCTTGACTGAGTTCGCTCCGGAAGCCCTAATCCGCTTTTGTGGATTTGGGCTTCCGCTTTTTCTGCCTAAAGCTTATCGGACCTGCGTCTCTTGATAGCGCATCATCTTCCATTGCCCGTCCCGCTTTGTCCAAAGTTCCCCGATGAAAACTCTTCGGAAGCGCAGCGCCGAGCTTTTCGGGAATTGCATGCTGCTTTCGTAGGTAACGAAAGCATAGTTTGGCCCGAGGGGTTGCACCTGGAAAAGCTGAAGCAGGTAATCGGTGTACATGCAGTGCTCCACTTCGCGCAGTACATGAAGCTTGGCGCGCTCGCCATCGCCATCGGATTCCACCGCCTGGAAATCATCGGTCAGAAATTGCGCGTAGCCGTCTTTGTCTTTCTTCTTAAATGCGGCCCATGCGGCCTTCACTTTCGCTTCCAGCAACTCGGCCAGCTTGGGATCCGCCGATGCATTTTTTGACGCCGTGCCAGCAGGGGCTTTGTCCGCCGCCGCGGGTTGCTGTGCGAATGCAAAGCAGGGCAGCGCAAGCGCGATACAGGAACACACAATCCAATCTCGCATCTCTTTTCTCCTCGATGGAGCCGCCGCGAATCTTACAAGCCTCCTGCCCCACAGTCAAAGCAGTGGTCATTACGCACGCGGGGTTTGTTTCTTGAGGCCCTGGCTAAGTCGTGTTGCCGTTACGAGGGCTCTCAGCTAGTATGGGACTCCGCGACGCTTGATGTTGTGTTCGCTTCAATCGTATCGCTCGACGTGCGAATTCTGAGGGAAGGCTAACAAGGAGGCGAAACGATGAAACCTACGCTACTGCTTCTGCTGGTACCGCTAGCGTTGGTGTCGGTTGGGTTCTCATCGATCGCGCAGCAGCAATCCACGTCAGCGCATGTCTGGCGCCAGTCTCAAAAGACGGATACGTTCCGTGGCTTTACCTACACGCAATTTACGTTGACTGGCAAATTCGCTCGTTCGCCGCAGGATGACGTCTCCAATCGTCCCGCTTTGGTTGTGGACTGCATCCCCGGCAAGGGAACGCATGGGTCGAAGGGCAAGTTTTTGGCTGCGAACCTCCTCGTCGGCGCGCCACTGAAGATCGAATACATTGAGCCCGAGGAAATTCATGGTACGTCCTACCTCCAGAAGGTTTCCGTCCGGTATCGCATGGACGACGCCAAAGAAGAGGAAGAAAAATGGACACCCGGTTCGGACAAAACCTCGGCGTCCGTTCCGAAATCTGCGCTGAAGAAAATCCTTCGCGCACACGCGTTCGAAGTGACTGCTTCGGACGATCGTGGCGCGCAACTCGTCATGCAGTTCGACATGCCCGATGCGACGCCCGTGGAAGATGGCTGCAACGTGGATGAACACAAGTAGTGAAACAACTCGGAACATTCCCGGCGAAACAGGAAGTACCTTAACCATCCAGCGAATCGATTTGTCTGCTACACCAGCTCGAATTTCAATTCGCCCAGTTTTTCCAGGCTGCATGCGATTTTATCGCCTGGCTTCAGCCACACCTGCTGATCCTTGGGCTTGCCTTGAATCACCCCCTGAGGGGTCCCCGTGAAAATAATGTCGCCGGGTTTCAGCGTGATCACGCGGGAAATATAGCTGATGATCTTCCGCGTGTTGAAAATGAAGTCGCTCGTGTTCGAGGACTGGCGCGTCTCGCCGTTCACGCGGCATTCAATCTTCAGGTTGTCGGGATCGATCTGGTCCGCGGTCACCAGGTACGGCCCAATCGGCGCAAACTGGTCCGGCGTTTTGCCCACCATCCATTGCCCGCCGGTTTCCATCTGCAGGTCCCGCGCGGTGAAGTCGTTGCCGGTGGCATAGCCGGCAACGTAGGCAAGCGCGTCCGCTTCGCTTACTTCTTTCGCTTCGCGTCCCATCGCGATCACCAGCTCCACTTCGTAGTCGAATTTCGTCGCGTAATTCACGGGAAGCTTTACTGTCCCCTTGTGATGGTTGAGCGTGGTGTTGAATTTATTGAAAAGCACCGGCTGCTTGGGAATCGGCGAGCCAATCTCGATGGCATGCTGCCGGTAGTTCAGCCCCACGCACACGATTTTTTCGGGCCGTGTCACC